>Ga0310694_10001162_pt1 | contig 30859 bp, 25 predicted proteins | sample 174DNAGHGhighgp2_FD_203884 | JGI IMG/M metagenome (GOLD analysis project Ga0310694, IMG submission 203884) | Sheep rumen microbial communities from Palmerston North, Manawatu-Wanganui, New Zealand - 1742 DNA GHGhigh gp2 (v2) (version 2) | ecosystem: Host-associated > Mammals > Digestive system...
ACCCAGCAGGACATGCCCGAACAGGACATGAAGACCATCCCCGGCCTGCAATACTACTGCATGACGCCCTACGACGCCAGCTTCACAGGCGTTCACATCCTCTTCCCCAAGGAGAACGTAGAGAACACGCTCGGCGAATACATCAGCAGCAAGGGCCTCAAGCAGCTCCACACTGCCGAGACAGAGAAGTATGCGCACGTGACGTTCTTCTTCAACGGCGGACGCGAGGCTCCCTACGAAGGCGAGGAGCGCATCCTCGTGGCAAGCCCGAAGGTAGCCACCTACGACCTCAAGCCCGAGATGAGTGCCTACGAGGTGAAGGACAAGCTCGTGGAAGCCATCAAGCTCGACAAGTACGACTTCATCGTCGTCAACTTTGCCAACGGCGACATGGTGGGCCATACGGGTGTTTACGACGCCATTGAGGCAGCCGTGAAAGCCGTCGATAAGTGCGTGGGCGAAGTCATCGAGGCAGCAAAGGCCACGGGTTACGAAGCCATCATCATCGCCGACCACGGCAACGCCGACAATGCCATCAACCCCGACGGCACGCCTAACACGGCGCACTCGCTCAACCCCGTGCCTTTCATCTACATCACCGACCGCAAGGGCGTCACCGTAGAGAACGGCGTCCTTGCCGACGTGGCTCCCAGCATCCTGCACATCATGGGCCTCGAGCAGCCGAAGGAAATGACCGGCAAGTGCCTGATCAATTCATAGTTCACAGTTCATAATTAACTGCGAACAGCTTTTCTAAACCAAACTACTCCAGGGTAAATTGAAAACCACTCGTGTGTGATTGGCAATTACCCCAGAATAGTTACTTATGTTCTTCATTCTTGCATCTCCTCGTCCAGGCGGTCGGCCCAGAGATATTGCTTTGTCTCCTGGGCCGCCACTTTGCTTAGGAGCAGCAGGGCGACGAGGTTGGGAATCGTCATCAGGGCGTTCATGCTGTCGGCAATGTTCCAGATGATGTCGAGGTTGATGATGCTGCCGAAGAAGAGCGCCACGATGTAGAGAATGCGGTAGAAGCGCGAGCCACGCCTCACTACTTCTCCCTTTTTGCCCCTCGCATCCAAATAGCTGACAGCACTCTCGCCGTAGTAGCTCCAGCCGAGGATGGTGCTGAAGGCAAAGGTGAGGATGCCGAAAGCAAGCAGCGGCGCTCCGATGTAGGGAATCTTGGAGAAGGCAACCTTGGTGAGTGCTGCGCCGTCGTCGAAGGTGATGTCGGGATAGGCAATGATGCTGCTGACCAAGACCAGGCCTGTGAGGGCGCAGATGATGACCGTGTCCCAGAAGGTACCCGTACTGCTGACCAGGGCCTGCCGCACAGGATTACGTGTCTGGGCAGCCGCAGCCACGATGGGCGCCGAACCCATGCCGCTCTCGTTAGAGAAGAGTCCGCGGGCTATGCCATAGCGGGCAGCTATCATAACCGTGGCTCCCACGAAGCTGCCTCCTGCTGCCGAGGGGTTAAAGGCAGAATGCACGATGAGCCGGATGGCAGGCCATACGTATGGGCCGTTCATGCAAAGAATGATGATGCATCCAATGACATAGAGCAGCGCCATGAAAGGCACGAAGATGGAGCAGACACGGGCGATGGCTTTCACGCCGCCCAGGATGACCAAAGCCGTAAGCAGACACACCAGCACACCGACAAGCGATGTGGAGATGCCGAAGGTCTCGTTTGCCAACAGGGCAATGCTGTTGGCTTGCACCGTACAGCCGATGCCAAAGGAGGCAAGAGCCGTGAAGGAGGCAAAGAGCACAGCCAGCCACTTCATGCCAAGTCCGCGCTCCAAGGCATACATGGGGCCGCCGTAGGTTCGTCCGCTTGCATCGCGCACCCGATACTTCACAGCCAGCAGTCCCTCTGCGTATTTCGTTGCCATACCGAACACACCTGTCAGCCAACACCAAAGCACAGCACCCGGTCCGCCAAGCGCAACAGCAGTGGCAACGCCCACGATGTTGCCTGTGCCGATAGTGGCGGCAAGTGCCGTCGATAAGGCACCGAACTGACTGACTTCGCCCTTGGCACCCTTGTCTTTCTGCACCGACAGACGGATGCCCGTCAGCAATTTGCGTTGCGGCACACGCAGGCGGATGGTCAGGAAGATATGCGTGCCAAGCAGCAAGACAATCATGGGCCAACCCCACAGGAAAGAACTCAAAAGCTGGAAAAACTCGTTAATCGTTGCCATACTAATACTATTTGTCTGCAAAAGTACAACAAAAAAATGTAAAGTCGTGCGGTATTTCCCCAAAAATGTCCTACAAGACTACATGAGATTGTCGCAGGGCAGAGTCAGCTCACCGTATAAATGTTCATCCGCTATTATGCCTTCAAAGCAGACCTTGCACATATATCAAAAAAACGCACCGTGCCGCGATGACAAACGCAGCGTGCCGCAATTGGCAACACACCGTGCCGCGATGGCCAACGCACCGTGCCGTGTTTTTTTGCCTCCCCTGTGAAGTCACACGAGAAAAAAATACGAACTACTCCAGAGTTAATTGAAAACCATTCAAGAGGATGTTTATAAGCAAGAATCTCATAATAACTAAACTTTTTGCTCCGCACAAGCGTTAAGTCAAAAGAAAATTGTATCTTTGTCAGACAAATGTGAGAAATCATGGATGTCAAGATAGAATCTTCGTGGAAGGCACAGCTGAAGGAGGAGTTCGACAAGCCTTACTTCCAAGCACTGACGCAGTTCGTGCGGCAGGAGTACGCGGCGGGCACTTGCTATCCGCCTGGGCGGCTCATCTTCAATGCCTTCGACACGACGCCTTTCGACCAGGTGCGCGTGGTCATCCTCGGGCAAGACCCTTATCATGGCCCGGGACAGGCACACGGACTCTGCTTCAGCGTGAACGACGGCATACCCTTCCCGCCGTCTCTCCAGAACATCTTCAAGGAGATACAGGCCGAGACGGGAGCACCCATCCCCACAAGCGGCAACCTGACGCGATGGGCAAGGCAGGGCGTCTTCCTCTTGAACACCTGCCTCACTGTCCGTCAGCATCAGGCTTTCAGCCATAGCGGCAATGGTTGGGAGACCTTCACCGATGCTGCCATCGCTGCCCTCAACAGAGGACGAGACAATCTCGTCTTCATGCTTTGGGGCGCTCCGGCAGGACGAAAGGCAACACTTATCGACCAGAGCCGACACCTTGTCCTCATGAGCGCTCACCCCAGCCCCTTGAGTGCCATGCGCGGCTTCATGGGCAACGGGCATTTCCTCAAGTGCAACGAATACCTCATCCAGCATGGGCAACAACCAATCGTTTGGTAACCTCATTGAGGTGGGCGACGTCATCCTGCACTCCGACATCCTGACGGAATACTTCTGCTGCGACATCGAGAGCTGCCACGGCCGTTGCTGCGAGGAGGGCGATGCCGGTGCGCCCGTCACCCTCGACGAGATAGCGGACATCGAGGAGAACCTCGATGCACTGTGGCCGCAACTTTCGGCAGGAGCGCAGGCCGTCATCGACAAGCAAGGCGTCTGCTATCCCGACCCGGAGGGCGAACTGGTGACGAGCATCGTCTGCGGCGGCAACTGCGCCTTCCGAGGCTCACAAGGTTGCCTCTTGAAGCAAAAGCCCATCAGCTGCCACCTCTATCCAATCCGCGAGAAGAAGTTGGGCCCCCTGACAGGCCTCAACTATCATCGCTGGAGCATCTGCCAGGATGCCATCCGCCTCGGCACAGAACGCGGCATCCGCCTCTATGAGTTCCTCCGCGAACCGCTTATCCGCCGCTTCGGCAAAGAATGGTACGACGAACTCTGCAACACCGCCAACGAACTTAAAAGACAAGGAATATTATAATAAAGGCAACGGATTGGATGCGGGTTGCACGGATTGAATGACGACTCTGCTTGTTGCGGTTTCAGGGATTACCTCGCCAGTCGCCGGCCATATTAACCCGCCATCCAAAACGGCAAGCTGCCTTTGTCTTGCCGCCCCGGGGCGCCTTTGGTGGTATCTTTACGGAGAGTCATTTTATTATTTTTGTATGCAAAGAGATAAAAAAGATTAGGGATTAGGGATTAGGGATTAGATTTTTTTGTACTTTTGTGACGAAAAGACACTTAAACACAAGCATTATGTCCACAAAACTAAAACTTTTTATCCTTTTTACCTTTTTACCTTTTCACCTTCTATTGGCGCAGCCGACGCTTGGTTGGGGCAGCATTGATGTCCGCTATTCCCGTTCTGACGTGCCAGAGACAACAAAGAAATCGCCTCTTCTGCGTGCTTGGAGAGGGGAAAGAGTGTCGGCACAGGCGGTGCTTGCCACGACAGAAGGACTTGAGAACGTCTCGATTACGGTCAGCGACCTCAAGTGCGGCAAGAACATTATCCCTGCCGATGCCGTGAGGAAGTACTTTGTCAGAGATGTCTTGTCCCAGATTTCCTTCAGCAAGAACGACTCTATGTTGTATGCCGACCGCCTCGACCCCGTCGCTACGACAAGGATTGAAGCCAATACCGTCCAGCCCGTCTGGCTCGACATCCATGTGCCTGCCGATGCGAAGCCCGGCACTTATCAAGGAACAATAACGGTAGCCTCCAGACCCTCTCCCAACAGGGGAGACGTCGGGAGAGGCTCTACTCTTTCTCTTCCCATCGTGCTGCAAGTCGCCAACCGCACTCTGCCCGAACCGAGCGAGTGGGCCTTCCACCTCGACCTTTGGCAGAACCCGTACGCCGTGGCACGCTACTTCGACGTGCCGTTATGGAGCCTGCAGCACTTCGACAAGATGCGTCCGATAATGGAGATGCTTGCCGCTGCCGGACAGAAGGTCATCACCTGCTCCATCATCAGTCGCCCTTGGAACGGACAGACCTTCGACCCCTTCGAGAGCATGATTGCCAAGATGAAGCAGATTGACGGAACATGGAAGTACGACTACACCGTCTTCGACCGCTGGGTGGAGTTTATGATGTCGTGCGGCATCACGGAGCAGATTGACTGCTACACCCTCGTGCCGTGGCACTATCGCTTCGACTATTACGACTGTGCGTCGAACAGTGTCAAGGAGCTTGCCTGCAAGCCTGGGGATGCAAAATACCACGATTTCATCGTGCCTTTCCTGAAGGACTTCAGCCGTCATCTTCGCCAGAAAGGATGGTTCGAGCGCACCTTCATCGCCATGGACGAGCGTCCGACAGACCAGATGGAGGCGGCTTGGCAGACCATCCAGGATGCCGACCCCGAGTTCAAGATTGAGGGCGCGGCAAACTACAGCGTCGAGAGCAAGGCGGCCGACCGCGTTGACGACATCAGTGTAGGCTTCCAGTACAACCTAATCAAGGGTGAGGCCTTGCAACGTCGCGCTGCCAAGGGACAGAAGATTACGTTCTACACCTGCTGCGGCCCCGAGCGCCCCAACACCTTCACCTTCTCGCCGCCAGCCGAATCGGCGTACCTCGGCGTCCACGCGGCAGCCTGCGGCTACGACGGCTACTTGCGTTGGGCGTACAACAGCTGGACGAAGCAACCCAACGAGGACAGCCGCTACGGCAGTTGGCCAGCCGGCGACTGCTACCTGGTTTATCCCGGCGGCAGCAGCATCCGCATGGAGCGTCTCGTGGAAGGCATCCAAACCTACGAAAAGATCCGCCTGCTCCGCCCCGAGCTTAACCTCAAGGGAGCCAAAGACCTCGACGAAATGCTCCGATACTTCGCACCTAACACCTACGAAAAGGACAAAGATCCCGTTGCCCTGCTGCGTCAGATGAACGACCTCCTCTGGAGGCTCGGAAAATAAAGCTTTACCTCCCTTCCAATAATGCTTAACCATTATCCCCAGAATGCTAATGGTTAAGCATTATTTTTCCGGACAGCAATAATCGTTTTTATTAGACATCTATAACCATTGTCCCTGCTACCCTGTCTGCCAGACGACGGCCGTCGGATGTCGCAAGAACCATGATCGGCTCTATGAAATAACCGATACACGGCAGGATACCTATAATCGAGCCGATAAGCGCTCGCAGGGCAGACAGTGCCATGGTGCATTTCGTCCCGTCCGACACCTTGACGACCTTCAGCCCCATGACCTTCTTCCCCAAGCTCTGGCCTTCGCCCATCCCGTCTTTGATGAAGAAATACACGCCCGGGAAAAGGATATACAGTACGATAGCCATCAGGAAGTAATTTGCCGATTCTGCGCTGGAAGAGTGTTCATAAGAATAGTAGTCGTAAAGGTTGGGTTCCCTCAATGCTATGCCGCGCATATAGAAGATGATGGCAGGAATGCCCAGGAAACAACATATCAGGCTGTCCAGCAATGAGGCGAAGAACCTGTTCAACAACGATGCCTTGACCAGCACCGTTTTCTTAGGGGCAGGCGGCGCTTCCTCGACGTCCTCTATCGGAACCAGCGTCGCTCCGTCCGCGATGCAGAAGGTATGACCGGCAGGATATGTTTTGTTACACAGCGGACAAGCCATTTTCATGTCAACCGATTCTTCCAGGTTGTGTCCGCATTTCGGACACGTTTTCTCCCCTGTCTCGTAAGGGGCGCCACACGTAGGACAGTACTTCATAATAATATGTTTTTTGCTTCTTTGCCGGCAAAGATACAACTATTTTGTGAATTGGCAACTTCGGCAAGCCGTTTTTCTCCTTTTTTTGTATGGCAGACATTCGGTGCCCTTTTTAACGCACCGTGCCGCGATGCCCAACGCACCGTGCTGCGATGACCATCGCGGCACGGTGCGTTTTTCTGTCAGGCGTTCAGGGCGGCAGCTTGTCTGCCCATATCTGCATCGATGAAGGCAATGAGGCGACCGACTGCTTCGGCCTCGGGGATGTTCTTCTCGATGCATTCCTTATTCTTATATAAAGAGACCTTGCCGCGGGCGGCACCCACATAGCCGTAGTCTGCATCGGCCATTTCGCCGGGGCCGTTCACGATGCAACCCATGATGCCAATCTTGAGGGTACGGTAACGGGCGTCGGTCTTGGCTTTCTCCTCAACGGCAGCCTTGATGCGACGAATGGTGTCCTGCAGGTCATAGAGCGTGCGTCCGCAGCCGGGGCAGGAGATGTACTCCGTCTTGTGCATCTGCACACGAGCCGCCTGCAGGATGCTTTGTGCCACAGGTATCTCGCATTCCGGCTCTTCGCTGAGGCTGACGCGAATCGTGTCGCCGATGCCGTCGATGAGCAAGGCGCCGATGCCGACGGCACTCTTCAGGCGGCCGTCCTCGCCCTCGCCGGCTTCTGTCACGCCGAGGTGCAAGGGATAGTCCATCCCCTCCTTCTCCATCTGCTGACAGAGCAAACGAACACTCTGCACCATGATGACCGTGTTCGACGCCTTGATGCTGACCACGACGTCGCGGAACTTCTCGCGCTCGGCGATGCGCAGGAACTCCATGCACGACTCCACGATGCCTTCGGGCGTGTCGCCGTAGCGCGACATGATGCGGTCGGACAGGCTGCCGTGGTTCACGCCGATGCGAATGGCTGTGCCGTGCTCGCGACAGATATTAAGGAAGCGGCAGAAGCGTTCATCCAGTCGCTTTAACTCCTGCTGGTATTCCTCGTCGGTATATTCCAAGGCCTTGAACTGACGGGCAGGATCCACATAGTTGCCCGGATTGATGCGCACCTTCTCCACGATGGTGGCGGCAACGTCGGCCACATTGGGATTGAAGTGTACGTCGGCACAAAGAGGGATGTCCCCATAGCCTTTGGCCACAAGTCCGGCCTTGATGTTGCGCAGGTTCTCGGCCTCGCGAGTGCCTTGAGTGGTGAGGCGAACAAGCTGTCCGCCTGCCTTGATGATGCGGATGGCCTGTGCAATACAGCCTTCGGTATCGAGCGTCGAACAGGTCGTCATGCTCTGCACTGCCACGCGGTTCTCGCCACCGATGCGCAGCTTGCCTATCTTAACTTCGTGAGTCTTTCTTCTCATATTCGTTTATTATAGGGGAGTTAAAGAAGTTAAGGAAGTTAAAGGAGTTAAAGGAGTTAAAGGACGATAGCTTTTAGAAGGCTGGGATTGAAAGGCGGTCTCCAAGTACTATTGTCTTTAACTTCCCAGCGAGCAAAGCGAGCGATAACTTCTTTTTCCATTCAATTTGTCTTAAAGTTGTATTTCACCTCTTTCAGTTCTTCGTTTGCCTTGACAATCTTCTCCTTGAGGCTCTGCTTGTAGTCGCGGAGCTTCCCGGCAAGTGTCTCGTCGCTCAAGGCGAGCATCTCGGCGGCAAGGATGGCAGCATTCTTCGCACCGTTCACGCCAACAGTTGCAACGGGAATTCCCGGAGGCATCTGTATGATGCTGAGCATCGCGTCGAGGCCGTCGAGCATTCCCTTGATGGGCACTCCGATGACGGGCAATGTGGTGCTTGCAGCCACAACGCCCGGCAGGGCCGCAGCCATGCCAGCGCCGGCAATAATGACCTTCAAGCCTCGCTCTTCAGCGGTACGGGCAAAGGCTTCCACTTCTTGGGGCGTACGGTGGGCGGAGAAAGCGTTCATCTCGAAAAAAATGCCCATTTCATCGAGAAATTCAGCGGCTTTCTCCATAACGGGCAGGTCGCTTGTGCTGCCCATGATGATGCTGACTAAAGGTTTCATGTCTGATTGAAAAGCGATGCAAAGTTACGAATTATTTTGTGAAAACACAATGTTTGGGCACTTCACGTCATGCTGTCGTTCATTCCAAGTTATAACCGTAGGCTTTCATGGCTCGGTCGCTCTGCCGCCAGTCCTTATCGACCTTGACAAAGACCTGAAGGTAGATGCTTTTGCCGAAGAACTTCTCGAGGCTCTTGCGGGCTTCCGTTGAGACGCGCTTGAGGGCGACGCCCTGGTGGCCGATGATGATGCCCTTCTGCGACTCGCGCTCCACATAGATGATGGCGTTGATGTGGATGTTCTTGTCGGTTTCCTTGAACTGCTCGACGACAACCTCCACGCTGTACGGTATCTCCTTGTCGTAATAGAGAAGTATCTTCTCGCGGATGATTTCGGTGACAAAGAAGCGTGCCGGCTTGTCTGTCCATTGGTCTTTGTCGAAATAGGCGGGCGATTCGGGCAGAAGTTCCTTGATGCGCTTGAGCACATTGTCAATGTTGAACTTGTGCAAGGCGCTGATGGGAATGATTTCCGCCTCGGGCAACGCCTCGTGCCAAAGCTCGACTTTCTCTGTCAAAGCCTTCTGGTCGCTGAGGTCTATCTTGTTGATGAGGACGAGGACAGGTGCTTGCTGGCGCTTTACCTTGTCGAGGAAGTCGCTGTTCTTGTCGGGCGTCTCCACCATGTCTGTCACATAGAGTAGCACGTCGGCATCCTGCAAGGCACTCTCCGAGAACTGGAGCATCTGCTCTTGCAGCTTGTAGTTAGGCTTGAGGACGCCTGGTGTGTCGCTAAAGCAAATCTGCATCTCGGGCGTATTCAAGATGCCCATGATGCGATGACGAGTGGTTTGTGCCTTGAAGGTGGCAATGGAGATGCGTTCCCCGACGAGGAGATTCATTAGGGTTGACTTCCCGACATTCGGGTTGCCAACAATGTTAACAAAGCCTGACTTGAACATCAATTCATAATTAAAAATTCATAATTCATAATTATTCCCTTCGCTCAAACACTGTAGGGCGTAGCCTAATTATGAATTATGAATTGTGAATTATGCATTCTGGCGAAGCCTATACCATTCTTCGCGGGTCATCAGGCCTTCCTTATAGAACTGTGCAGGCTCTTTGGCTGCTTGCTCTGCACCGTCGTAACCCCATACCATGTAGCTCGCGCCCCATGTGAAGCCTGCTCCGAAAGCGGTGAAGACGAGCTTGTCGCCCTTCTTGAGCTGCGGCTCATACTCCCAAAGACAGAGGGGCAGCGTGCCGCCGGAGGTGTTCGCCATGTGGTCGATGTTAATCATAATATGGTCTTTGTCGATGCCGATGCGTTCTGCCACGGAAACTTCGATGTTGATGTTTGCCTGATGGGGAACGACCCAAGCGATGTTGTCCTTCGTCAGGCCGTTTCGCTTGGTGATGGTCTTGACGGCGGACGTCATGTCGAGGACGGCGTGCTTGTACACGGCACGTCCTTCCTGATAGACGAAATGTTCGCGTGCGTCAACGGTCTCATGGCTCGGCATCTTGGCCGAACCGCCTGCCGCCATGTGGAGGTTCTGGTAGCCTTTGCCGTCCACGCGGTAGTAGCCGTCGATGAGCCCCACCTCTTCCGTCGTGGCTTCCATCATAACGCAGGCCGCTCCGTCGCCAAAGATGGGGCAGGAGTTGCGGTCTTCATAATTGGTCATCGAGCTCATGTGGTCGCCTCCGCAGACGATGATACGCTTGTATCTGCCTGAGCGGATATAGGCAGCCCCTGCCTCCATGCCGTAGAGGAAGCTTGCGCAAGCGGCCTCCATGTCGAAGCCGAAAGCGTTGGTCAGGCCGCAATTGCCGATGACGAGCGATGCCGTGGAGGGGAAATGATAGTCGGGCGTGGTGGTGGCACAGATGACGAGCTCCACGGAGTCGGGAGCTGCACCAGTCTTACGAAGCAGTTGGGCAACGGCTCTGGTCATCATGTAGGACGTACCGCTGCCCTGCTCGGGCTTGAGGATATGGCGTGTCTTGACACCAATCCTTTCCATTATCCACTCGTCGCTGGTATCCACAATCCTCGACATCTCTTCGTTGTCAAGGATATAGTCGGGCACATATCCGCCCACGCCGGTTATGACGGCATTGATCTTTTCCAATCCTTTAAGCTTCCTTTTCGATAGCTACCTTGCCACGATAGTAACCGCAAGCAGGGCAAACTGTGTGGTAGATGTGGAACTCGCCGCAGTTAGGGCAAACTGCCAGTGCGGGAGCTACTGCCTTGTCGTGAGTTCTTCTCTTGAGGGTCCTTGTCTTGGATTGTCTTCTTTTAGGATGTGCCATAATTCAAATTACTATTTAACTATTTACAATTTACGATTTTCTTTAACTCTGCCCATCGCGGGTCACTCTTCTCTTCCTCGGAGAAAGAGTCGGGGGTGAGGTTTTTGCACTCCCCTTCCTCATGCACATGGCGCAGAGGTATCTGCAGAGCTGCGAACTCGTAGATGTTCCAAGCCACGTTGATTGTGCCTTCCCGCTGGGGAACGGTCACTGTCTCGCCGTCGTCGGCATAGTCGTCGCCCGTCACCACCTTCAGCGTTGCCTGGGCGTCGATGGGTTGGGACATGGGTTCAAGGCAGCGGTCGCACGTCACTTCCACCTCGCCCTTGAGCCGGAACTCCAGTTCGTAGGCGCCAGATGTCCGTTTCACCCGTAATGCTACATCGAGCGAACCCTGCTTGATTTCAGGCCCCTGAACGGCGGAGAAGAAGTCATTGCCGGCTTGCCAGTGATACGACACAGTATCGCTTGTCATACCCTTCAAATCAACTTTATAACCGTCCAGTTTTTCCATCGGGCTGCAAAATTACTAAAAAAAGTTGAAACGGTGAAAAATTGAAAAGAAAAAAATGCTCTATCAGTGCTTTTTGAGCTCAACACGGAAGGTTGTACCCTTTCCGATTTCGGAATTTTTCACGAAAATGTGTCCGTCGTGATATTCCTCGACGATGCGTTTGGCAAGCGAGAGTCCCAATCCCCATCCGCGTTCCTTGGTTGTGTAGCCGGGCATAAAGACGGAGCTGAAGCGGTTCTTGGGGATGCCCTTGCCTGTGTCGCTGACCTCCACGCTGAAGCACGTCGGCTCTTCCTTTGCGGTGATGGTGATGCTTCCCTTGCCCTCCATCGCGTCGATGGCGTTCTTGCAGAGGTTTTCTATCACCCATTCAAAGAGCGGTGCGCTGACGGGAGCGATGAGCGGTTCGGCGGGTATGTTGCAAGTCATCGTGATGCGGTTGCTGGCCCTGCGGCTTATGTACTGCACCACGCCCGCCAGCACCTCGCCCAGGTTCTCGGGCTTCGGCTCGGGTTGGGAGCCTATCTTGCTGAATCTCTCGGCGATGCGCTGGAGCCGCTGGATGTCCTTCCCCATCTCGGGGAGCAGCTCGTCGTCGGGATAGTTCTCCCGCAGCACCTCGTGCCATGCCATGAGGCTGCTGATGGGCGTGCCGAGCTGGTGAGCAGTCTCCTTGCTCAAGCCTACCCACACCTTGTTCTGCTCTGCCCTCTTGCTGCTGAGGAGGGCGAAGATGGCGACCACGACGAAGATGAGCACCACGCCGAGCTGGACGTAGGGCCACCAGGCGAGGCGCAGGAGGATGAGGCTGTCGGCATAGCAGATCTCCATGTAGTCGGAGTCGCCGAGGTTGATGCGGATCACTCTGCCTGCCCCCTTCATCGACAGCGCCTCCTGCAGCACCGTGGCTTCGTTCAATGCGCCGGAAGTCATGCCGGCCTCCATGTTGCGGTAGTCCTGCACGCGTCCCTCGCTGTCGAGCACCACGACGGGGATGGTGTTGTTGCTGTTGAGCACCGTCCAAACCAGTGTCAGGTCTGTCGTCTCGTCGGCATTGTTCAGGGAACGCATGGCCTCTGCCCATATCTCCATCTTACGCTGCTCCTCCACCTTGAGGTCGCGCACGAGGAAATTGGAGACGACGAGCGACGCCACGCTGAGCACGACAGCCAGGACAACAAGCACAATCTTCACCTGGCGTATTCTGTTCATCCATTGCATACGTTATAATAACGGAAAGGAGCGCCCTGTTATTGTATCGGACACAGATTATTGAAGTATGAGGCACGGTGTGTTGCCAAACGCGGCACGGTGTGTTGGCAAACGCGGCACGGTGTGTTGGCCATCGCGGCACGGTGCGTTTTGCTGCGAAGCACGCCTCCTGAAAATCAAAGACTTGCAGGAATGCTCTCAAAATGTGCTTTGTGGCAACATCAGATTTTTCACTTTTCACTTTTCACTTTTCACTTTTTGTCGTACCTTTGCACCCATGAAACGTTTCTTCCTATACATTATTATAATATATAGTGTGCTTCTCCTGGCAGGATGCCGCGACTATCCCGTATTGCCCGAAGGCCTTTCGCAGCCGCGGGCAGAGGCGGAGCGCACCGTCATCGTCTATCTGGTGGGCGACAACTCGCTCTCCACACAAGTCCGGCAAGACACAATCGAGATGGCGAAAGGCAAGAACCTGATTCCCGAAAACGTCAACTTCATCATCTACCTTGACGACAGGGCAAACAAGCCCGCCATCTACGAGCTGTCGGCCAAGAAGGGGATGCAGCTCTGGAAACGCTTCGACGAGGAGCTTTGCAGCACCGACTCGCTCACGATGCTCACGACGCTGAAAAGCATAGAGCACAACTTCCCTGCCCGCCACTATGGCATCACCTTCTGGTCGCACGCCACAGGATGGGTCCCCCGCCGCAATGCCTTCGGGAAAGACGAGACTCCCGGCACCTCCTCCAATGTGACAGAAATGGAGATACCGGTGCTCCGCGACGTGCTTTCCCAGATGCCAAAGCTCGATTACATCTTCTTCGACGCCTGCTTCATGCAATGCATCGAGGTGGCATACGAGCTGCGGGAAGTGACGGACTTTATGGTGGGCTCTCCCGCAGAGATTCCCGGTCCCGGCGCCCCTTACGACAAAATCATGGGAGCCCTCTGCTCGGGCAATGCCAAAGGCATCGTCGAAGGCTACCACGGCAATTACCCGGGCACATACGGCGGCTTCTACTATTCGGGCGTACTGCTCTCCTGCATCGACTGCTCACAGCTCGAACCGCTTGCCCAGGCCACGAGACAGCTCCTCACGCCCTTCTATATGGACGGAAACGAGCCGCAGACAACAGGCTTCCAGTCCTATTGCGACAAGTCCTGGCAGATATTCACCTACTGCTTCGATATGCGGACAACCATGCGCCGCCTGCTCCCGCAGGAAGACTACACCGCATGGATGGAACTCTTCGACAAAGCGGTACCCCTGTACACACTCTCCTATACCAACAGATGGTTTGCCGCCTATTGCACCAATCCCTTTGTGACAGACCCCGATTGCTACGGCGGCGTCTCCATGTTCGTGCCGATGGGGAAATACAATGTCTGCGGATGGAACGAGGACTTCAAGAAGACCTCGTGGTACAAAGCCGTAGGCTGGACAGAAACGGGATGGTAGAAGACCCTCTCCAAACCTCCCCCTCTATGGGGAGGCTTCCTCAGTTTCTCCCCATAGAGGGAGAGTTAGAGGGGGTCTTGATGGTGACGCTTATCAGCCCTGCCGCGTAGGGGGCAATCTCGTACTGGTTGAAGAGGAACTCGATGCTGTCCTTCTTCAGCAGGAAGTTATTGGTCAGGAAGAGGTCGTTCAGCATCAGGATGCCCGTCTTTTCCTGCAGTTCCGCCACATCCTTTGCGTCCCAGTCCTCGAGGAGCTGCGCTTCCATCTGCTTCAGCACTTCCTTCTCCTTGTCGGCAGGCACGATGTCGCGGATGTTCACGAGCTTTCCGCTCTTTTTGTCGAAGTTGTAGTAGTGTATGTCGTAAATGCCGTGAGGACCGCCGAGATAGTAGTCCTTCGTTACCTGATAGGAGAGGATGTCATCCCGGTTCGTTTTAAGGGAAAAACCTTCCACGGCATAGGAGAACTGAAGCATTTGGTTAAAGTCAGACTCAGGGTCGTACCTCTCGGCAATCTCTGCCTTCCAGTCAGCCGTCGTGCTGTCGGCAAAGGCCTTCATGGCCTCTTCCACCGTGGCGCAGCGGGGCTTTAGGAGCACGCTGTCGCGCAGCACGGCGGCAAGGTTCCGTGCAAGCAGGCTGTCGCCGGCAAGCGTGTCGAGCGTAAGGTCAATCTGATAGCAAAGGCTGTCGTCCGGGGCAATCTGCTCTATGATGCTCAGGGCAGATGTTTCCCAGAGAAGCTCTGCCGGCTCGTTCTCGACGTCCTCATTGCCCTTTTTGCACGGACAGGCACAGAGGACGACTGTCAAAGAAAGAAGGAGAAAATGTCTTAATCGCATAATGCTTACCTTTATTTTCAGCACAAAAGTACATCTTATTCTTGAAATAGCAACGCTTTCCAGAAAGAAAATGCCTTTTGCACCTAAGATTTCCCGTTTTCTTGTACAATCGTTTGGAGCATGTCGTTATTTTGCCTACCTTTGTAGGCGATTTAACAGATACATCAAAAACTTGAAATGAGAATTATGAGAAAGCTTCTTTTGATTTTCGGAATGGCCATCTTGAGTGCAGGACATTCCTATGCCCAGCTGGAGCCGGAGGACTACAAGTACTTCAACCACCTGAGCGCGGGCGTTTCGGTGGGCCTCGACGGCATCGGCATCGACATTGCCGCACCGCTGACCTACAACTTTGCCCTCCGTGCAGGCTACACCTTCATGCCCAAGATTACCTACAGCACGACCATTGACCTCAACGAGGACAAAGCTCTGAGCAAGTACGAGGACGTGGGTGTGCAGGGCCGCCTGAAGATGGGCGACTTCCATCTGCTCGCGGACTACTACCCCTTCAAGAAAAGCTCGTTCCACCTGACGGCAGGTGCCTACATAGGCCGACGCAACATCGTTTCTGTCTATAACACAGAGCCTTTCGTCAAGGAGGGCTACTGGGGCAACGCAGGCATTGAGATGGGTACGACGGACAACCTCTACTCGCAGTACACCTTCACGACCGACGAAAAGGGCGACGCACAGGTGGAGGCGAAGGCAAACTGCTTCAAGCCCTACGTCGGCATCGGCTTCGGACGTGCAGTCACCAAGCATCGCGTCTGCGTCCAGTTCGACTTGGGCGTGCAGTTCTGGGGCAAGCCCGAGGCATGGACCAACGTCAAGTACTTCGACTATGAGCAGGGCGACTATGTGACCGGCTATCAGAAGATAGACAGGAACAGGATTACGAACCCAAACAAAGACTATCAGGACGTAAGGGACGGCATGAAGAAGGCCGAGAAGTACCGCATCTATCCCATCCTGAAAGTGCGCATCAACGGAAGAATCTTCTAACATTAAACCCCATATAACAACATGAAAAAGCATCTTTTATTACTTGCTGCCATCTGCGGAGCAATGTTTAACACCTCGTGCAGCAACGATGATACGCCCATTGTCATACCCGACGAGATTACAGAATTCGTTTCGCCCAAATATGCCGAACTTGCCGCCCTGTTCGATATTGGCTTGAACAAGGTTGTGGCCGACGGCGCAAGCCTCACCGCCATCGACTTCACGGAGAGCGGAAAGGCCATCCTCGAGATAACGAAAGCCGACGAAATCCTCTATGTCACCTACAATGCCATCGTGACCGACGACGGCACCCTCGTCATCACCGACGAGCTGGGCAACGAGCTGGGACGCGTGGCAAACGCCTTCAGCCGCTCCCAGGAGGACGTCAGCATCGCAGTCAACATGACCGTGACCCTCGGCGGAAAGACCTATCACTTCCAGAAGGCCGACCCCGTAGCCGTGAAGAAGATTATGAAGAGCCTTGCCGGGACTGGTACCACAAAAACCAGCAACATCGCCCGCACATGGAAGGTGGCAAGCATGAACCTCGTCATTGAAGGCGGTGTGGAGGTGAGCATGATCGAGAAAAGCGGAAACCTGAAGCCCTTCGCCGATGCCGCACAGGACAACGGAGCCAGGCTCACACAAAGCGAATACAATGCCCTCTGCAAGGAGATTAACAGTGTGACGCTCGACAAGAACGGCCTCTTCTCCATCGAATATACAGACAGAGGCACCGATGTCTGCACATGGAAATGGACGGACAGCAACCAGAAGGAACTTATGCTACAGCTGCTCAAGGACGAGCGCTTCGGCAACAAGTATATTTCCCTCAACAGCAAGCTGACTGCCGACTTCAACAAGACGGGCGTCGCACTTACGCTTCAGACCGACATCAAAGGCGATAAGAACTATAAGGTCACGATTACCATCGTCCTGAAGGAAACCGTCTGAATATCCCTTCTGCACTGTACCGTCAAACACAGCGTGCTTCGATGACCAACGAAGCACGCTATGTTGAATGGCCTGCCTTGACAATACGGACGCGCCGCAGTGCGTCCCTACAAGGCAAAACAAGGAACTTTGGACAAATTTCTTTATCTGACTGGCTTATGTTTCGTGATATTTATGTACCTTTGCAGCGCGTTATTATATTAGTGACAAGATGGAAATAAAAGAAAAGGAATCTGTAGTAGTTAGATTCTCTGGTGATTCCGGCGACGGTATGCAGTTGGCCGGAAACATTTTTTCTACGGTCAGCGCCACCGTAGGCAACAGTATCAGCACTTTCCCAGACTATCCCGCCGACATTCGTGCCCCGCAAGGCTCGCTGACGGGCGTCAGTGGTTTTCAGGTACACATTGGTGCCGAACAGGTCTATACGCCGGGCGACCTCTGCGATGTGCTCGTGGCAATGAATGCCGCGGCACTCAAGACGCAGTATCGCTATGCGAAGCCCGATGCCGCCATCATCATCGACACCGACAGCTTCGGCCCGAAGGATTTGGAGAAGGCACAGTTCAAGACAGACGATTACCTCGGCGAGATGGGCATCGACCCTGACCGCGTCATCGCCTGTCCCTTGACGACAATGGTGAAAGAGACCCTCCAGACCCCCTCTAACTCCCCCTTAAAGGGGGAGAAGGTAGGCGAGGGTTCGGGGCAGGAAGCCTCCCCTTTAAGGGGAGGTTTGGTAGGGTCTGCTGTCCTCAAGTGCCGCAACATGTTCGCCCTCGGCCTCGTCTGCTGGCTCTTCGACCGCGACCTCGACGTCGCCTTCAACTTCCTCAGGGAGAAGTTCGCAAAGAAGCCCGAAGTGGCAGAGGCAAACATCAAGGTCATTCAGGCTGGCTATGATTACGGACACAACACGCACAGCAGCGTGGCGAATGTCTATCGCATCGAGACAAAGCACAAGGTGCCTGGCCGCTACATGGACATCACGGGCAACAAGGCCACGGCTTACGGCTTCATCGCTGCCGCCGAGAAGGCTGGACTGAAGCTCTACCTCGGCTCCTATCCCATCACGCCTGCCACCGATGTCCTGCACGAGCTGTCGAAGCACAAGAGCCTCGGCGTCGTTACCGTGCAATGCGAGGACGAGATAGCTGGTTGCGCAAGTGCCGTCGGTGCTTCCTTCGCAGGGGCATTGGGCGTGACTTCGACTTCTGGACCGGGCATCTGCCTCAAGAGCGAGGCGATGAACCTGGCGGTTATCATGGAGCTGCCGCTCGTCGTGCTCGACGTACAGCGAGGCGGTCCTGCGACGGGCTTGCCTACGAAGAGCGAACAGACGGATCTCCTGCAGGCTCTCTTTGGCCGTAACGGCGAGAGCCCAATGCCGGTCGTTGCCGCAGCAAGTCCCACGGATTGCTTCGAAATGGCATTCGCTGCCTCGAAGATGGCGTTGGAGCACATGACGCCTGTCATCTTGATGACCGATGCCTTTGTTGCCAACGGCTCGGCCGCCTTCAAGCTCCCTGACTTGAAAGACTATCCTGCCATCAATCCGCCGTATGTTCCCGAGGAACTGCGTGGCTCGTGGACACCTTATATGCGCAACGAGGAGGGTGTCCGCTACTGGGCAGTGCCTGGCAGGGAAGGCTTCGAGCACATCCTTGGCGGCCTCGAGAAGGACGACAAGACGGGTGCCATCAGCACCAATCCCGAGAACCACGACCTGATGACACGAAAGCGTCAGGCAAAGATAAACGCCATCCCTGTGCCCGACCTTGAGGTGCTGGGCGACAAGGACGATGCGGAACTGCTCATCGTCGGCTTCGGAGGCACCTACGGACACCTTCATGCCGCAATGGACGAACTGCGTTCCCAAGGCAAGAAGGTCGCCCTGGCACACTTCCGCTACATCAATCCTTTGCCTGCAAACACAGCCGAAGTCCTGCATCGCTACCCGAAGGTTGTCGTTGCCGAACAGAACATGGGCCAGCTCGCCGCTTGGCTCCGCATGAAGGTCGATGGCTTCGTACCCCGGCAGTTCAACCAAGTAAAGGGACAGCCATTTGTCGTGAACGAACTCGTCGAAGCATTCACTAAGATATTAAACAAGGAATAAATAATTATAATAAACAACGGATTACGGATTATTTTGAAACAACGAATTAAAACGAATTACACGAATTATACGAATTATACGAATTGAGATTCTGGTAAGCTAAATGATATATCCGAAGGAGAGTTATGATATTATCGGTGCAGCCATGAAGGTTCATAGCATCATGGGGCCGGGATTTACCGAGAAGGTGTATCAGGAGGCTTTGGCTTTGGAATTTAAAGAACAAAGTATTCCGTTCAAGCGTGAGGTGGAGATTCATGCCTCATACAAAGACATCATTCTCAATGGCACGTTTGTCCCAGATTTCATTTGCTACGACAAAATCATAGTTGAACTGAAAGCTGTCAGAGACCTTGACGATGTCCATCGTTCACAAGCAATCAACTACGCAAAAGTGGCAGGCTACAAACTCGCTCTTCTCATCAATTTCGGAGACTCATCCCTCGAATACGAACGTTTCCCTGTAGGATAAATTCGTGTAATAGACAAAAATATAATATCGTTCGATTCGTGACATTCGTCTTAATTCGTTGTTAAAAGAGAAAAGAGAAAAGCAGTAAGGGTTATCCCCTGTAGTCAGAATTCGTGGTAATGAAAAATAATTCGTTCAATTCGTGACATTCGTCTTAATTCGTTGTTAAAAAGAACAATTAATAAAAGTATTATGAGTAATTATAGTGCTTCTGATTTCAAGAAGGGACAGCCGCGGTGGTGTCCTGGGTGTGGCGATCATTTCTTCCTCGCCAGTCTTCACAAGGCAATGGCCGAGATAGGAGTGCCGCCTTCGCAGACAGCCGTCATTAGCGGCATCGGTTGTTCCAGCCGTCTGCCCCACTATATGGCAACGTATGGCATGAACACCATTCACGGCCGTGCCGCAGCGATTGCCACTGGTTGCAAGGTGGCCAATCCGAAGCTCGCCGTATGGCAGGTCAGTGGCGACGGCGACGGCCTCGCTATCGGCGGCAACCACTTCATACACGCCAACCGCAGGAACATCGACCTCAACATGATTCTGCTGAACAACCGCATCTATGGCTTGACGAAGGGACAGTACAGCCCCACCAGCCCGCGCGGCTTCGTCAGCAAGTCGTCGCCCTACGGCACCGTAGAGGATCCCTTCCGTCCTGCCGAGCTTTGCTTCGGGGCGAGAGGCCATTTCTTTGCCCGTTCCGTTGCCACCGATGCCCCGGGAACCATTGAGATTCTCAAGGCCGCCTACAGTCACAAGGGCGCCAGCGTCTGCGAGATTCTGCAGAACTGCGTCATCTTCAACAACGGCACGCACGACGCCGTCTATTCCAAGGAAGGTCGCGCCAAGAATGCCATCTACCTCCGTCACGGCGAGAAGATGCTCTTTGGCGAGAATGGCGAATATGGCATCGTGCAGGACGGCTTCAACATCAAACCTGTAAAACTTGGCGAAGACGGTTACACCGAAGCCGACGTCCTTGTCCACGACGCCAAATGCGAGGACAACACCTTGCAGCTGAAGCTCGCCGAAATGGAATGGCCCATCGCCCTTGGTGTTATCCGCGACGTTGAGGCTCCCACCTACGACGACTGCGTCTGGCAGCAAATCGAGGAAGTGAAAGCAAAGAAGAAGTATCACAACTTCGCAGAGCTCCTCGAGACAAACGACATCTGGACGGTCAGCGAGTAAGCAGGCTTCACATCGAACTTAATGACCGATTTGGGTTTATTGGTCATAAGCGCGTGCCGTGTTGGCCATATGCGCGTGCCGTGTTGAGCATAAGCGCGTGCCGTGTCTGAAAGCACCGCTCAGAAATCAGAATCACTCGTCACTCATCAGGTTTCATATCCAAGAGTCAGAAAGCCAGCCAATAAGACCCTGACGAGTGCATGAAGCACTCATCAGCCACTCGTCAGGTTCTAAGTCGCTGACAACATGCTCTTTACATGCGAAACCTGATGAGTGACGAGTGTTTTGCAATCCGTTTGCCTTGCACCCGTTTATGCGACCTTCACGAATTGAGATAACTATCTTTCACAAAAATAATGTGAGTTTCAGTATTTTTTTACAGAAAGTGGTTGTGGATTGAAGAATTTTATGTAACTTTGCACCGACCAAGCCAGTCTTTCGTGGCAGGGCGGGCCAAAATCTTAATGGAATCCTGCGGCTGAGCACACCGTTTGTAAGGACAGCCAAAGGGAAAAGACGTTTTCAGAACGTTACCTGTCTGTGCAGTCAAACTTCGCAACTTTGATTCCTAAGTACAGCGGTAATGCAACGAAGCGTCTGCGAGGGTAGATTATATTCTGCCAATACCTTATTATATATATAAGGTGAAGGTTATTTATATAGTCTCTCGGCGTGGGCTGGCTTGCGTTGCTTATCCTTACTTAGGGGCAATGCGAAGGCCTGACTGCAGGGATAGGCGCGGAAGAAATAACTCCCACGTCTTTTTATTTCTAGACATTAATATCATTTTCAAGCTGAATTCGGGAGTTCATCGGCATCTTTAAGTTCAATAAAGTATGGAAAAGAAACAAAAGCACGAAGGACTCCAGTCACGAAGGGAGTTCTTTAAAAATGTTGCCAAAGGTTCATTGCCTATTCTTGGTGCAATGATGCTTGCAAATACTCCAACTATTATACAGGCAAAAGAGGCACCTATGGGGTGTACGGGCACCTGTTATGGTTCGTGCAAAAATGGATGTCAAGGATGCCAATACACTTGTGCAGGCACATGTAAAAACAGTTGCAAAGGAACCTGTCAGTGGTCTAGCAAGTAAGAACTCTATGAACATGTGCTAATTCTGGCACATGTTCAATATAACCTTCAGATTCGATGGAAAAGAATAACGAATTCCTTTCAAGAAGGAACTTCCTCAAGAGTTCAGTAAAGAAAATGGGCTTGTTGATGCTAATGGTAATCTTTATAGCTCTTACTGGTTGTCGTCCTGATGAGATACCCTCGCTTAAGACAAGTTCAAGTACAAGTAAAACGACGAGCAAAGTCGAAAAACCGATAATTGAAGTAGAGATTGCTACAGCCACAACTACTGATTTCGACATTGTATTCAAAGTTACAAGCAAAGAGATGCCATCTGTCATCCTTCATTATGGGACAACAAGTTCCTGCAATAATTCAAGTACATGCCGTCTGTACAGGGACGGGTATCAAACGCGTTTCTTTAAGGCATCCCACACAGGTTTTGCAAAAGGCGCAAAGATCTATTTCTATGGTGAAGCAAGCAATAGCGGCGGCTCTGCTAAAACATCCGTGGACTATCGTATAATGAAGAGATAAATTAAGTACATTCAATAGTTTCATGAGTTAGTCCCACTCTTCAATCATGTAAAGATTCTGTAAAAACTTCAATAATAAGATGAAACATTTAGGAAATAAAGGACGGAACGAGGAACTCCAGTCAAGAAGGGACTTCTTCAAAAGAGTAGGCACAAGGACTTTACCCTTCTTGGGTGCAGTCGTATTGGGTCCTGCCATTTCGCTGACAACATTGACATCGTGTGGCTGCGACGGTTGCGAAGCGGCATGTATGGATAATTGTGAAGGAGGATGTGTAGGTAGTTGTCAAGGAAGCGCAACAAGCACTCCATGTTCTGATTGTTCATCGTCATGCAGTGGAAGTTCAACAAGTCCGACTTGTGATAACTGTGCTAACGATTGCTCATCGTCATGCAGTGGAGGTGCAACAAGTTCGACTTGCGAAAGTTGTGCTAGTGATTGCTCGTCTTCTTGTAAAGAAACATGCAAAAACACATGTTCTACTTCATGTGAAGGTACCGCAGAAGGAAAAGTTGAAATTTCAGATGCAAGTGGCAGTGTAAATGGATATGAATATGTCGATATGGGATTAAGTGTCAATTGGGCAAGATGCAATTTAGGGGCTTCCAAGCCAGAAGGATATGGTAAGCTCTATGCCTTTGCTGATCCCTCGGGTAACAATGTTTATAATGGATCTACTATAGATAGTTATTATCAGTTCGGTATGTTTAATCGTAATGGAGATTCTATTTGTGGGACTCAATATGATTCAGCTCGATATAAAATGGGAAACCTATGGAGAATGCCGAGCAAATCTGAGTTTGAGGAATTACTAAACAACTGTGATACCGAGATATATATCCTTAATAACATACCCGGGATAAAGTTAATTAGCAAAAAGAATGGGAATGTGATATTCTTTCCTGCAGCAGGAAATGAAACATATGATGGGATACTAAATAAGAGATATGAGCTTTTGGGCAAAAACGAAGACGGTCTGTATTGGTCTGGAGATGTTGATTACTTTAGTCCTGGCTCTGCTTGGATGACAGCATATGCTTGGGACTTTCATTTTGAAACAGGAAAAGTTTGGGGACTAAGAGCTTATGACATGAGTGACAAACGTTCTATCCGCCCTGTAACCACAAGCTCTGGCGGTGGCGGCGGTGGATGTACAGGAAGCAGTTGTAGTTCAAACTGTGCAAATAATTCAACAAGTAGTGGATGCACAGGCTGTTCTACGGGCTGTTCTACGAGTTGCAAGACAACCTGCGAAGGAAGTTGTATTAATGGGTGTAACACTTTATGTGGTGGTCAGTGTCGATATTCATGCGGTGGAACTTGCTCATATGTATCAGCCGGGAATAGTTGTACATCGTCAACTTGCGCTACCACTTGTTCAAGTTATTGTTACCGAACATGTACAATGGCTTGTAGTTCAAGTTGCCAGTCACAATGCATTTATGGATCTAAGTAATTTGAATACACTATGAATAATAATATTGGAAAGGAAGAATTACAAAATAGACGTGAATTCTTCAAAAAAGCCGCAAAGCGCGTGCTTCCAATAGTTGGTGCTATAATGTTGTCTAATCCTTTTATTCAGGCCAACACAAGAAATGAGGTGGCGTGCAACTGCTATGGAATGTGTGTATCAGGCTGTACCAGCTGTATTGGTTCATGCACGGGGGGATGCTCAGTCGCATGTTCCGGTTCCTGCAAGAGTAGTTGTATGGGAAGTTGCACTACCAGCTGCATGTATGAATGTTATCAAACATGTGGCCAGACATGTCAAGGCAATTGTACAGGTTCTTGTCAAGGCAGTTGCCAACTTGACTGTGGTGGCGGATGTGGCAGTGGATGTTCTGGCTCATGCTCTAATTCATGTGCAGGTTCAGCCGATGCCGTACATAACTGCAAGGAATGTAATAACGCATGTACAAATACTTGTAAGACTACATGTCAAGAGTCATGTAAAGATGGCTGTAAGACAGGATGTAGTTCTACCTGTAAAGGAACATGTGATGCTGTTTGCAAAGACTCTTGTTATAGCAATTGTAAAGGTACCTGTGACTCTTCTTGTGATAGTACATGTAAAACCGGATGTAAAGGATCTTGTCAAGGTGGCTGTACCAGTTGTACTGGCACATGCCAAGGAAGTTGTGGATATAATTGTGTTTCTTGTACCGGAAATTGTATGGGAACATGTAGAATAACTTGTTGGGGCGGTCTATTCTTTAATTAACATATTGATAAAAATGAAAATAAAAGAACGAGATGGTGGCTGGCAGTCTGGCATGGCGAAGTCCATCACCTTCATTGTTACGAAGGACTGCCAGCTGGCTTGTAAGTACTGCTACCTCGTAGGGAAGAACTCGAAGGAGCGGATGCCCTGGGAGGTGGCAAAGAAGGCCATTGACTATATCCTCGACCACGAGGAAGAATTTAGGGAGGAGAGCGTAGTATGGGACTTCATCGGGGGCGAGCCGTTCCTCGAGATTGACCTCATCGACAGGATTTGCGATTACCTGAAGCAGGAGATGTTTCGACGCAATCACCATTGGTTCAACTCCTACCGCTTCTCGTTCTCCACCAACGGCATCAACTATGATAGCGAGAAGGTGCAAAACTTCGTCAAGAAGAACATGAACCACCTCTCCATCGGCATCACCATCGACGGCACACAACGCAAACACGACCTCAATCGCATCTGGAAGACAAAGGAGATGGAGCAGGACATCATGCCCAAGCCCGAAGAAGAGAAAGGCTCGTACAAAGACGTGGTGAGGAACATCCCGCTTTGGCTGGAGCAGTTCCCCAATGCCGGCACGAAGGTGACTATCAGTTCGGCAGACATCCCTTATATCAAAGAAAGTGTGCTGCACCTCTACAGCCTTGGCATTCACGAGGTGAACATCAACGTGGTGTTCGAGGATGTGTGGAATGAAGGCGATGACAAGCTCTTCGAGGAACAACTGATGCAACTGGCCGATGCCATCATCGACGGAGGCTACTATCAGGACTATGCCTGCTCGTTCTTCTCGGAGCACATAGGCAAGCCGATGGACATAAAGCTGGACAATCAGAACTGGTGCGGTGCGGGCAAGATGCTGGCCGTGGATGCGGCAGGCAATTTTTATCCATGCACGCGCTTTGCCGGTTATTCGCTTCGGAGCAAAAACCCCATCATCATCGGTAACATTCGCGATGGTATCGACCAGAACAAACTGCGTCCCTTCCTGACATTGGACAGGACGACGCAGTCCCCGAAGGAGTGCATCGACTGCGAGGTGGCAAGCGGTTGTGCTTGGTGTCAGGGAGAGAATTATGATGCAGCAGAAACGCCAACCATCTATCAGCGGGCAACAGCCATCTGCAAGATGCACAAGGCTCGCGTCCGCGCCAACAACTACTATTGGAACAAGCTTTTCCGCAAACTGGAGTTGGAAGGCGAACGCGAGGAGTTTGAGAAGCACCGCCTGCGCCTGAGCGAAGCGAAGAATAAACGTGAAGTGAAACCTGAAATCTGTTGACCGCCATGCTGCAATACCTTATTATATTATTAGACGAGGCAAGCACTCCGTTCTGTAGCCTCACCCCCTGCCCCTCTCCGAGGAGAGGGGAGAGGACGCTGATACCGCTTGATACATTGAAGCAGGGCATTCGCTTCGGCATGATGGAGAACCTAATGATTCAGTTTGTATATCCTGAAGGTGGGCTGCCAGAGGAATACAATCAGGCAGTCGAAAGCATCGACCACTCGAAGATAAAACCGACGAAGGACGGAGCAGATGTTTGGGTGATGAATGGATTAAGGGAAATAACAGAACCAGTGGATATTCCCCTCGTCCTAAGAGTCGATAAGGAGGAACTCTTCAATAATGTCGACAATGTTTGTGGTTTGCTTGACAAGACGCCACGGCTCAACATTGTGCTGACAGACATTGAGACTTTCACCGAGGAGGACTTCATAGCATACAAGGAGGTGCTCGGAAAACTTTCTAAGAAAATAGAACAGATGTATGTGGCGGGCAAAGATCCACAACTGAACCTGCTTACCGACCGCATGATGCTCTCGAAGATGAACAACTGTGGGGCTGGCGACACAAGCATCACATTGGCACCTAATGGGAAGTTCTATATCTGCCCAGCTTTCTATTATGAGGATGAGACGAACAGCATCGGCGACCTTGAACATGGACTCGATATCAAGAACAAGCAACTCTACAAACTAGAGTATGCTCCGATATGTCGCCACTGCGATGCCTACCAATGCAAGCGCTGCGTCTGGCTCAACCGCAAGACGACCTTGGAGGTTAATACACCAAGCCATGAGCAATGTGTTGTGGCACATCTGGAGCGCAACGTTTCGAGAGAGCTATTGCATAACATCCGCAAGCATGGCTCCTTCCTGCCAGAACAGGAAGAGATAAAAGAGATTGATTACTTGGACCCCTTTGATAAAAGAGACACATGGCAATGACAAAGAAACCTGTAGGGCAAGTGACACCCGAAGAGCGTACGGAGATACAGACGCTCTTCGAACGTCGTAATGGACTGAACGAATTGGCAAAGATTGTGACGGCCGACAATTCGGAACTGTACGAGAAGCTCGTTAAGGACATGGGCGAGACGGGTACGAAGTTCCAAAACTGGTGGGACCGCATGGCTCAGAAGTACCAATGGGAAAGTGCCGAAGGCGGCAATTGGGAGATTAACTTCGACACCTGCGAGATAATACTGGTAAAGCCCTAAAATCTTCCGCCGCCACCGCCGAAGCCGCCTCCTCCGCCGCGACCACCGCCGCCTCCGCCACGTGGACCGCCTTCTCCGCCGCGGCCTTCCGCCGCCCATGCCGCGGCCGCCGAAGCGACCGAAGCGCCAGTTGGCTGAAAGCAGGACGTAGCTACGGACCATTTCGTTCCTTGTGTCGGTGCGGCTCACGGCGCTGACGCTGCGGTTCACGTCGTCGCGTTCGTCGAGAATGTCAACGGCGCGAAGGCTGATGGTGAGTTGTTTGTAGGGCAGGAAGCGCTGGCTGATGCTGCCGTTCCAGATGAGGTGGTTGGTGTTCATCGCGGCATCGGAGTAGCCTCGGCGGCTTTGTTGCTCGATGTCGCTGCTGATGGTCATGCCCCAGGGGAAGGTCAGGACGAAGCTTCCGCCGTAGTTGAAGTTATGGTGGTCGAGGTTCGAGGCCGTGGCATTGTTGCTCCGGTTGAGGTTATAGTTGAATCTGCCGTGGACATTCGCCTCCACTTGCCAGCCGCTCTCCCAGTCTTGCCGGAAGGTGAGGTGTGTCCGTTGCATGGCTGTCGGCACACCGTTTTGCCAATCGGGTACGGATGGTTTCTTCCGTTGCATTAGGCAAAAGACAGGTAAATGCGTTATTTTTCTCTAAAAAGTATTTGCCGTGTCGTTTTTTTTCGTAACTTTGCATTTTGAGAAGAGTTAAAGAAGTTAAAAGAAGTAAGCTCGCTATGCTCGCAGAGAAGTTAAAAGACAATAGTTATGGAAGTTGCCATTGGTATCGTCCTTTAACTCCCTTTAAATTCTTTAACTTCCGTATTATTCGAATGATAATTGAAGAATAAGATATTGCTCCGCGCATTAAAAGCGCGCCTTGATGCTAAGCATCCAAGAAGATTAAAAATGAACAAATGAAAATGAAAGATTAAATATGTTGTTCAATTCCATTGCGTTCCTGTTGTTCTTTCCAATAGTTTGCCTCTTTTACTTCTGCATCCCGGCGTCGCAGATACGAATAAGAAATCTGTGGATTCTTGCCAGCAGTTACTATTTCTACATGAAGTGGGAGCCGGCATACGCGCTCTTGCTGCTGACAAGTACCGTTGTGACTTATCTTGCTGCGCTCGGTATCAGCCATTATAGGGAGAAGGCCAAGAAGAAAGCGTGTCTGGTGATTAGTCTGATCCTGAACCTCGCCATTCTGTTCTTGTTCAAGTACTACAATTTCCTTGCTTCAAACATAGATACACTGTTCCGAACGTCAGGGCTTGGCATAGACCTTCCCGAGTTCGGGCTGCTGCTTCCTGTAGGCATTTCTTTCTACATTTTCCAGGCATTGGGATATTCGATAGATGTCTATAGAGGGACAACACAAGTGGAGCGTGACTTCCCGACCTATGCGCTGTTCGTCTCATTCTTCCCTCAGCTGGTGGCAGGCCCGATTGAGCGTTCCAACAATCTTTTGCCACAATTTAAGCAGCAGCACCGCTTCGACTATGATTCGGCGATGGCAGGAGTGAGGCTTATGGTATGGGGCTATTTTATGAAGTTGGTTTTAGCGGACCGTTGCGCCATATTTGTCGATGCTATCTTCGATAATGTCAACCAGCACAACGGAGGTTCATATCTGGTGGCATCGTTCCTTTTCCCATTCCAGATTTATGGCGACTTCGCTGGCTACTCCCTTATTGCCATCGGTGTGGCTCGCGTGCTGGGATTCCGCCTGATGGAGAACTTCCGCCGTCCCTACTTTGCCTGTAGCATTGGCGAGTTCTGGCATCGCTGGCACATTTCGCTGTCCACATGGTTCAGGGACTATGTATATATCCCCCTTGGGGGCAACCGTGTAGGACGAATGCGTAACTACTTCAATCTGTTTGTTACATTTGTCGTGAGCGGCATCTGGCATGGTGCCAACTGGACCTTCTTCTGTTGGGGCAGTCTGCACGGCCTCCTGCTCTGCATGGAGAAAGCCTTTGGCATCGGCAAGCAGAAATACACAGGATTGCGCAAGTTCTGCCATTGGGCGGTAACATTCGTTCTTGTCTGCCTGGCCTGGATATTATTTAGGGCCAACAACCTCTCGGATGCGGTGACTGTAGCTACAGGCATATTCACTAACCCGGGTATGCCAAAGCCAGAGTATGCAAACTTCATTGCCATCGCATTAGCCATGTCTATATTATTGACGAAGGAACTGTCAGACGAGTACCAATGGGGCATTCGCGTTGCAGAGTCACGCTATTGGCTGGTCCGCCATATTTATCTGGTTATGATGATTGCATACATTATATTGTTTGGAGTGTTGGGCGGTGACCAATTCATTTATTTCCAGTTCTAAAGCCCCCTGCATTATGAAAAAGTTATTAGCAAGTGTATTGTTTGTCCTGGTTGGACTCTTCATCGTCGACCGCCTCGGCGGAATGGTGATGTGGTGGGTGAATCAACATACACACGATGTGTCCGGACCTAAAATCAAATATCTGGTCAGTGAAGTCCATGAAGATGTCGTAATGATGGGCACGTCGCGTTGCGATGTGCATTACGTTCCTTCAATTATCAGAGACACTATTGGGATGAGCGTTTATAATGGCGGCATTAACGCTTCAGACAACATTTATGCACACTATATTATGCTCAATCATATCCTGGCAAGACATATTCCAAAGATTATCTGCCTTGAAGTGATGACAAATGATTTCGTCGAACAGAAGAACCCCTTTAATACGATATCATTTTTCGCTCCCTACCTTGGGCAAAACGAGAGTGCGGATTCCGTATTTCGTTTGGCAGACAAGTACTGGCTCTATCGCGTTTCGCACCTATACCGTTATAATGCAAAAGCCACATCGAACATTGCAGGCCTTATCATCAACAGACATAAAGGAGGAGACAATGGTTACATCCCCGTACCCAAGCCGGTAAATTTCCCAAAAGTCTTGAAGTATTCCCCAACTCCACAGGCGACAGATAGCCTAAAGATTGAGTATGTGAACAGATTTGTCAGCCTTTGCAAGAAAAATGGTATCAAGTTAATCTTTACTGTCGCACCGGAATATACAAAAGTGGACTTTGACCATTATAATGTTTTGAGAAAGATAGCCGAACAAAATGATATCCCGTTTATGGACTATCATACGGCAGGTTTATACCACGATCACCCCGAGTATTTCAAGGACCATGCTCATTTGTGGGATAAGGGAGCAAGACTTTATTCGTCTGTTTTTGCCCATGACTTGAAACAGGTATTGGAAGAACAAACATACTGACAGGCGTATGAACATCCTCCTCAAGAAAGACAGGATGACAAGAAAATGTATGTTGAAATAGAGGTAGTGCCGCGTAGTTGCCAAATTTAAAGCTTTCAGAACGCAGTTCAGAGGGGTAGGCGACATCGGGTTCCTTATGTACAGGCTGACCACACTTTATTTTTGACTAACTAAGCTTTCACCAATCGGATAAATCCGCTGAGTCGAAAATCCTTTAGAAGAGGGGGACACCGCGCGGGGATTACCATCACCGCACGCGACGTTTTTATGCCCTTTATCAGAACCTTCCACCGCCGCCACCGCCGAAGCCGCCGCCTCCGCCACGTGGACCGCCTTCTCCGCGACCTCTTCCGCCGCCCATGCCGCGGCCGCCGAAGCGACCGAAACGCCAGTTGGCTGAAAGCAGGACGTAGCTGCGGATCATTTCGTTCCTTGTGTCGGTGCGGCTCACGGCGCTGACGCTGCGGTTCACGTCGTCGCGTTCGTCGAGAATGTCAACGGCGCGAAGGCTGATGGTGAGTTGTTTGTAGGGCAGGAAG
>Ga0310694_10001163_pt1 | contig 30822 bp, 28 predicted proteins | sample 174DNAGHGhighgp2_FD_203884 | JGI IMG/M metagenome (GOLD analysis project Ga0310694, IMG submission 203884) | Sheep rumen microbial communities from Palmerston North, Manawatu-Wanganui, New Zealand - 1742 DNA GHGhigh gp2 (v2) (version 2) | ecosystem: Host-associated > Mammals > Digestive system...
CATCACGTATAATGGCCATATCTATAAGGTTTTAAGTTACAATAACAATATATTATCCACTTATCATAACGTTACTTTCTCCTATATATTGCCTACCCAAGAAACTTTAATTAAAGACAGCATAAAGGGAATATAAAGAGTAATGTAAGAGATGATATTATGAAGACCTGAAAATAAACCGGTTACAAAACCGGTTTTTCAGACTTCATCAGTGCTTTTTGAAAAAATGAAAATCTATTTGGAAAAGGTGGAAGCTTAATCCTCTATCTTTTCATACACGCGGAATCCAGCTGAGTTACGTTGGTCATGATATACCTCCAATCTCGAAGTACCATCCGATTCTAACGCTTTTTTTTATTTTTATTATTCGTACCACCTATTTAAGTGGGGTATATACCACCTTAATGCGATTGTAGATATCCCTTGTTGAAGATTCGACATGTTCTGTTTATACCAATTGCAAAGATACGAAATATTTCTGGAATGGCAAAAAAATAGAAGAAAACAGATTCTTATTACTACATGTCTTCTATCGAGAAGCCGTCTAGCGTGAGCTGGTAGCGACCGAAGTCGGAGGCGGGCAGATGCTCTACTTTGCGGCATAATTCGGCGGAGTTTAGTTTGTCGGGATTGCGCTTCACTTCGGCCGCGAGGCCGGTGTTGTCGAACTCGTTCAGGGCTATCAGGTCTATCTCGTTTTGTCCCTTGCGGTCCCACCAGTTGCCAACCAGGGTGTATCGGCCCGTCTCCATCGCCATTGCCTGGAAATACTGCTCCAGAGTGCGGCCGGTGAACTGCTCGTAGCCACGCACCATATTCTGTTTCAGCAGTGTGAGCTGTCCGCGTTCGACCAGCGACTGGTAAGGCCAGATGAAGCGGAACCAGAAGCGCAGAAACTGGTCGGAAATCTCGTAGGCGGAGGTCTTGCTATTCGGCTTTGACAGCAGGGGCTTCAGCCGGCTGATGACGCTGTAGTTCTTCTCCAGGTTCTGTAGGAAAGCACCCATGTCGCGCTGCATGGCGCCGTCGATGTCCGACCGCCGGTTGAGGCCACCGGCAATGAGCTGCAGGATGGAGAAATAGGTGGCGCTCTCGTCGCCGAATTCCTGATTCATCAGGTCGCGTCCCTCGGTGAGGAAGTAGGAGTCGCGCCGACAGACGTAGTTGAGCATCTTCTCCTTGGTATAACACCCTGCATCCATCAGCAACTCGACGTATTTGGCCACGCCGCCGGTAATCATGTAGAGGCACAGGAGGTCTTCGTTGCGGAAGTTGGGCGCGTGGTCGCGGAAGATCTTTTTCAGCACCGCGAGGGTGAAGGGGCGGAGGGTGAACTTGGAGGTGGGACGGCCATAGAGGGGCTCGCCCTCCTCCTCGAAGATGCGCTTCATCAGCGAGCGTATGCTGCCCATGGTGACGAGGTTGATGCGCGAGTCCTTGTGCAGTCGGTCCCAGAAGTCTTGCATCTCGCTGAAGATAGCGGGATTGACCTTGTAGAGGTTCTGGAATTCGTCGATGACCACCGTGAAATGGCGCTTCTGTGACTCGCGCATCACCACCTCAAAAAGGTCGCGGAAATGGGTCAGCTGCCCATAGACCTGTATGCCCAGTTGCTCTTCGAGCGCCCGCTGAAACTTGCCGCAGAGGATGGCCTCGCTGTCTTTCGACACGAAGAGGTAGGCATACTGCTTGTTCTCGAAAGCCTTCATCACCAATGCCGTTTTGCCCACACGACGGCGACCCATCAGCACGGTGAACATGGCGTTACGTTCGGCCAGATGCTCGTTCTCCCGAAGGATATTGATTTCCTCTTCACGATCGTAGAATTCCATAATATAAATACTCGTTTATATAAATCTATATTTCCATCTATTTGTTTGCTAGCAACTGTACTACAATATATTGCGTATAATTTTAAATAGAATTCAACTGCAAAGATACGAAATGTTTCTGGAATGGCAAAAAATAATAAAAAGATTTCCTGGGTGGAATGGATAAAGGGGTATGGATTGAAAATTGGGGGAATTTTATATTGAAAAATATAGGAATTCTGTATAATTGGCTCAATAAAATAAAAATTTTTGGCTATGTCGTGTGACTTTTGTATTTTTGCAGTTTGATTTTTTTAACGAGAGATGGAGAAAGTTTTTATTGAGACTTATGGCTGTCAGATGAATTTCGCTGACAGTGAGGTGATAGCGGCTATTCTGACGAAGGCCGGATACGGCCTGTGCGACGAGATTGAGGAGGCCGATTTTGTGCTTATCAACACCTGCGCCATCCGAGACAACGCGGAGCAGCGCGTGCGTCACCGCGTGCGCGAGCTGCGTGCGCTGCAGGGCCGTCATAAGGGTATGCGCATCGGCGTGCTGGGCTGCATGGCCGAGCGTCTGCAGAGCCGCCTGATGGCCGAGGAGGACAACGTGAGCTTCGTCTGCGGCCCCGACGCCTACCGGCGTCTGCCGGAGATGCTGGCACAAGTGCGCAGGCAGAGTGGAGAGTGTCTGGCGGCGGTGGAGCTCAGCACCACCGAGACCTATGCCGAGATTGAGCCCGTGCGTCTGGGCGGCAACGGTATCTCGGCCTATATCAGCATCATGCGCGGCTGCCAGAACTACTGCGCCTACTGCGTGGTGCCCTACACCCGCGGCCGCGAGCGGTCGCGCGACCCCGAGACCATCGTGCGCGAGGCCCGTACGCTCTTCGAGCAGGGCTACCGCGAGGTGACGCTGCTGGGACAGAATGTGAACTCTTATTCTTGGGGAGTGCAAGGAGTGCAAGACAATACCTGTGACTTCCCTGAGTTGATGCGCCGGGTGGCGGAGGTGGACCCGCAGCTGCGGGTGAGATTCGCCACGTCGCACCCCAAGGACCTTAGCGACAAGCTGCTGGAGGTGATGGCGAAGTATCCGAATATCTGCCGCTGCATCCACCTGCCGGTGCAGAGCGGCAGCGACCGTATGCTGAAGCTGATGAACCGCAAATACACTGTGGAGTGGTACCTGGACCGTGTGGCGGCTATCCGCCGCTACCTGCCCGACTGCTCCATCACCACGGATGTCATCGCGGGTTTCTCGACGGAGACTCTTGAGGACCACGAGGCCACGCTGGAGCTCTTCCGCAAGGTGCGCTACGACTATGCCTATATGTTCAAGTATTCGCTGCGCGAGGGCACCTACGCCTGGAAGCACTTGGCCGACGACATCGCTGAGGCGGAGAAGACGCGCCGTCTGAACGAGATTATCGCCTTGCAGGGCGAGATAGCGCTGGAGAACAACCGCAAGGAGGTGGGCAAGGAGTATGAGGTGCTGGTGGAGGGCGAGAGTCACCGCTCGAAGGAGCAGCTCTTCGGCCGCAACAGCCAGAACAAGGTCATCGTCTTTGACCGTCGCGACGCGGTGCCGGGCACCTACAGGAGGGTCAGGGTGGACAGCTGCACGGCGGCGACGCTTCTTGGCTCGCTGGTGCAATAATTTTTTCGACATTGCGTTATCATAATATATCGTTATTGTTTTATGGAGAAGATTAAAAGCTTTCTGAGGAGTTATCCCTGGGTGGCGCACCTGTTGGTGATGATAGCGGTGTCGCTGGTGGCACTGTTCTTCATCTTCTTGTTTATCAAGATTTATGCCCGTCAGGGAGAGGAGTATGAGATGCCTGTGGTGGAGGGTAAGACCATTGCCGAGGCGGAGGCCGCGAACGACCTGGACTTGGAGTTTGTGGTGCTCGACTCCATCTACCAGAAAGGTGTGCCTGGCGGCATCATCATCACGCAGGACCCCAAGGGCGGCATCATGGTGAAGAGTGGCCGCAAGGTGTACGTGAGCGTGACGTCGTATAGCGCCGAGGATGTGCCGATGCCCGAGTTGACGGGTCTGTCGGTACGTCAGGCTGTCTCAGAGATTTATAACAACGGCCTCACCGTGGGTCATCTCACTTTTGTCGACGATCCCTTCAAGAACAATGTGAAAGAGCAGAGCTGCAAGGGCCGCACAGCCTATGCGGGACAGAAGATAGCCCGCGGATCGGTCATCGACCTGGTGGTGGGACGCGGCGAGGGAGAGAGTACCAACAAGGTGCCGTTCGTCATCGGCAAGACCGCCGACAAGGCGCGTCGCGACATCGTGACGGCCTCGCTCAATGTGGGCCCTGAGCACTTCAACGGCGTGAAGAACAAGGAGAAGGCCGTGGTGTACAGGCAAGAGCCCGGCTATACGGGTGTGAGCCAATATCCCTTTGGCACCCAGGTGGAGCTGTGGTATATCGATGCCAACGCCGACGAGGTTTCGAAGATGGTCTCCGACTTCAAGGTCGATTCCAGCAAGATTATCGATCCTAACGGCGAGGAAGACAGTTTTCCCTCGCCCGATGAACTGGATGGTATAGAGGCATGGTAAGACGTGTGTTTTGTGTGTTGCTGCTGTTGCTGCCCTTGGGTGCGGCCGCGCAGGAGGTTCTCCTGCCGCTGCAGACAGGTGTGAGGCATGGCAGAGCGTCGAAGTCGGCAGTGTCGGCGGTGACGCTACCTTTTTATGATGATTTCGCCACCCCTGCCGAGGTGCCGACGACGCTGCGTTGGCGCTCGTCGGGCGCCACGCTCTCCGATGACGGTGGCCTGCTGCCCCCGACGGTGGGTGTCGCCACCCTTGACGCCATCGACGCTACGGGCAACCTCTATGATGGAGCATCGACGGCAATCTTCCCCGCGGACACCCTCTGTTCGCAGCCTGTGAGGCTCGACGGCTTGACGGTGGCGGACTCTGTGGTGCTGAGTTTCTACTACCTCCCCGGCGGTGGCCGCGGCAACCTGTGGGAGCGTGTGGGCGACTGCCCTGACCCCAGCGACTCGCTGTTCCTGGAATTCTACCGCGCTAGCGACAGCGCGTGGGTGACGGTGTGGTCGCGTGGCGGCGTGGCGGTAGACACGCTGGTGGAAACCACGGGGCGCGACTGGCAATATGTTGCGCTGACGCTTACCGACAGCAGTTATTTCGACAGCACTTTCGCTTTCCGCTTCAGGAACTACTGCAGCCTGCCCACGGTAGCCAAACCCGGCCTGTCGGGCAATTGCGACTACTGGCATCTGGATTATGTTTATCTCGACCGGGACCGTACGGCGTCACCGGAGCCTGTGTTCCGCGACGTGGCTTTTGTGACGGCGGCTCCCAGCCTGTTGACGGCTTACCGTTCGATGCCGGCGCGACAGTATAGAAGCACCGACATGGCCGACAGCCTCGCCGTCACCATCACCAACCTCTTCAATTCGGACTTGGCGACACGTTATTCTTTCACGGTGACGGACGACCAGGGCACGGTGCTGCATACCTATGACGGAGGTTACGAGAACGCTCCGGCGTTCCTGCCCGACGGGAGTTATCAGACCGCCGCTGCCCATGCCAGGCCTGCGGTGGAATTTGCCTTCCCGGAGAGCGACAGCCCCGCCACCTATACGGTGACGCATGCGGTGCGCGAGGGTGTGGGGGGCGACGATTATGGCGCCAACGACACGGTATGCTACCGTCAGGTGTTCGAAAACTACTACGCCTATGACGATGGCACCGCCGAGAACGGCTACGGCCTTACGTCGACAGCCAGCCATGTCTATCTGGCCTACCGCTTCGACCTGAATGTGCAAGACACGCTCACGGCGGTAGACCTCTATTTCAACCGCACTGTCAACGGAGAGAACGAGCATGTGCCGTTCAGACTGATGGTGTGGGCGGAGAATGACGGGCAGCCGGGGCAGGCGCTCTATAGTGACGAGCACAGGCGTTATCCCGAGTTCGACGGTTTGAACGACTTCCACCGTTATGTGTTGGAGTCGCCGATGGTGGTGGATGGCAGCGTCTTCGTGGGTTTCGAGCAGGGAAGCAGTAATTACATCAACTTGGGTTTCGACCGTAGCTTTAACACTGCGGAGCGTATCTACTACCTTACCAGCAACATGTGGCAACAGAGTATCCTCAGCGGCTCGCTGATGCTGCGTCCTTGCTTTGGTGCCGCCGCCACAGTGGGCATTGACGATATCGTAAATACAGAAACAGGAATTGATATCTACCCCAATCCTGCCAGCGACTATGTTTCGGTCAAAGGGCTGCCCGAAGGCTCGCAGGTGGAGTTGTACGACATGCTAGGCAAGAAGATACTTTCCTCCCATAAGCTGCAATTCTCAGTTGCCGACATATCCTCCGGTATCTATATCGTGCGTTGTGTGACGCGGCAGGGTGAGGTCGTAGTAAGGAAAATAATAATCAGACACTGATGGTAGACGAAGAACTCGAACTGGAAGAACAGCAGCAGGAACTCTATGAGCATCACCGTATCGTGGTAGACCGTGGACAGGAGATGCTACGCATTGACAAGTACTTGCAGATGCACCTCCAGGGGGTGTCGCGCACCAAGATACAGGCGGCCACAAAGGCAGACTGTGTGAGGGTGAACGACCGCGCCGTGAAGGCCAACTACAGGGTCAAGCCGCTGGATGTCATCACGGTGCTGCTGCCCGAGCCACCGCATGAGTTCGAGCTGATTCCCGAGCCTGTCGATTTCAAGATTGTCTATGAGGACGACGATGTGCTTGTGGTCGACAAGCAGCCCGGCCTGGTGGTACATCCCGGTGTGGGTAACTGGACCGGGACGTTGGTCAATGGCCTGCTATATTATTTTCAGAATAAGTATGGCAATCAGGAGGGTCTGGCACCTTATCTCGTCCACCGTATCGACAAGGACACATCGGGCTTGCTGCTGGTGGCCAAGAACGAGGAGGCGCAGGCGGTACTGGCCCGTCAGTTCTTCTATCATACCATAGAGCGCAAGTACAATGCGTTGGTGTGGGGTGACTTTGATGAGGACAGCGGCACCATCGTGGGCAACCTGGGCCGTTCGCCGCAAGACCGCCGGGTGATGTGTGTCTACCCTCACGAGGAGGGTGTGCCGGAGGAGGAGCAGAAAGGCAAGCATGCCGTGACGCACTGGAGCGTGATGGAACGCTTCGGATATGTGACGCTGGTGGAGTGTGTGCTGGAGACCGGCCGCACGCACCAGATACGTGCCCACATGCGTCATATAGGGCATCCGCTGTTCAGCGATGTCGCCTATGGCGGCGATGCTATCCTGAAGGGTACTACCTTCTCGAAATACAAGCAGTTTGTGGAGAATTGTTTCGCGGTCTGCCCGCGGCAGGCGTTGCACGCCCGTGTGCTAGGCTTCGAGCACCCCACGACAAAGAAACACATGCACTTCGAGAGCCCGTTGCCCGACGACATGCAGCAGTGCATCGAGCGTTGGCGAAACTATACCGCCAACCATATCTCTTAGCTCTTAGTTCTTACTTCCCGACTAGTATTCCCACATATCGTTTTCGATGTCGAAGATTTTGTCTTCGATGCGGTCGGATTCCAGCAGAGCATCCTCGCCGGTGAGGTATTTGCTGATGCTGCGGTTGTAGACGTTCGACTCGCGGGTGATGTAGGCGCTGTAGTACTGGTTGACAAAGATCCAGTCCCAGGAGGGCTGGCCTACCATGTTGACGGGGTCGATATAGGCCGTATAGCGTGCCAGAAGAGCCCTGACGGCGGGATGCTGCAGGGGTATCCAGAAGAGGGGCACGATGCCTTGGTTGATTTCGATGGTCTTGCCCATGGTGATGACCCGCTCCTTGAGAGGTGCCAGGGCGATGCGGCGTGAATCCTGGCGGGTGTCTTGTTTGCCGATGAACCATACCTCCTTGAGGGAGTAATTGTAGATCTCCGATCCTTCGAAGAAGCGTGGACGGATGATGGTCTCGTAGTGCTCCTCGTCGTCCTCGTCGTATTCTATCTCGAGCTGGATGGTGTCGGCACGTGTGTAGTTGCGGACGAAGAGGTCGTTGTCGATAGGTATCAGCAGTTCCTCGTCTTCATAGATGGGTATCTCGTTGGCCACCACGGCATCCCAGATGATGTAGGCCAGACTTTTCTTGCCGAAATTGTTCTCCTCGTCGTCGGGAAAGTAGAAGAACTGGTTGAAGAGTTCGGCGCTGTTGATGTTCTTCCAGAGAGTGGTGGACCACAAGACGTCGACATCGCGTAGGTAAGGGTAAGGGATGGCCGGGCGGTCGCCCAGGGGTTGGCTGTTGAGGAAATTGCCGGGCTGAGCCATGGCGGAGAGCGCCAGGCTGAGCGACAGGACTGTCAGGGTCAGGAATTTCCTCATTGGTGAAAAAGATTTGTCGGCGAATTGAGCGGATGATGCGAAGTGCCTCACAGCTTTATTCGCTCTATACGCTCAATTCGCCGACAGCTTATGTCGTATGATTCTTTTTGTTTAGTATTCCCACATATCGGACTCGATGTCGAAGATGTTGTCTTCGATGCGCTGAGACTCCATCAGGGCGTCTTCACCGGTGAGGTAGTCGGAAATCTTACGGTTGTAGACGTTCGACTCGCGGGTGATGTAGCTGTCGAAGTAGCGCTGCACGAAGACGTTGTCATAGGAGTTCTCGATGACATCGTTGTTCTCATCGAAAGCATCGGCATTGACCAGCACCTTGCGGACATTGTAGTCATTCATCGGAATCCAGAAGGACTCGCTGTTGGGGACGATGACTTCCTGACCAGCCTGGTAGGTGGTCTTGTCGAAGACAAAGGCGAGGCCGACGATTCTGACCTTCTGGCGAGTGTCCTGTTTGTCGATGTACCAGTACTCTTTCAGCTTGATTTTATTGGCGGTGGAGGCATCGAAATCCTCGGAGAAGACGGTGGAGTCTTTCATGATTTCGTTGTCGTCCTCGTCAAGTTCGCCGGTGGGGACCTTCATCACCTCCTGGCTGGCCACTTTTCTCAGGGCGTCTTCCCAAGCGAGAGCTTCGGTCATGTCGTCATTATCATAGACCTCGAACTTGCCGTCTTTGGCGGCTTTGTAGAGCAGGCTCACCAAGCTCACGCGACCCTGGGCACTCTTAGTGTCGTCGGTGGGGAAGTACATGAACTGGTTGAACTTCTCTTTCATGTCGATTTCGCGCCAGATAATCCTCTCCCAGATGACATCATTCTCACGGATGGAGGGATATTTCATCGGCTCTTTCTCCGTGTTCTTGTTGGTGTGCATGTAGAAGTGGTTCGGGTTGGGCTGACTGTCATCGCCGCCCTGGGCATCAAGGATGTTCTGGGCATTGGCGGTGAGGCTGAGAGCCGCGATAGCGAAAATGCTAAACAGAATCTTTTTCATTTCTATATTTATTTAAGTTTTACCATCCAATCTGCAGTCTGTTCCTTGCCGTCGGGCATCAGAACGGTGGCGGTGATGGCGAACATATCGCCCTTCGTGGCCTTCCTGATTGCAGAAATCATAGCGGCGTTGAGTTTGTCGCCGTCGACGATATAGGGGTTGTTCGAGATATAGACCTCGAGCTTTCTAACCTTCATGGAACCCTTGGGGATTTCGAAGTCGAAGCCGGGAGCTCTGTAGGGAGCCACCTTCATACCTTCGGTGAAGGTCTTCTTCGAAACGGTACCACCCTTCTCGTAACCACCGACCTTGATGATAGGAGCGGGGATGGTCTTTACGCGGACCTTGGTGGTACCCAGTGGCATCTGACGCTTGTCGATGTTGCCGGTCAGGGTGATGTTGATCTCCTTCTTCGAGCCGTTGGGCACAAGGATGTATTCGCCGGGTTTGGCACCGGGCTTGAATGTGCCGCCGCCATCGGTGGTGGCAGTGATCTTTCGGGCATCAATACCAGGGGCGGAGACGCTGATGGGATTCTCCAAACCAGAGTAGACAACCATCATCTTCTCGAGCTGAACGACACCCGAGGGTTCGGCGACGAAATACTCGTCTTTCACCTGCACCTGCACGGGCTCGCCGTCGGGCGATTTCACCATGGCGGTGGCCAGGATGGAGTGATTACCAACAGTGTTACAGACGGTGCGGTAGACCACGGCGCCGCTGTCGTTACTATTAAGGGTCTGTCCGCCGACGGTGGCGGTGAAGGTCTGCTTGGCGTCGTAGGCGGCGACGTTGATGCGCGTCTCATAGGTGCCACCCTTGAGGATATAGGTGGCTTTCGGGCGGGAAATCAGCGTGATGTTGCTGAACGTCATGTCGCCCTTGCTCACTTTCTTGTAGAGCATGTTGACGGCGTCGAACTCAGCGTTCATCATCTCGGTCTTCAGACGGGTCAGCGTCACCAGTGCGGCACCAGTAATCACCTCGTTGAAGTTAAGCACCTCCCAAGGCACCAACTCACCCTCTTTGTTGTAGCCGTCGGCCATAGCGAGGGCAGTGAGGTTCACGTGAGAGGAGTCCTCGCCGAGGGCTTCGTTGACTTTATTGCGGAAGTCAAGGACCTTGTTCTTAATCTGGATAGCAGCGAGGTTGGGGTCGGGGCTCTTCACATCGGGGCCGATGAAGTACTGGGCGGGGCCGTGGTTGTCTTCGAGCTGTTTGTCGGTGAACCAGGCGAAGCCCAGGCTGTCGAGTACTTGGCGGATGTTTTCCTGAATGGCTTTGCCGGACTCGTCACGCAGGGGGAGTTCCCACTTCTTGCCGGTGGCAGGGTCTTCGTAGCTGACGGCGCTGGCCACTTTCGTACCGATATAGTCGCACTCGATGCTATCGATATAAGCAGTAATTTCGTTGGAGAGTTTCTTCACTTCTTGTGCGCGGTCGTACATCTCGCGCACTTTCTCAGGACTGTTCTTGAGGGCCTGTTCGAAGTTGTTATAGGTGTCCTCGAGTTTGACCGCGATGTTCTTGTTGGACTCCTGCATGGCCGTACCCACGCTCTTGAAGCCGTTGACGACCTCGGCGGAGACGTTCAGAGCCAACATGGCGGTGTACACGAGGTACATCATCGTAATCATCTTTTGTCGCGGAGTTTCCGGACAGTTTGTTGCACCCATAGTCTAAAAGTTAAAAAGTTTCAATTCTAAGTTCCTAATTCTTAACTCTTAATTCGTATTAGAGTCTGGTCTGCATAGCAGCCAGCATGTTGCCGTAGACGTTGTTCAACTCGGCAACCTTACGGGTAAGGGCGTCAACTTGTTCTTTGTATTTCACGATGCCGTCGGCAGAGTCGGTGAAGTTGGCCAGCATGGTGCCCATCTTCTCCTCGAACTCCTTGTTGATGTTCATCTGCGTGGAGGCATTGTTAATCTGCATCTCGTACATGGCGTTGATGCTGCTGAGGCTGGCGGACATCTTCTTCATCTCCTCAACATAGGACACCTCGCCGTTGAGCGACTGGGCGGTCTCCTGATAGATGGTGGAGAGGGTGGAGATGGCCTCGGGGGCACCCTGCATGCTCTCGAGCAGGCGGCCTGCCTGGTTGGCGACGCCGTCCATGTTGCTGACGAATTTGTCGGTGGCGGCGGTGACATTGGCCATGTTGTTCATCGAGTTGGCACTGTCGGCGAGGTTCTGCATACCCTGGCCGAGGCGGTCGATGAGCTCGGGGCTGATATGTGCATCTTCGAGCATCTTATCGAGCTTAGCGGTGAGAGGATCGGCGCTGACGGCAGTCTTCTCGATGGGGTTACCATCCTCGTCATATTCCACTTTGCCCTGGTCGAGGGCAGCCTCGTCGACCATACCGGCCAACTCAGGATAGACCAGGCTCCAGTCCCACTCTTTGTGAGGCGGTTCGAAGGCCGAGAGGAAGAAGATGACGCCTTCGGTGCTCATACCGGCGATAAGCATTTCATTTGCACCGGGCCAGTGCATGATTTTGAACAGGGCTCCGACAATAACGACGGCTGCGCCCCAACCATACAGATATGCCATGAAGGTTTTGTACCCTTTACTGCGGACGAGATTGCTAAGAAAACTCATAATTCAATTGGTTTTAATGTGTTTGCTATTATGTGTTATTTTTATTCTGTGCTTTTATGCTGCTGAGAAGTTGTTTAGCGAGCGACGTTGGAGGCGGTACGGAGATTGTCGCCTTTCACGCGGCCCAGGTAGGGCTGCACGCAGCGGAAACCGATGTAGCACTTGGCGGTATCCATGAACTCGAAGTCGCGGGTCTGGACCTGGATGAAGTATTTCTGGTCTTTCCAGCTGCCGCCGCGGATCACTTTGCGCTTCTTGTTCAGCGGGTCGTCGTCTTTGGCGTCGTAGTTGTAGTAGGGGGTGATGGCGTTGGCAATGATGTAGGTCGACTCGTTGTAGGCGTCGAGGCACCACTCGCTGACGTTGCCGGCCATGTCGTACAGACCGAAGTCGTTCGGGGCATAGTGGCCCACCATCAGCGTTCTCACGCCACCGTCGTCGTCATAGGCACCTTTGAGGGGCTCGTAGTTGGCGAGGAAGCATCCGTTCGGGTTACGCACATAGGGACCACCCCAGGGGTAGGACTCGCCAGAGATACCGCCGCGGGCGGCATACTCCCATTCGCTCTCGGTGGGGAGACGGAAGTCGTTGACCTTGGAATAGTTGATGCCTTCAAGATAGTTGTTCAGCATGTTGGAACGCCACACGCAGAAGGCACGGGCCTGACGCCAGCTGACACCCACCACAGGGTAGTTGTCGAAGGCCGGCGAGGAGAAATAGCTGCGCGAGTAGTCCTCGTTCCAGCTATAGGCATAGTCGTGCACCCAGCACAGGGTGTCGGGATAGATGTTGATGAATTCGCGCTGAATCTGTTTGTTGCGGCTGTCGCCCAGACCTTTGGGACGCACGGCGAAAGAGGTGCCGCGGTACTCGTTGGAGGTGGACACGTTGTTCTCTTTTCTCGACACGTCACTGTAGTCGATGAAGAAGTATTCATAGTTCAACTTCGACACATCGATGACCTCGCGGTGGTAGATGTCGGTGATATAGAAACCATTGTCGGCCAAATCCTGATGGATGTCGGCGTTATTGTAGTCGATTTTCTTTTTGTAGTTGAGCATCGGGTTGTCGAGCGGCTGGCCATACTTGTTGTCCATGATGAGGTACTCGTTTCTGCCGGCGACATTGCCGAGGATATTACGAGCGATGGAGTCTGCCACAGCGCTCACAAACTGACGATATTCGTTGTTCGTGATCTCGGTCTCGTCCATGAAGAACGAGCTGATCTGCATGTTGCGCGGCTGAGGCGTTTTGCCATACGTGACGTTCTGTACGCCGGCGCCCATCGTGTAGTTGCCCTGATTGATAAATACCATGCCCTTGAGATCGATGTCCTCGAAATAGGGGCGGTCGTTGACGCCTACCAACTCTCCGTTGTTGGCCGACTTGCAGCTCCAAAGGAGTGCGGTCGTGGCGGTAAGGATGAAAAACAACTTCTTCATATTGTCAATGATTTTATTTTATACTAAACGATTTTTTCGATAATTTGTTTCACTTTTTATATAGTACCATAAAATATTTCTACAGCAGATAGCGGGTGTTTCGTGACACTGTAGGCTTCTCTTTCTCCTTGACGATACGGAAACTTCCGTTGAGGAAGATCTCGATGGTGCCGTGGCTTCGGCCCGATTTGTAGATACCCAACTTAGAGGCGGTGAGGTCGTAGGCCACACCAATTTTGGCCCATTTCCAGTTGATGCCGGCCATGAAGGTAAATGCGTCGCGCAGACGATAGCCCACGCCTCCCCAGAAAGCATTCTCGTAGTCGAGCAACATCGCCACTTCGGCCTGATAGACAGAGAAGTCGGCCGCCTTGATGAGTACCGACGGTTTGAATTTGATGGAGGGGTTGTAGGGGAAGGTGTATTCGTAACCGCCCATGAGGTAGAGGGTTCGGGCGTTCTGGTAGCTCAGTTTTTCGCTCTTGGAGCCCAGCAGGTTCTTTACCGACAGGCTGGCGTACCATTCGCCGGGAACCTGATAGTAGAGACCTGTCGAGAAGTCAACCATGAAATCGGAGACATTCTCTCCGTTGACGGCAGGGTCTCCTCCACCCGAGGTGGGGTTGCTAGGATCTCCCGTCAAATCACTGCAGCCATAGAGGTTCTCTGTGTTGAAGCCGAAACTGTAGAGGTTAGCCTCGACGGCGGCCGACAAGTTGCCGGGACCCCAGTAGAGGCGGAAGGCATAGTCGATGTCGATGGTGGTATTGTTGTGGTAACCGATAGACTGCGAGTTGAATAGCAGGCCGATGCCGCCATGGAGCCACGAAATGGGCATATCGAACGAGAAGAGGTAGTTCGTGGGGGTCTTGCCGGGGTCTACATTGGGCAGCGGCGACTGGAGGTTGAGACCGAGCCATTGGTTGTTGTAAAGCAGGGTGAACGAGATGGCTCCCGAGCTGCCGGCATAAGCGGGGTTGTAGCTGAGACGATTGAACATGAAGTGGGTGTACTGACCTTCATTTTGAGCAGTACATGCAGGGGAAAACAGTGCCACAAAAAGCAAAAATGGCACTATTTTCGACGCCCAATGTCTTGTTCCCTGTCTTTTTTGTGTCGCCACAACGGCCTGTGTTTTATCGTTTTATTAGTTTATTAGTGATAATTCCGGCCCCCTGGGTTGGGGTGGAATTGATTGTGCAAAGATAATAATAATTATTTAATCAAGACAAAAAAATTATTTTTTTTTCTTTTTTTCATTCCGACGGGGTTATCCGTGCATCGGGAAAGTTGTGCTTCAATGCGCGGTTTAGTTCCCGTGCTTTCGACTTGGTCAGATTCACTTCCAGCGTGACGAGAATCTCTCCTCCGGTGGTGTCCATGATGGCTTTTTCCTGGTAGGGGCTGGGCAGGAGTTCAACCATCTCGAAGGCTTCGCCGTGTGACTGCGCAGAGCCCAGTTGGATGTTGTACCGATCCATCCCAAGGGAATTGCTTTTGAGTTCGGCCTTCTCTGTCGAATCTTTCTTCGGCTTCTTTGTCTCCTTTGGTTTGTCTTGCTTCTTCTCGGATGTTTTGTCCTGCTTGTCGCTGGCGCTTTCGGGCGGGTTATTGCTCAGCCGCGAGGGTACCGAGTCAAACATCTTGTCCTGAGCGGCCCATCGCTTCTCGTAGCTGTCGGGCAGGATGCGTACAATCACTGGCTGGCTGCCCCTGATGCCGATGGCATGGGCGGCTCGGCGAGTCATGTCCATTACGCTCTTTTTGGGGCAGCGGTCGTTGATTTTTACGATGACGGAAAGTCCAGTGTTTTTGTTTGTTACCAAGACAAATGTGCCCATTTTGATTTTCTTGTGGGCAGCGGTGAAGAGGTTCTGGTTGAAAATCTCTCCCGAGGCGGTTTTGCGTCCTTCGAACTTGTTGTGGTAGAAGGTACCCTTCATGGGGTACTCCGTCACGGTGTCGTTAACATTGTAGCTCTGTGCCGAGGCTGATATCGCAGCACACAGAAGCAATGCGGTCAAGGCGAAAAAACACCTTGTTTTCCTTAAGTTTACCATACTACTGCATCTTGGTGAAACCATTGGTTGTGCAGGCGTAGCACCTGTTCTATGACGTCGCGCACACAGCCGCGACCGCCGGGGAAGTGCGAGATATAGTCCACGGTCTCTTTGATCTCCACCGCGGCATCCGACGGGCAGGCTGACACACCGGCGCGCTGAAGGATGGGGTAGTCGGGGATGTCGTCGCCCATACAGAGCACCTCTTCCTCGCGGAGACCATTCTTGGCAAGAAACTCATTGAATGTCTTTATCTTGTCACCGCATCCGGTATAGCATTGTGTCACCCCCAGCGCATGCATCCTGTTGTCGATACTCATCGACGTGGCGCCGGAGATGACGGCTACAATATAGCCTTTTTTCACGGCATACTGTATGGCGAAGCCGTCCTTGATATTGCCGCAGCGTACGGTCTCGCCGTCGGCGTAGGTCCACACGTTTCCGTCGGTCATCACACCGTCGAAATCGAAGACGAAGGCCTTCACCGATGACAGTTTCTCTTTGTAGTTGATCATATCTTGAATGATTGTGTTCTTGGTGTTTATCTTGCGTATTCGAGCATTTGCTCATAAGTGTTGCGCCATCCTTCCCATCCGTCCACCTCCGAGAGGTTCTGGTTGTGGATGATGCAGCAGAAGGTGCCGTCGACGGCGCGGACGGCGTCGATGATGCGCCGGTAAGTCTGTAGCCCTTCTTCTGGGCTGAGTCTCATGTATTTCTGTAGGGTGGTATCCATGATGGAGAACGGCTGGATGAGCAGCTCGGTCTCGTGGTCACGTTCGAGGTCGTAGAACGGGTAGGAGCCGCTGATGCCGGCGCGGAAGCCCACCGTGTCGGGATAACCCATGGAGTAGTCGCATCGCATGGCAGCATGCTGCAGTATCCTGTAGGACCTTGGAAGTTTAAGCCTTAGGAAGTGGAATCTGTTGTATACGATGGGACGGTGGATAATGTCCTCGAGGCGTTTGATTTCGGCGGCGGCTTTGAGGGGCAGTTCCAAGGTGTTGTAGCCTGGATGGATACCGATCTTGGCGTAGTCGTCGAGGTGTTGTATGAGTTGTCTGAAGTGGGGGTTAAGGTAGGAGGCGGGCTTGTCGTAGTCGCCGTAGTCGGCGAGCAGCACAAAGAAGAACAGCGCCGATTCGGGTACTTTGCGGTATTGCTCCAGGATGTATTCGAATGTGTCGAATGGGTCGGTTTCGCGGTGTGCTAGCACACGTATCCTGCGGGCCACCTCTGCGGGGTCGCGCCGTGAGATTAGGTCGCGCAACATGCCCACCACGGAGCGGAAGAGTCCTTTGTGAAGGTAGCTCCAAGCGGCATCGATATCTACGGTCTGCACGAAGCGGTAGCTTTGTCCGGGTAGGCTGTATCCGGGATAGCGTTCTTGTATCTTTCCTGCTATCATCCGAGCCCATTGGTCCACCACGGGTTCCTCGAGAAATCCCGCTTGTGCCGCCAGGCTTTCTTCGGGCAGGAACCGACCGTGGATGTCCTCGCGGTGCGGCAGGTATTCTTCGTAGCGTGTCACCATGAAAAAGGTGGCCGCCAGCGGGTCGAAGTCGAAGTCTATGTTGCGTCCGTAGACGGGGAAGAGAATCCATTGTCCGTCGCGACATTCGGCACCGGCTTCCTGCTCCTCGATGGAAGTCTCGAACAATAGCGGGTGGCACTTGATGAAGAGGCTGTCATCCAGTCTTTTGTGACCATAACTGAGTTTGGCATCCCCGTAGTGCAGATAGTACTGCTCGTCAGTGGTGATGCTGTAATCGGCATGCAGCAGGTGGTGGAATACCACGTTGAGGGTGTAGCCTAGCCGATTGGTCAGTTTCGGTACATGAATTAGTAGCATTTAAAATGCAAAGATACGAATTTTTTTTGAATCAGTGCCGTCGAGGTGCATTTTTGTTCCCAGTGGCATTGCTAAGTTATTGTCACCCAGATGTCCAAAGGGAGCATTGAAGACTACGGGGTAAGAGTATTCTGCCACTGCTTCCATGACGATTTCCTCTGCTTTCCGTCCGAAGGGGACACTGTTGTCGTGCATGTCGGTCATTCCTCCGACGACGAGGGCCGCGAGTCCCTCGAGCATGCCGTTGCGCTTGAGGTTAAGCATCATGCGGTCAATGTGGTAGAGGTATTCGTCGAGGTCCTCGATGAGGAGAATTTTCCCATGTGTGTCGAGGGCCGACGGTGACCCACAGAGACTGTAGAGGATGGACAAGTTGCCTCCGACAACGACGCCTTCGGCACTCCCCGGACGGCATAACGCGCCGCCAGCCCATTCGATGTCAGTCCGTTCCCCGAACAATGCATCGTGCAGACTACGGGTGGCGGGGCTCTCTTCGCTACCAAAGTTGATGGGCATGGTGGCGTGCAGGGTAGGAATCCCGAGGGTGGTGTGGATGTGGCTGTGGAGCACGGTGACGTCGCTGTAGCCCACAATCCATTTCGGATGCTCGGCGAAGTGGCTGAAATCAAGCCTGTCGATGATGCGTACGGTGCCGTATCCGCCACGGCAACAGAGGATGGCGCGGATGCTGTCGTCGTCGAGGAGTTTTTGAAAGAGTTTTGCACGGTGACTGTCGCTTCCTGCGAACTGGTTGTCAGCGTCGTAGAGACCTTCTGGGACTATGACGTTGAGTTCCCACGAACGCAGCCTTTCGATAGCCGGAGCCATCTCCTCTGGACTCACCTTACGGGCGGTGGCGGCCAGGGCCACGCTGTCGCCCTTTCTTAATGGTGCTATTTGCTTCATGTCAATGGGATAACGCCGTTTTCGCCAGTTTATTGTATCGTCCGCCAACGGGCTGTTAGAAAAAAAGTTTTGTGGGATTGATTTTATTTTGTATCTTTGCACATCTCCCCATAATAGGGGGTTGGACGTAAACGTCTATTAGGGAACGATTAACAAAATTTATATTATTATTGTACGCATGAAAGAAAGTATCTCCTCTACACTGAAATCTTCCGAGACCGAAGATTGGTTCGACTACCATGTGGTACGTCCGATGGGCTACCTCTGGGCCAAACTCTTTGCCAAGATAGGCATGCATCCCAATACTGTCACAGTCATCTCCATGATTATCGGTGCGGCGAGTTGCTTTTTCTTTGCCCACGGAAGCTACCATTATGAGCAGTGCGAGGGCCTTTGGCTCAATGTCATTGGCATCCTGCTGCTCTTCTGGGCTTATGTCTATGACTGCACCGACGGCCAGCTGGCCCGCATGACGGGCAAGAAGAGCAAGCTGGGTCGCATCCTCGACGGCGCCGCCGGCTACGCCTGGTACATCCCCATCTATGCCGCCCTCATCTATCGTTTCTATAACCACCACGACCTCGAGTTTGGCTGGCTGGGCATCGCCGACAGCGAGAGCGCGTCGCTCATCGCCGCCCTCGTGGCTTTCGGCCTCGCTGCCATCTCGGGCATCATCTGTCTCGCCGGACAGCAGCGAACGGCCGACTACTACATCCAGGTGCACCTCTTCTTCCTCAAGGGTGAGAAGGGCGCCGAACTCGACAACTCCGTCAAACAGCAGGAAATCTACGACCAGATGGGTCCCGAGACTTCGTGGATAGAGCGTCTCATCCAGAAGACCTACATCACCTATACCAAGCAGCAGGAACGTCGCACCCCGCAGTTCCAGAACCTCATGGCTCGCCTGAAAGAGAAATTCGGCGACGCCAACAACACCCCTGCCGACATCCGCGAAGAAATCCACCGCGAGAGCCGCAAGGTGATGCCTTTCAACTTCATGCTGGTCTTCAACTTCCGCACCCTCTTCCTCGTCATCTTCTGCCTGCTCGACATACCGGTGCTCTATTTCCTCTTCGAGATCATTGTCATCAGCCTCATCGAGTGCTATGCCATCCATCGTCACGAAGCGTTCTGCAAACGCATTGCCCAATCTCTTAACTAGTGCTGCATGAAGAAGTGGAAGTGGACTAAACAAAGGGTAACCAACCTGTTCTTTGTCATCGGCGTGGTGACGGTGGTGGTGATGTTCTTCTCGTTCGACATGAGCTTCACCGACCTCTGGCACCGTATCTGCGACGCCGGCTACTGGCTGATACCCATCCTCGGTATCTGGCTCGTCATCTACGCCATGAACGCAGTCTCCTGGGGCATGCTTACCAACAACGTCAAGCAGAAGCATCACCACATCGGCGTATGGCGCACCTACAAGCTCACCATCTCGGGCTATGCCCTCAACTATACCACCCCCGTGGCGGGTCTGGGCGGCGAGCCCTACCGCATCATGGAACTTTCGAAGGACATCGGCAACCAGCGCGCCACCTCGTCGGTCATCCTCTATGTGATAACACACATCCTGGCGCATTTCATCTTCTGGCTCGTCGGCATCGCCATCTTCGTGGTGCTGGCGCTGACGGGACGTGCCGAGTGGACTACGGGGGTCGCCATCATGACGGTCATCACCACCGTCATCATCGGCTTCGGTGTCTATGCCGCCTCGCTGGGCTACAGGCACGGCTTGGTGTTCAAGGCTGTGAAGTTCATGGGACGCATCCCCGGCCTTGGCAAGCTGGCCATACGCCTGCTGCGCCGCCACGGACATACCTTCTTTAACATCGACGAACAGATACGCATGCTCAACCAGCAGGACAAGCGCACCTTCTACGGCAGCTTGGCCGTCGAGTTCCTCTCGCGCATGGTCCAGAGCCTCGAGATATTCTTCATGCTCCAGCTTGCCGGTGCCGGTTGCGATAACCTTGGCATGCTCTACCTCCAGTCGGTGGTGGTCCTCACCGTGATGACCATCACTTCCAACCTGCTGGGCTTCCTGCCCATGCAGCTGGGTGGCCAAGAGGGTGGCATCGCCATCGGCCTCGCCCTGCTCGGAATTATGGATGGCGAGGTGCTCCTCTGCATCGGCGTCTTCTGCCGTGTCAGGGAGATATTCTGGATTGTGACGGGTCTCGCCCTAATGAAAATAAACCAAAAAGTAAAAATGAAGACAGCTGTTATCATGGCCGCGGGTATGGGTACCCGCTTCGGCGACAAGACCAAGGTGATGCCCAAGGGCTTCATCCCCTTCAACGGCGTCCCCATGGTGGAACGTTCCATCCGCACCCTCCTCCTCTGCGGCATCCGCCGCATCATCATCGGCACCGGCTATCACAAGGAGTACTACGAGGAGCTGGCAAAGAAGTACCACCCCTTCGTCGAGTGCGTCTTCAGCCCCCGCTACGCCGAGACCAATAGCATGTACACCCTCTGGAACTGCCGTGAGGCCATCGCCGACAATGATTTCGTGCTCCTCGAGTCCGACCTCGTCTACGAGAAGGCCGCCATCGAGTCGCTCAAGACCTGTCCCTTCGACTCCGCTATGCTCATCACTCCCGTGACGAAGTTCCAGGACCAGTACTATGTGCAGATGAACGACCATGCCGAACTGGTCAACTGCTCCACCAATGCCGCCGACATCGAGCCCTCGGGCGAACTCGTGGGAATCCACAAGGTCAGCAACCACTTCTATAAGATTCTCTGCTCCGAGTACGAGAAGATTGTCGACGAGAAACCCAAGCTGGGCTACGAATTCATGCTCCTCGACGTCTCGCAGCGTGTCACCCCCATGCATGTCATGAAGGTGGACGGTCTCCAGTGGTACGAAATCGATGACGACGACGACCTGAAATACGCTGAAGAACATATCCTGATTTAATCCACTCCTTTTGTCCCCTCCCTCGAGGGAGGGGCAGGGGTGGGGGAAAACAACAAGAAACAAACAATCAAGCAATCAAACAATACAATCAATATGGCAAACAAGAAAGTCTATCTCGGCATGATTGCCGACATCATGCACCCCGGTCTCATCAACATCATCAACGAGGGTGCCAAATATGGTGACGTGGTCATCGGCCTCTTCACCGACAAGGCAATAGCCACCCACAAACGCCTGCCCTACCTCACCTATGAGCAGCGCGAGACCGTCGTCCGTTCCATCAACGGCGTCAGCGAGGTCGTCCCCCAGGACGAATGGAGCTACGTGCCCAACCTCCTGAAGTATAAGCCCGACTATATCATCCACGGCGACGACTGGCTGGAAGGTCCCGACAAATACCTCCGCGACGAGGTCTTCGCCACCATGGAGAAACTCGGCGGCAAGGTCATCGAAATTCCCTACACCAAGGGCATCACCTCCTCGGGTCTCGCCTCCGAGATTGAATCGCTGGGCACCACGCCTCAGGCCCGCATGAAGAGCCTGCGCCGCCTCATCACCGCCAAGCCCATCGTCCGCATCATGGAGAGCCACTGCGGCCTCACCGGCCTCATCATCGAGCATACCAAGTTCCAGGAAGGCGACGCCACCCGCGAGTTCGACGGCATGTGGGCCTCCTCGCTCACCGACAGCACCTCCAAGGGTAAGCCCGACATCGAGGCTGTCGACCTCACCACCCGTCTCCACGACCTCAACGACTCCCTCGAGGTCACCACCAAACCCGTCATCTACGACGGCGACACCGGCGGAAAGGTCGAGCACTTCGTCTTCACCGTCCGCACCCTCGAGCGTCTCGGCGTCTCCGCCGTCATCATCGAGGACAAGGTGGGTCTGAAACAAAACTCCCTCTTCGGCACCGACGCCGTCCAGACGCAGGACACCATCGAGGGCTTCTGCCACAAGATCCGCTCCGGCAAGGAGGCACAGGTCACCCGCGACTTCATGATCATCGCCCGCATCGAGAGCCTCATCGCCGGCAAGCCCGTCGAGGACGCCCTCGAACGCGCCTTCGCCTATGTCGAGGCTGGCGCCGACGGCATCATGATCCACTCCAAGAACAAGGACGGCATGGACATCAAGGAGTTCTGCCAGCGCTTCCGCGAGAAAGACAGCCACACCCCCATCGTGGCCGTCCCCACCACCTACGCCCAGTTCACCGAAGAGGAACTCGCCGACTGGGGCATCAACATCGTCATCTATGCCAACCACATGCTCCGCAGCGCCTACCCCGCCATGGTGAAGTGCGCCGAGAGCATCCTCGAGCATCACCGCTGCCAGGAAGCCTCCGCCGACTACTGCATGCCCATCAAGGAGATCCTCAACCTCATCCCCGGTACGAAGAAAAAATAATTAAAAGGTTATTGGTTATTGGTTATGGGTTATAGACGCTACGCAGTCGTAATACCGACAATATGACGCGTCAGCCCTCCATAACCAATAACCTATAACCTACAACCATTAAAAGATATGATCAGTCCCAAATTCTTTATCGAGAAGCTGAAAGAGAACGACATCGACTTCTACGCCGGTGTGCCCGACAGCCTGCTGAAGAACATCTGCGCCTACATTGCAGACAATGTCGACGCCAGCCATAACATCATCACCGCCAACGAGGGTGCCGCCGTCGGCCTGGCCGCGGGCTACCACCTCGCCACCGGCAAGATCGGCGTGGTCTACATGCAGAACTCCGGCGAGGGCAATATCATCAACCCCCTCGCCTCGCTCACCGACAAGGAGGTCTACAATATCCCCGTACTGCTGCTCATCGGCTGGCGCGGCCGCCCCGGCGTCCATGACGAACCCCAGCATGTCAAGCAGGGCAAGGTAACCACCGGTCTCCTCAACACCATGGGCATCAACTACGAGGTGCTCAGCAAGGAAGAGGACAAGGCCGAGAAGCAGATCGCCAAGGCCGTCAGCGCCATGAAGTCCACCGGCGAGGTCTTCGCCCTAGTCATCGAGAAAGATACCTTCGACAGCTATAAGCTCCAGAACGTCGAGAAGAACGATTATCCGATGTCTCGCGAAGAGGCCATCCAGACCGTCGCTGCCGCCATGGGCGAGAAAGACGTCGTGGTCTCCACCACCGGCATGATCAGCCGCGAGCTCTTCGAGTACCGTGCCGCCAAGGGGCAGGGCCACGAGCGCGACTTCCTCACCGTCGGCTCCATGGGCCACGCCTCACAGATAGCCCTCGGCATCGCCCTCGAGAAGCACGACCGTAACGTATGGTGCTTCGACGGCGACGGCGCCACCATCATGCACATGGGCTCCATGGCCATCGTCGCCGAGAAGGCCCCGAAGAACTACATCCATGTGGTCTTCAACAACGGCGCCCACGACTCCGTGGGTGGTCAGCCCACCGTAGGACTCAAGATCGACCTCCCCGCCGTCGCCCGTGCCGTAGGCTACAAAGCCGCCTACAGCGTCGACAGCATTGAAGCCCTCAAAAGCCAGCTCGCCAAGATAAATAATCAGGAAGGACCTGTGATGGTCGAGGTGAAGGTCCACAAGGGCAACCGCGCCGACCTCGGCCGCCCCACCACCACCCCCATCCAGAACAAAGAAGCCCTTATGGCGTTCCTTCGGAAATAACCTATAACCTTTCAATTTATGACCATCAAACGTAACGTCCTGCTGAATCCCGGTCCCGCCACGACGACCGACACCGTGAAAATGGCCCAGGTGGTGCCCGACATCTGCCCGCGCGAGAAAGAGTTCGCCGGCCTCATGCACGGCCTCCGTGCCGACCTGCTGAAGATTGTCCATGCCGACCCCAAAGACTACACCTCCGTGCTCTTCACCGGCTCTGGCACCATCAACATCGACATCTGCCTCAACTCCCTCCTCCCCGAGGGCAAGAAGGCCCTCATCGTCAACAACGGCGCCTACTCGTCGCGTGCCGTCGAGGTGTGCCAGTACTACCACCTGCCGCATATCGACCTCAAGAGCAGTGTTTTCGAGCGTCCCGACCTCGCCCTGGTGGAGAAGACCCTCCAGGAGAACCCCGACATCGCCCTCGTCTACACCACCCACCACGAGACCGGCACCGGCGTCCTCAACCCCATCCGCGAAATCGGTGCCCTGGCCCACAAGCATGGCGCCATCTCGGTCTTCGACACCACCTCGTCGCTGGCCATGATCCCCATCGACGTGCAGCGCGACAACGTGGACTTCTGCATGGCCTCGGCCCAGAAAGGCATCATGGCCATGTCGGGCCTCTCGTTCATCATCGGCCGCACCGAGGAAATCCGCAAGTCCAAGACCTACCCCAAGCGTTCCTACTACTGCAACCTCTACCTGCAGTACGAATACTTCGAGAAAACCGGCGAGATGCACTTCACGCCCCCCGTGCAGACCATCTACGCCGCCATCCAGGCCCTCAAGGAATACTTCGCCGAGGGCGAGGAGGCCAAGTGGGCCCGCCACCTGCGTGTCAACAAAGCCATCAAGGAGGGTATCGCCAGCCTCGGCCTCAAGGAGGCCATCCGCGACGACATCCAGTCAGGTCTCGTCGTCTCGGTACTCTACCCCGACATGCCCAACTGGAATTTCGAGAAAGTGCACGACTACTGCTATGAGCGCGGATTCACCATCTATCCTGGCAAAATCAGCACCACCAACACCTTCCGCCTCTGCTCCCTCGGCGCCATCGACGAGGACGACATCCATGCCTTCATCCCCGTGCTGAAAGCCGCCATCGAGAGCCTCTAGTCCTCTATCGCACCTTTAATCTGAACCTTGAAGCCTTCGTCAATCACTGGTTGTACGAGGGCTTTCATTTCATGGGGGAGGAATTTTTCAAGACCCTGCATCGGGGTGGCGCGGTCGATGGTGTAGACCATCCACTCGCGCGGCTTCAACAGCCGCACGATATCCATCATCGGCTCCACCACCTCGCGACGCGACGAGTCAAAGCCGTTGCCACGCAGCATGCAGGTCTGCAGCACGAAGTTGCCTTTGAACTGCTTCAGCGCCTCGATGACACGGGCGATGTCGTAGCCCGGAGCGGGCTGGTTGATAAGGGCGATGAGCTCGTTGGTGGGAGCGTCAATCTTCATGATGGGGTTGTCCACCTTGCACAGCGCCTCGAAGACCTCGGGGATATGCACGCGTGTGGCATTACTCAGCACGCTGACCTTGGCCGAAGGGTAGTACTTGTCGCGCAGGCGAAGTGTGTCGTCGATAATCTGCGGGAACTCGGGATTCAGTGTTGGCTCGCCGTCGCCACTGAAAGTGATGCTGTCGACCTTTGTTAATAGAGAATAATTGCCTGCGTCAGCCGAATTTTCAATTTTCTTCACAGGATTATCTTTATTCTTCAAGGTGTTCAGTTCCTCTTCGAGGTGCAATTTTGAATTTTCAATTTCCTTGAGCTTGCGTTCAAGGTCGGTGCGCACCTTCTCGGCCGTGGGCAGCACGGTGTCGTTGCGTCCGTCGCGGTTCCAGCCGCACTCGCAGTATATGCAGTCGAAATTGCATATCTTGCCCTTCTCAGGCAGCAGGTTGATGCCCAGCGAGCTACCGAGCCGCCGGCTGAATATGGGTCCAAAAACAGTCTCTTCGCGTAGCATAATGGTCTCTTTTCTTATTCCTTATATTAACGCCCTCCCTCCCCGAAAAATTGTCCCACAAAACAAAAAAAATCCATTTCTCACTCTGCAAGGACGCCAGTCCTTAGCCATGGGCTTTGGAAAGGTCTTATGTGCCGAAGTTGTCAATTAGTTGTATTTTCAACTTTTTTTCATTGGAACGGCTGCCAGGCCCTTGTTCCATCTTGTTCCATCCTTATTACATTCTGATGAAACAAGTACTTGTAGCCCCCTGTTTCCATCGTTCCATCTGGGCTCATTTTTCTTTCGTGCCGGGCTTGTGCACCCAAAACCTTGTGCCGTCTATCCGAGAATACCCATTTTTGAGCAACATCAACTCATATTTTTGAGTTATCAAACTTTGTGTGGAATCTTTTTGGTAAACGACACCCCAGTCATTGTATGCCGACAAAAAGATGCAAAATCCATTTCTATAAAAGGCCATCTCGTTTATTCGATAGCCATCCATTATATCTCGGAGATGTTTGCAAACAGTTTTTATAGGTACTGAGAATGAATCTTTACCTTTTATTATGCCAATGTTATTATCACCTCCATGGCGTCTTTCCACATAATATCCTCGTCTTTTATTATAATCCCATGAAAATATCAAAGTATCCATACCATTGGGGTCAATCACCCTAACAGGGTTCCACATGCAATAGTTGTACGGCGAAATATTGGGATACTTGTCCATCATCGGATCGACGCTGAGCCAGCCGGTCAAAGTTTCGCTCCAGTAGTACCTTGCACCGAAGTATCCGTACCCCGTTTCTGAGTCTAACTCCTTGCCGGTGAAAACATATGCCGAAACACGTCCGTTTTTTGATGCAGTGTTATGTGCGGTTATTGTCATGGATGTATAGATAACGGATTACAAATCCTTATAGTATGCCGTGTCGGATTGCAAATCCGACACAACGGACGGCTGAACATCAGGCACGACGGATTTTCAATTCTCATGCTGGAACAGTTTGTGGTTGGATCGTTGTTGTACTGAGTTATTGATGTCTACGCCCTCTCGGACACAAAAGTCATGTAAACTCTTGTATCCATTGCAATACTCATAATCCATCGCAGCGATTACTTCATATAACAAGGTGCCGTCCATTTTGTAAATGCCCAAATATTCCGGGCACATCACCCCGCAACAAAAACAGGCACCCTCTAGGTAGTAAAAACAACTGTCTGCGCCTTCATACACTCCGATATCAAATACTGGTAGCGTCTGTATGGTTATCTCTTCATTCTTGTATTTATGCTTGTGCGTCGGAAGACAATCCAAAACTCTTTTTTTGACGACAGTGTCATTTACCATAAAATAGACGTTTTGCGTGATTATTATTGGATAAACGAATCCGTATGTTTTACACATTTCGTCCAGCGTGTCGCCATAATAAAACGTTTCTAACATCAATGAAGAACCATCCTGCAAGGATATTGACAACGTGTCAACTGAGATGGATTTTCCCATTTCTTTTTGAGCATTTACCGTGCCGTTGGCGACAAACAACAATGTACAGATAATCCATATTTCTAATTTCGGTACCATTTTAATAATACTATTTTTTCTTGAGCAGAGAACCAATAGGTCCTATGTGTTGCCCTCTGAGGTTATATATATCTCCAAATTCTCGCCCATCCGGATCCACCAGCATCACCGGATTCCATACGCAATAAGCATAGGGACTAATTGATGGGTACTCATCCGCCAGCGGGTCGACGCAGAGCCACATTGTCATCAGCTCGTGGTCCATATAACGGGCACCGAAGTATCCATACCCCGTTTCTGAGTCTAACTCCTTGCCGGTGAAAATGAAGGGGTAAAACCGCATGATTTTTGTGCGATTTGCCCCTTCAGTTTTATGTGCTGAATGGAGCATTGTTTATAATATTCTGATAGTTAGAATACCCTATGCAAAGACAATTGTTTGCCATTTTGGTTGTTGCCATTATTAGAACGAGATTAATGATACACCTTCTCCTTTCATTACGATTTTGTCGTTTTCGTATAGAATATAGATATTCTCATATGCATTTTCAGAGTAGATGTCCATTAAATAGACTGATGGATGTGCAAAATTGTTTCCTTCTTTTGTTAATAATATAAATATAGGCTGGGAGTCACTTCCATATTGAAATATATTATAGCACTCAATAAACAAGTATTCTGACCCCTTTTGTTTAAATATATTAACCCTAGCTATATCCAAAGAAAGGCAATAGTCATTATAGTTTTTAATTATTAAAGAGTCAAGCAGATATTTATTAGTTCCAGACACCAAAAAACTACGCTGGGTAATTACCCCCTTTTCAGGGTATTCATATTCATAGAACAAAGGATAAATGGAATCCACCCAATAGGTATTGGATTTGTCATCAATACAAATCGTGCGACTCACACTATCATCATGAACAATTTTTAGTTCTTTAGAGAAAGGTAAATCTTTTAGACGAGTCTGTGAAATAGATTCTTGTGTAAATAACATAAGAACTAGTAATATTGCAAGGTATTTCATTTTGCGGGATATTTCATTTTACTGATAATATGTAAAAACTATGGTGGCTTCTTCCGTTATTGGAATTGAAGCTAAATTGATTTGTCGTAATTCTACCTTCTCGCTTGACAGACACCGAGCCGTTCCATTAATTGCATAAGCATAATAATCTACCACACGAGCATCTGCGACGGACGCTGCATCGCCAGCATTCTGAGTTCTATCGGAAATGTATTCCCCGCTTCCTCCACTTTCCCCACATACCCATGTTGCCCTGTCAAGTAGCTCTTCGTTTGTGATGGACAACTTTTGTACACCATCAGCGGATACTACAAGTCCTTTTGAATTTTTTGTCACTGATTTTGCAACATATGCTACGTGGTCAGTTTTTCCGTCCGTACCTAACCATCGCCCATTTCTATCATAATAGTCTCCCACTTCACATCCATCCGGATCCACCAGTTTCACTGGATTCCATGCGCAATAGGCATACGGGCTAATAGAGGGATATTTGTCCGCCATCGGGTCGACACTGAGCCAGCCAGTCAAAGTTTCGCTCCAGTAATAGCGGGCGCCGTAGTAGTGAAAGCCTGATTCCCAGTCCCCTTCCTCGCTGTATCTGATTTGATTCATAGGTGCTCGGTTCCCCTTACGGGGTGCCTTCCCGTTGGAACAAGGGGGGTAAAACCGCATGGTTTTCGTGCGGTTTGCCCCTTCGGTTTTGTGTGCTAGCTGGTTCAATCTCTATAGTTATCCGTTTCATTTAGCCAATACACCCGACAAAAGTCTTTTCGAAAATACCGCATAAATATCATTCCCATCCCCCAAAAATCGTGCAGAATATAACATATTAGCTCCAGAAGCAAAACAAGTAGATTGGGTATTATTTTTAAAATATCCTTTCAGCAAACAATCCCAATCTATTTCGCGAAACATTTCATCTGAATTACACCATTGATTAACCATTTCTACAATTTCTCTCTTCTTCAGCCCCTGTTTTCTTAATGCATCAAAATAAACTTTAATATCACATTCCCGATACCCGGATAATCTAATCCAAAGTGTCCCCGGGAAAGAAAATTTATAAGTGTCACAAGAACTTATCTTCAATATGTAATATGACGGAACAAGCGAACCTGTCGTTATTTTGAAAAGCTGAATGGTATATTTCTCGTAATCCTTTGGTGAGTCACCAAAAAATGTATCAACAACGATCTCTGCTGGATTAGTGTACTCATATGAAAAGTTTTCGTACCTTGTGTGAAATTGATTTATTATTTCGGCAGATTGCTCAAAATAAAAATCCGATTTTTCACAAAAGACACTTAGAAACAAAAAAGCTTTTGTGTTGTCATCTTGAGCTCTGCATATATTTCCAAGTGAGCTCGCGGCTAATAATACTATGACATGGAGAATTTTAGTATTCATATGGGTTAGGTTTAGGATGTTTATTAGGATTTAATATGTAATACTCGTAAGCGAACGAGAATTGAGAGGATGCATTTTTCCAATAGCTTTTATACTCATATTTAACTCCATACAACCCAAGATACGCATCTTGAGGCTTCACTGTAGCAAAGAATACATCACCCATTTCATTTGCCAATGTTGCTAAGCCATTGGATGGCGGGAAAAAAGCAGATCTGTATAACGTTATTCTAAATAAAGACACTCCCAATATATCTCCAGTATTTTTGTCTTGCAAAAAACTTATATCTGTTGTACCCTCAGCTCCATTAGGAGAATGTGTTTTATCTAAATCGGCGCTAACAATAATATTTACCTTTTTCCCATAAGATGATAATTGGTCTAGCCTGTTATATTCCTCCGGATTTGTTTCTTTGAATGCCTCTAATGCTCCTTGAACTTTTTGATATTTCAAATTATTCTTTTTAAGGTTCCTAATTTTATTATTAATAGACCATCGTTTAAATAATTTAAACAAGCCAGATTCCTGTTCTTTCATCTCAGTTAAACGCTGTATCTCTTGCGAGACATCCTTGTACACTTCGTAAGCATTAAATATTGTATCTCCTGTAGGGTCTGTTAGCATTATCGGGTTCCACGCACAGTAAGCATAAGGCGAAATGCTAGGGTACTTGTCAGCCATCGGGTCAACGCTGAGCCAGCCGGTCAAAGTTTCACTCCAGTAATAGCGGGCGCCGTAGTAGTGAAAGCCTGATTCCCAGTCTTTTTCCTTCCCGTTGGAACAAGGGGGGTAAAACCGCATGGTTTTCGTGCGGTTTGCCCCTTCGGTTTTGTGTGCTTTTTGAGTCAAATCTAATCAATCATATTTTCGAATATAATACCTCTCGCCAATACTATTTACAATAATTGTGCATGGGGAAAAATCGTCATCGGTACTATGGCTGCTTGGGAAATTTTCAATTAACACTTTCATTTTTTCTCCATTCTGACAAACACCTTTCTTCAACCACGCTCTACCCGAAACCATGAAAAGTGAATTTCTGTATTGAAGAACGAAATGTAATGGTAACGATTCGGGAACATGAAGAATGTCACCTTGTAGAACGTAGCACTCGCTTATTGTAAATACAGATGCCGCTGTATCCAAAACATTTAAGAGGTATATTCCGATGGTCCCGGAATCTTTTTGGAAACAATTTAATGTAATGCAGCTATCAAGAACATACCCCATGCCTGTAGAGGATACAGAA
>Ga0310694_10001164_pt1 | contig 30818 bp, 35 predicted proteins | sample 174DNAGHGhighgp2_FD_203884 | JGI IMG/M metagenome (GOLD analysis project Ga0310694, IMG submission 203884) | Sheep rumen microbial communities from Palmerston North, Manawatu-Wanganui, New Zealand - 1742 DNA GHGhigh gp2 (v2) (version 2) | ecosystem: Host-associated > Mammals > Digestive system...
AACAACCGTCAGCTTGAAGAACCATAAGCACCCGATTACGATTGCATCCTTTACAGGCACGATTGACCCAGTATCTCACGCGGCTGAGGGCAGTGTTACGGGCGGCACGGACGCACCTACTCCGTAACCGCATCCAAACGCCGTCCCCTCGAATATCTAACTTATTGCGGAGGGACGGCAGATGCTTACAGAGACTTTCATCGTACAACAGCTTGAAAACAACGCCACGAAACGCATTGACGTGACGGGGCGGAATATCACTTACTCGACAGGCGACAGTCTTGAAGTGCGTCAGACGTTTGCCACGGACAGCACAAAGCACAGTCAGGCACTCACACGGCGAGTGAGGAACACGGCTCTAACTGCCACGCTTCGGTGGGAAGTTGACCATACGTTTTTCACGAATGGCGGAATGTCGCTTTTCGACTATGTGGCAGAGGTAGAGAGCTTGTGCGGAACTGTTATTGTCTTGACCTTTAACGGGCAGGAACAGCCACGGTTTTTGGTGAAGAACGTTGGTGTTTCGGCGACCGTGGACGCAATCGACATCTATCGGAATGTCTCGCTATCGCTTGAGCTTGTAGAAGGTCATGTGGAAAAGAAGACTGTCTATACGGCTGTTGGCGTCCTTGACAAAGGCAAGAATATCGCAAGCAGAAACCCGTGAAATTTCGCTTCTGACGAACTTTTTCAGATTAGACGACTAAACACTCATCCAACTCGAAAAATCGAGCAGAGAGCAAAATAGAGGGCATTATGAACGAGTCGAAAAATAACGCAAAACTGATAGCGAACCTGATTCAAACCGAAAAGGGTTCCCACTGCCTTTTTCGTGCATACGGCATCACGGCAATCGATTCAAATCGCCCGCCACGCCGAAGCGATATAGCCGTGCAGTGTGCCCGCTACTACCCTGATGTCACTGTCGGTCGCGTAAAGCTGGATAGCGTGGATGCTAATGGACATGTCACGATAAGCGTTGATCTCAAATAGGGGTGTGGATATGAGCGAACTGAATTTCATAAACCTTACTACACAAGATGTATTAAACACTTTCAAAGACGCTTTCTATGCGCAGTATGGGTCTCCAATCAAGATCGGCAGTGAAGAATTTGCGGCGTCCAGCGTCTTTTCATACTGCATGACGGTGCTTTTTGCCGCCATGAATGACAGCGCGAAACAGCGTTTTCTTGCCACGATGACAGGGGATTTCCTTGACGCTCTTGCCGCTACATACGGGATAACAGAGCGACCGCAAGGGTCTAAAGCAACGTGCCTTGTGAACGTCACGATGCAATCGCAACTAATACAGCCGAGTGCTTATGAAGTGGGGACGCTAAAAGTATCGGATGAGGCGGGGCATACTTTTGAGAACGCCGAGCGTTTCCTTGCACCTGAACGCGGTCGTATAGGGACGAAAAGCGTGCGTTTTCGTGCGGTAGAGGTTGGAACGGATTACAACAATATCCCTGCGGGGGAGATTAAGAAAGTCCTTACGCCGCTCCCCGGAATACTTCTGGTGCAAAGCACAACCATGACAGACGGCGGGACTGACCCCATGACGGATGACGACACGTTCAGAGCATGGTTGGAGAACGAGATTGATTCTTTTGCAGGTGCAGGCACTGCCGAAGCATACCGTGGGAAAGCAATGAACGTTGATAGCCGCATTATCGACGTTCAAGTGCTTGAGCAGGGAATGAAAGGATATGAGAAAGGCAAAGTTCAAATTTACGTTCTCGCCGATGCCGAAGACACAAATGAAATTGTCGCGTATGTCCAAGAGGCTTGTTCAGATCGTGCTTTCCGCCCAGTAGGTGATTTCGTGATTACACGTCCGGCGGTTTCGTGCCCTGTGAGCCCTGTGGGAGTTTTTCATGTTACCTATCCTATGCGTTTTCAAACGGTTGCCATTGATAGAACGAACCGCATAATCAGCGAATATCGTGAATATCTCTCACAGAAGATAAATCGACCTTTCGTGTATGGCGAGCTTGTACAACGTCTTTTAGCAATGGATTCCGATGGTGTTTACGCACAAGAAGCTGTCGTAATGGGACTTAGCGAGGAAGACAATCACCCTATTTATCCCGAAGAGGTTGGTGGTTACATCACTTTGGGAGCGGTGACGCTTCGATTCCATTATGTGGAAACGGACGCATAAGGAGGGACTATGCAACTCAAAGATGCACATACAAGAGAGTTTCTGCCTGAGTTCTCCCTGCCTGCCGCCTTCTTGTGTGATGCTTTGGACGGTATCCTAAAGCATTGTGACGGACGCCTTGATTGCCTGCCAGCTCCGATGACTCTCGAAGCGTGTGAGGCGTTGACCGATACGGAGCTTCAGGCGTTTTACGATGAGATGGGACTCGCTAAATACTACCCAGACATCTCCCATTCTCGCCGCGCATGGCTTCTGTATATGCAAAGCGTCCTGTGGCACTTTCTTGGTACGCCGCAGGCTCTGGAAACGCTTTGCACATATCTTTTTGACCAGATAGACATTGAACTTGATGTTCAAGACAATCTCGCTTTCGATGAAGACGGAAACCTAATCGACGAGGAACTTCTTGACGTTTTCGACGCTGAGCTGTCCATTTCTGCGGCATATCTGCCTGAGAATATGCTGTGGAGAATACTGGCTAATATACGGCGGTTCACAAGAAACTCTCAGTGGATGAGGGCTTTCACGTTCCTTTTCGAGCTTGACCACGTCAATGTTCATGTAGCTGTGCATGATGGCGGGATGTACGATGTCAGCTATGAAATCAACTTCGGTGAAGAAGACCCAAGACTTTATGAAATCCCGCTGTCTGTGCCGACGGGGCACACAAACGGAAGGACTTTTTCTGTGACATTTGAACAGGATATGGAGGTGTGATATGCCAGTCGCATTGTATAACGCAGGGCTTGCAAAGAAAACATCGGTTGATTCGACTGAGTTCGCAACTGAAATCTATTACTACGAAGAAGGGCAGAAGATTCAGCTCAAGAACTCTCTTGGCGATGTAATCTCTGAGATCGATGCCTCTCGATTTGTTGTCGATGGAATGATTGAAAGCGTTGAAATCGTTGATGACAACCTCGTCATCCACTTCAACACTGATGCGGGGAAAGAGGACATAACCATTCCGATTTCCGACATCTTTGACGCAGACAACTATTACACGAAATTTGAGACAGATGGCGCGATTTTAGACGCCATAGAATCACTTGATTTGGGCTCGGCATCTACCTGCAACTACGCAGACTACATGTCGGGGGACTCGGACAACGGTCATTTGCCTACCAAGGGTGCCGTGAAAAGCTATGTCAGCTCCCTCATCGCCGAGGTTCGGTCACAGATAAAAGACAGCACAATCACCATTTCCAACGGTTTCCCTGCTGGACGGTCGGCATCCTTTACGCTCAATCAGAGCGAGAACGCTGAAATAAATCTTGGGTTGAACGCGGCGGCGTACCGAGCTGTGGCGAATACGGTTACTGCCGACAACGAGGCTCTTCCAACGGCTTCCGCAGTTGTTTCCTACATAGATGGTCGGAACTTCGCGACCGTCTCTCAAATCCCGACTGTGAACAACGCGACGGTTTCAATCGCTCGTAACGCAAGCGACCAGAACCCGTGTACATTCACGATGAACCAGTCTGCACCGGCATCTTTTGACCTTGGACTTGCAGACGGAGCTTTCAAGGCAGTAGATACAAGCATTGGATCGTCATCCTCAAGCAATGTTCCTACAAGCGATGCAGTAAAATCGTATGTGAATGGTCAGGGATATGCACAAATTTCCAACCTCGGTGCGGCGGCAGAGAAAGATGTTGATACGTCAATCGGTTCGTCAGCTTCAAGCAATCTGCCTACGACGGATGCCGTTAAAGCGTATGCGTACTCCAAAGCAGAGGTGGATAACTATATTGCCAATGTTGTTTTTAACGAGGACACGAAGGTGCTCACATTCACTCGTGGGGATGGAAGCACTTTTACTGTCACTCTTGCCTAAGGGGGTGCACTATGCCACATGGACTGCTCTATGGAGCTTCTTATACTAACGGCGTGTTATCTTTCACGGACAGTCGGGGGCGTATAATCTGCAATGCAGACCTTAGGAAATACCTCACTTTGACGGCGACAGAGGACAACAGCTCGGTTGCACTGAGAAAGGTCGGGGATGTAAACAATACCTATCAGTACAAGCTCAACAATGGTGCATGGACGACTTACGAACTTACATTGAACGGTGTCCCTATCCCATTCAATGCAGGTGATCAAATTCAGTGGAGATGCACGAACCGAAGCGGCAACTTTTCGACAACAAATTACGTGCAGTTCGTGATGGCTGGCAAGATTGAGGCGTCAAATCCCGTCACATCAATGGTTTTATACACCCTCGATCCATCCAGTCTTGGTGGGTATAGCCACGCTTGTTACTGTCTTTTCTCTGGATGCACATCACTCGTCCAAGCACCTTCATTACCCGCAACCTCTCTTGTTGACTTATGTTATCACAGGATGTTCCAAGGATGTACATCACTCGTCCAAGCACCTTCATTACCCGCAACCACACTTGGAACATACTGCTATGGCAGTATGTTCCAAGAATGCACATCACTTGCGCAAGCACCTTCATTACCCGCAACCACACTGGCTTCCAACTGCTACCGTAGTATGTTCCAAGGATGTACATCACTCACTCAGGCTCCATTATTACCCGCAACCACACTTGCTACACAATGTTACTACCAGATGTTCTATGGATGTGCGAATCTCTCAGAGGTACGAACTTATGCAACCAATCCAACCACAGGAACCACAGGTAACGTTTCTCAATGGCTTAGTGGAGTATCCGCAACAGGTGATTTTTGGTGCGATCCGAACGTTACATGGGTTGCCGTTCCACAAAACTGGGTTAGACACGATATAGCCGACTACCCCACAACATAGCTTCCTTCCCGACTACCAAGAAAGCACAAGCGATTTCCGCTTGTGCTTTCTTTTTTGTCCCACTGTCACAGTGTCACAGAAATCTGTGACACCTAACTCATTGATTTTATTGGGTTTTAGGTGTCACAGCCTGTCACAGAGAAAAGTGCCACCATTCTCTCTTCTTTTTTCCTTTTTCTTTTTTTCTATTTTCTATTTTTTATTTTTTCTATCTCTTCAAAGTTGATTGACAATTGGAACCCTTTATTAAATAAGGGCAAAAAGCACAAAAAATCCTTATATATCAATGACTTAGGTGTCACAGCGTTTCTGTGACACCTGTGCCAGTTGGGGGTGGCGACGGTCTGTGGCAAGGGTGATGCTCAACTATCGAATAAAGCGTAGCTACAAATGGCTACGCTTTTCTTTTCTCTCACTCGCCCCGTGGTTGGGGGCATTTGGAGGACATCATGGCAGTCACGACAATTCTTACGAACAAAGGCGTATCGCTTATCAACAAAGCCGCTTCGGAAGGGGCGATATGCGTCATTTCTCGCGTCATTACGTCAACGCATTACGAGAACGCCCCCACTGACCTAAGCAGTAAAGCGCCCTATTGGTGGGACGGCGCAGAGGGGGCGGTCACAGGTCTTTCGCTTGTAAATAGCGAGCTTGACATCAAAGTGCACTGGGATGCACAGCAGGACGCTCAGCCTGTGAAATCCATCGGCATTATGGTGAAACGCGTGGGTGATGCAAAAGACTACCTTCTGTATGCAGAAAGCTACTCAAACACGGCTGTCACGCTCGAACGCGCATTAGACCGCATCTTTTCGCTCTCGATTAACGCACCGGCAGAGACGTTTGACGCTATCGGGAACACATTGACCAATGAGATGAATGAAGAAATCGCTGAACACGGCGGAGATACGAGCAATTTGGGTGCTTCGCTTGCTTATGACTCCGATACGAAGCGGATTGAGCTGAAAAACACGAGCGAGGAAGTGATTTCAAGCATCGATGCGACCGCTTTTATCAAGGACGGGATGCTTGACAGCGTGACAGTCTTGGATGGGTATCTGAATTTCGTCTTCAATACGGACGCAGGAAAAGAGACTATCAGTATCCCGCTTTCGGATTTCTTCGATGCATCTGCTTACTACACACGGGAACAAATCGACGGCACTTTTTTGAATCAGGTGACGTACAATTCTGCCACAAACTCTCTCGACTTCGAGAGTGAAGACGGCGAGCGCACCGTCTCTGTCTCCCTGGACTAAAAAGGAGGTGGCGTATGGCTCTGATTTATGATGTGTCTTTCGACAGTCAAACTCGCATCCTGTCGCTTCTGGATAAGGCGGGGAATGTGGTTTCTTCGTGTGAAGTTCCGAGCAAAAGCAATGAATTGAAATTGACGGCGACGAAGGACAATAGTTCGGTGGCACTAACTAAGGTCGGCACGCTTTCAAATACGTATGAAGTAAACGTCGGTTCTGGATGGACGGCTTATGAGTTCGGGACTGTTATACCTTTGAACGCTGGGGAAAGCTGTAAATGGCGATGTTCGGCACATCCAACAACGCAACGCGAGTTCGTTTATGTAAAGTTTGTAATGACTGGAACGATTGAGGCTTCGGGTAATTGTAATTCAATGCTTAGTAGTGATTTTGAGAATATCACTTCACTCTCTGGATATAATTACACATTCAATGGCCTGTTCTATGGATGCACCTCTTTAACAAAAGCACCAGATTTACCGGCTACAACTCTCGCCCAATACTGTTACTTAAAGATGTTCTCTGGTTGTACGTCATTAGCACAATCCCCAGAACTACCCGCTACAACTCTTGCTACCTTCTGCTATGGAAATATGTTCCAAGGTTGTACGTCATTAACGCAAGCCCCCTCATTACCTGCAACCACTCTCTCGCCCTCCTGCTACCGTCAAATGTTCTATGGATGTGCCTCTTTAATACAAGCACCTGCATTACCTGCAACAACTCTTGCTCCCCTCTGTTACTTACAGATGTTCTATGGATGCACCTCACTTGCTCAAGCACCTTCATTACCTGCACTTTTAATTCCGGATTCATTTCTTGCCGGTGGATCTGTTTTTGGGTGTTACGTCAGTATGTTCGAGGGATGCACATCGCTCGTTCAAGCACCTGCATTACCCGCAACGACATTGGGTAAGGGGTGTTACGTCAGGATGTTCTATGGATGCACATCACTTGTTCGAGCTCCTGAATTACCGGCAACGACATTACCTGATGTACTTAACAGTGCAGGAGGTACTTCTTTACCGGCTTTCGGTTGTTATAGTGATATGTTCGGGGGATGCACAGCCCTCGTCCAAGCACCTGCATTACCCGCAACCACATTGGGCGGTGCTTGCTACGGATTTATGTTCTATGGATGCACATCACTTGTCAAAGCACCTGAATTACCCGCAACAACACTAACATTCTATTGTTATGCAGGGATGTTCCAAGGATGCACATCCCTTAATGAAATCCGAGTTTCCGCAACAGACATCTCTGCGAATCGGTGCACGACGAATTGGACACAAGGGGTATCCGCCACAGGTGATTTCTACTGCAATCCTAACACAACATGGACGACTGGTGTATTAGGTATTCCGTCAGATTGGACGCGCCACGATATAGCCGACTATCCCCAGACCTAACAAATATCAAACCCATCGATGTGCCCCGCATTTCGCGGGGATTCCTAACTTGCAAGTAAGGAGGTAATTATGGCGTACATTACAAATGGCGGTGCTAGGCTCATTGAACGTGCAAAAAACGAAGGCAAATTCATCGCATTCGGTTCCGTAAGGATGAACACGATTTACAAGTCCGATCCGTCTTCGCTTGTGCAGAAATCGGATGAGTGGTTTGGTGCAAATCACGGTTCAGTGGTCGGTTGTTTGTCTCATGTCGCTGTGGACGATGTGTCTTGTGTTTGCGATTCCAAGCTCGCTGTTCAGTGCAACGACAATAGCGAGTCGTGGAAATCCCTCGGTATTTATGCTCATCTTGATGGCGAAGAAGGTGAAACTCTTCTCGCATGTGAGAGCATCCAGAATGGCGAGTACAAAGACGTGACTATCGTTGAACTCCCTGTCACGCTTGACGGCGTTGTCGAAGACTTCGGTCTGAGCGAAGGCGGCAGTGGTGGTGGTGGTGGGGACATTCCTGAAAACATGATGACCACGAATACCGAGCAGACGGGACTTTCTGGCATGAAGACTTGGAATTATGAGACTTATAGCGGCGAGGGTACTGTGGAAGAACCGCAGGATGGTGATATGCGAACCTCAAGGGTTTTCAGCATAGCGGGGGGGCAGTCTCCTCTAACAATTGATGACACAGAGTGGCAATACACCCCTAAAGAAGGTTGGTACCAAAGTGGAGATCGTCATTTGCAGATCGCGCCAAGTGAAGTATGGTTTAACGACTCAAATGCTACGTGGTCTAACATCATCAATGCGGCAAACAGAAACGTTGCCGATACCCATGCCGGACAGGGCAAGGTTGAGGAGGATGGAGAAGGAAACTTGATGATTTTCGGAAACCCCATTCAGCCTGATGATAGCATTCCGCTTGACGGTATGCTGTTGTTGACATTCGACAGCTCTGGATACGTGGAGAGCGTTAGCAAAGACGGTGGTGGCGGAGTTGCAACAATTGGCGTAATTGTATGTGATGAACATGGCGTTATGGTAGCGAATGGTCGTGTTAGCGGAGTCTCAATGAATGCGGATACACCGCTCACATTCCAGTCTCCAATCCAGCTACAGAACGGTTACACAATTACTTATCAGGTAATCCTTTCTTATTTCTAATCCGACTCCATAATATCTAATCCTAAGAGGGCGGGCATGACCTCTCGCCCCGTCTAATCATAAGACCTCACAAACGGGAGCCGCCACCGTCGTGATGACAGAGGCGGCAACGGAAAGCCCTCGGAAATGACCTACCACCGAGGGCTTTTTTGTGCCCGAAAGCGATTAACCAATCGTTAATCACCCCAAGAATAGCTAGGTTTCATGCGGGTCTCCGAGTTTCATGGTGCTATTTTGAGGAGGGCATTTTTACCTGTGTTATAAGCATAATTGTTCCGAGGGAACGAACCAACGAACCCTCGAAACAAGCCCTCTCGAAAAAAGTTCCGATTTCATGGTGCTGATTTCGAGACCCCCTTTTCGGATATGTTATAACGACGATGTAACGCAACGAGGGTGGATAACACAACGAACCCTCAAAACATTAAACCTCATAAGGAGACCAGACAATGACAAAGCGTTTTTCTTCAGCTCGTAACTCTCTCTGTGGCAACGACCTCAAATTCTTCGTCGAGTATGACGGCGGTGAACGTAGCTTCAGTTTCCTTCGCTTCAACGATTTCCGCAAGGAACTCGACCTTTTGGACGATGAGGAAATTCACAGCACGGAAAAACGGTGGAAAGCCCTGTTAGACTGCGTGAAAACCGTCGGAGAGTATAGCTTACACGCAACCTGTTACAGCGAGACTCAGAAATATTTCCGCCGTATTGGGATGTGGCTGAGATATTTGAAGTTCGACGGGTGCTACCAACTCCCCGATGCCGTGAAAGCCAACAAGCGCGTAAAAGCTCATGCAGAGGTTCTTGCCGACCTGTTCCTCAACGGTCTCACATTCAGTGAGCTTAGAAGACTCGGATGCGATACCAACACATGGGAGATCAACGCATCCACAGTAAAGTTCAGCATGGTCGATGCGGTCATGCGTACCCGCTAAAACCAAAGGGCTTTCGCAAGCTACCAACAAGCGAAAGCCTCAACAAAACCCTTAACGCCGAAACTTCATAAAACAGCGTGGGTATGTCTTAGATACCTTATACCCACGCACAACGCAAACTTTTTTACCATATAAGGACTAAGACCATGAACGCAAACTACACTATTCTTAATCGCGAAGATGCTCTCGTCATCCTCAATGCCGCTGAAAAGCGTTGCTCTGCCCGGACTTTCGGAGACCTCGAAGCCATTGAAACCGCTCTCAAGAATTTGCTCGCTGAAAATGGTTATGCAAAGACCTGCAACTCCAAGCTCAAGGACATCCGTGCAATCGTTGGCGAGACCACAGGGGAAAACCGTTCCCGTGGCAAGTACTTCAATAACAACCAGACCACATGGACAACGCTTGTACACAATGGGAAAGGATGGGTTCTTGAGTCTGCCTGTCGTGACTACACAAGCAAGGACTCAAAAATCCTCGATGTCGAGGCATCGAAAGCCTTTGAGGCTGAAAGGCTTGCAAATGAGGCAGAAAAAAAAGCACATGAAGAAGTAAAAAAGCAAGTGAGCGACGCAGTGCTTTCAAAGCTCCGTTCGGTTACATACGAGGAAGCAAAAAATTACGCTTTCAAGAGATACAGCACTTACAACACCTTGGATATAGTCAGCAGAATCGTTGAAGAGTTCGGAAGAGAGATTGGAAGGGATTTGCGTACTGACTTTGACTGCTTAGATCAAAACCACCCCTCAAAAGGTAGCGATTACAGCAAACTGTTAGTGTCATTCTACGTACCAAATAGAAAGCCTCACTATTGTGAGTATTATCTTACAGCCGTTGTGCAATTACCTGACACGCTTTTCTGCGAGAACTGCGAGAATTGCAAAACATGTTTCTTTTGCAAGGACTGCAAAAACTGCGAAGACTGTTCTGGATGCACAGGATGCACAGACTGCCATCATTGTAATAATTGCATAAATTGCTCAGATTGCAACGAGTGTAGTAGTTGTGACTTTTGCAGTGGTCTTATAGATCAATTTAATTGCGAAGGTATTGAGAAAACCAGATAGTTCAGTATCCATGCGGGTTTCCCGACTTCTGGTGCTATTTCGCAACCACCCATTTCACCTATGATATAAGAGCTTTACAACGCAACGAGGGGATAAACGAAATCCCCTCACAACCAATAGGGAGATAGAGATATGAGTAACGACACCAACATCATCAACAACGTTTCCGCTTCTGATAACCTCGTTGCCGACGAAAACGGCAACGTGAACTGCACAAACTGCACGAATTGCTCAAACTGCAAGGACTGCACCGACTGCACGAATTGCTCAGACTGCGTAAACTGCACAGAGTGCGAACATTGTGTCAAATGTGAACGCTGTGATTCCCTCATTAGGTGCGCTTGCTGTCACAACTGTTCGGGTGGCAAGGGCAACAGCGGTTGCATAAATTGCGAGGATTGCAGTAGTTGTTTCAGATGTAAGTATTGCGAGAGTTGTTATTTTTGTCACGTCTGCGAAAAGTGTTGCGGGTCTAGTTACTGCACGGACTGCAAGGATTGCAGTAGTTGTCGTTACTGTGACCGATGCGAGGTTTGTGAGGACTGTGAACGATGCCGCGAATGTAAGGACTGCGTGGCATGTCAAAGTAGCTCATCCTGCTACAACTGCAACGATGCCGATTATTGTACTGGGTGCAAACGCTGTAAACGCCTTTATATGAAATCCGATTGTGCCGACATTAAACCGAGTGCGTGGGATGAGTTCATCCCCGATGCAGACTTATAAAAAAGCCGTCTCGAAATGAGACGGCATTAACCGAGGGCAACTGCAACTCGCCCTCATATAGAGAGAGGTCAATATGACTACAAATTCCGCTTGTATTAGTAGCGTCAACGGCAACGTTGACATCACATCAACCCCCAACAATGGAGCTTCTAACATGAACGCCGAAAAAGTGCAAGCCTCCGCTGTGCTTGCCGATGAAAACGGCAACGTCAACTGCACGAATTGTGAAGATTGCAAGGATTGCGAGAATTGCACAGGGTGCAAGGGATGCTACGAGTGCACAAACTGCACGGACTGTGAAGACTGCGAGAACTGCACGGATTGCAATGATTGTAGCGGGTGTGCGACCAGTGAGAACTGTGGTGGATGCACGGATTGCACAAACTGCACAAACTGCGCAGACTGCAAGGGATGCGAAGACTGCGATGGTTGTGAGGAATGCGTCGAATGCTCAGACTGCACCCGTTGTTACCACAATGACCAGTGCGAAAGTTGTGGGCATAGTCAGTGGTGTTGCGGATGCTACAACATTTGGAACGACGAAGACTGCCAAGACGAAGACCGCTCCGGCTATGAAGCCGATGACGACGACGAAGACGACGACGAAGCCGTTGCTGAATAACTAACACAGCCGTCCGCCTTACGCGGGCGGCTATTATAGAGAGGTTCCTTATGAAAACAATTAGACTAGCTGAAATGACGGCAGAAGAGCGTGATGCTCTCTGCTCATACATAGAAAAAGAAGTTTCGTGTCACGCGCATGATGACGCGATGACATACGAGGACTTTTTGGAAACCGCCGACTCGTGTATCCCCGACGACTGGAATGGTCGTGAAATCGAAGTCGATGACGATGACTTTCAAGAGCTTCGCGTCTGGACTCAAGGACTGCTCGCTGACTTCGTGGATGTCATAGACGACGAAGAATGCGCTGAATAACAAACACAGCCGCCCCCATCGGGCGGCATTATGGGAGACAATACAATGAAAAAAGCACTGTTTATGCACGACTCAAAGGGTTTGGATTTCATTTCTTTCGATGGACTGCACCAAGTCTTTATGAATGCACAAGATTACGCCGGGCGTTCTGACTCTGACGACGAACATGCTGATTTTAACGATTTCGCCAGTTTCATGCTCGAAGACTTTGCGGAAAACAGCACATCGCTCTGGTATGCTCGTGTGCCTGACGACTTCACGATATACGACAAATGCACATATAGCGAAAACCTCAACTCGCTTGTGTGGAAAGGTAAAGCCGTGGAGTCACACAGACTAACGACGGTTGACGAAATTGAAAATCTTTATTGGTGGTGGCGCGAACTTAGAGACGCCATAACGAAACGTGTCGAGGGCTTCAAAGCCGTGGCGAAACGCATAGCAAAAGAAGACGGCATAAGAACTGCCGTGATTTCATCAATAGGAACATTTGAGTTCGATGGACGTACAGGGGAGGAAAGCCATGCCTAGCAATTACTTTGGATTGACAGTTCGCAGTTTCGCAGAAGTTCGTGATGACAAACAAACGCGGACAGAACGCAATCACCGTCTCAATCTTGACGTTACGCAAGACGAATACAGCATCCTGCGGCGTCATGCCGAAGCCGCCGGATGTTCGCTTGTCGAGCTTGTGGGCGGTTGCGTGAGATTATGGATGTCCGAGGCGAAACTGAACGACGGCAAGAGCAAGAAAAAGACATGAGCAAAACAAAAGCCATGAAACCCGTTCGTCTCCAACTTGACGATGACATTATTCAGAAATAGGAGTTATGAGGATGAGTTGTGATACAGTGATTTTAGAAGAAACGCACACCCACAGATTAACTATCAAGTCCTTTGACCGATTACTCGCTAAAGATCCAAAACTGACAACGAAATGGAGTTCGTTTTCAGATAAAACGAAGGAGAGCATCTGGGAGTATTTCCATTATCTTAGAGGACTTGTCGAAATCCATGATACTGATAACTACGACAGATGGGATTACTGGCAAGATGTGATGATGACGTTCGTGCGCGGATTTGACGAAAGCCATCCTTACTACGACGGCAACTTTGAAAAGGTTGTCCTTCACACGCGAAACTGAAAAAAGAAAAACGCCCGTTGCTCCAACACACGAAAGCAAGGGCGTTTTCTTTTGTCGGCAGGGACTGGGGGCAGAAATCTGCCGACGACCTATCTGTTTTGATAAAAGAAAAGCCTAGGATTAGCGCAAATCCTAGGCTCTACTTTTCCCCGCACGCCGCTGGGTTTTGCTCTTTTGGGGATTTCTCCGGCGTGCTGATGATGCTTATACAGGAAAGGATGGCAAAAGAACAGAAAAAAGCCCTGATTTGTGGCTACTCAAATCAGGGCTGTGCGCATGTTTGGCAGTTCCGCTCGTTTCGCGTTGCAAGGCGGTAGGAGAAATCCGCCTACGATTGGAACTTGTTTGTTTGATAAGTCTCCGCTCAATCAGCGGAGACTTCCCCCACAAGTGGGGGAATCGGAAAGAACGTCCGAGAGTTCGTCGGTCGTATCAAAACAAACGTGTATGAGAGTGCTTAACTTCTTGATATTAAAGGACTTTCACAATGATAGAACCGCATCACGCGACAATCGTAGTTATTTCTCTTATCGGTTTTCTGTGGATAGGCGTTCCGCTTTTAGAATCCGTCCCCAAAGTGCGTGAGCACATCTCACGACGATTTATCCTGACATCCGTTTTAGTCTGTCTCGCCGTCGCCGCCTGTATCGACTTCTCTTCTCTCGAAACAAACGTGCGGCTTGCGATTATCATCGGCGGCTTTGCATCCGGCATCCTGATGACCGTTCTCTATACGCTCGAAAAGATGAGCTACACGAAGGCTTTTGGACTCAAGCGCGTTAAACTGAACTGGCATGAAAAGAGCTTCGAGACAGAATTTGAGCCGAAAGAAAACGAACCTGCTAAATCAGCGGAGCAGGACGACCTCAAAGGTTTAGCCGAGAGAGAAAACAATGAGTGAAATAGCCTTGAGTCTTCTGCTGAATGGTTTTCTCTGTCCCCCAATCCCCTGTGCTGAAATAATGTACAATGACGAACTCATAATGTGCTGTGTGAACGGACAGGCTTACGAACCAGTCACGATGTGCGGTGACAGGTGCGTCCGAGTCGATGTGGACTCGGACGGTGTGGAAATTCTGGCTGAAAAATAAAAATCAAAAATTTATAAGCATGGTCATATATGCCCGAAAGTTCAATCAGCGTAGGAACTTTCGGGATATGTCAAAAATCAAGGGCTACCCTCTGGGTCATATATCCCCAAAATCTTTGTCTGTTTTTCGAGCTTTTGAAGTTTCCTCTCTACTGCCGCTTTCTCACTGTCTGCCATGTGTTTATCGCCTTGTTTAACCATAGCTTCATACAAGCGATTATGCATCGCCTCGACAGTAGCGAAGTCGCCCCAACGCTCCGCGCAGAAGCTCGGTTCCCATACGTTGTGCTTTGCATAAGCGGTTTCACGGAACGCAACGTATTGTAACCGAAGCGACACGGCAAACAGGAAACGCACAACGGCTTGTGTTGAAGCACCGAACTCTCTGCCTAGCTCATCGAAGCTCGCTCCGTCTTTAAGTCGAAGCCACATCTCCACGGCTCTGTCGAGCTTCACAATCAGCTCCCGCTTCGGGAACTCAATCTTGTCTCCCTGACACAGATCGAGGATTTCCAAGAACCGCCCACCTGTCACAGCTTCTAGCGCATTGAGCTTCGACCAATCCGCATAAGGATGCCCGTCATCCGGCGTATGTGCAGACAGACTTTCCGCAAGCATTTCTCTGCATTTCGGGCTTTCGTCAGCATATAGAGCAAGGATGCCGGGTCGCCTGACGTGCGGAAAGACTTTCTGCTCAGGATCGCAGAAAACGTGCATCCAGCGGGCAAGCTCCCGAAGATCGTTCTCTTCGGTTCGTGCGTCACTGATAGCCTGTCCCTTTGTACAGCCGCAGGATTTGGCGCGTCTGGCGGCAGAGAACGTTCGCTCCCTCACACCCTCGCCGCATAGCGTGCAACGTGTGAGGTATATACCTCCGCCACCGCTAGGCGCAGTTCTGCCAGTGTCTTTAATCACCTCGAAAACGCCTATCATGTCACCCGGCTTGAGCCGTTGATTTTTGTTGTAGTCGAGCAAGCCTTGCGGCGCGGTTCGCTTTGGTTTATCTGGCTTGTCTGGCTTGTCTTTTTTCTTCTTCGTCATAAGGTCATCCATACTCAATCCGAGGCTTAACGCCTCGGACAGAAGCTCCAATGTTTCAAGGCTTGTATCGCTGTTGCTCATAGCTGTCACCATGAATCGCGAGTATCATTCTCGCCATCGAAACCAGTGCATTGACTTGCTTTTCCATCATCTCTTGCTTGAGATTTCTCGAAATTTGAAGGGTCTCAAGCAATCGGCGATTTAACTCAATGTTTGTTGCGTTGCGAGCTTCAACATCGCTGACAACCTCTTCCGTGGTGCGTCCTTTCGGTTCGTTCAGCTCATCTGGTTGCGGTTCTTCGGTGTTGCTCTCTCTAACCCATCGACTGCAAATGCCCGAAGGGTTTGAGCCCTTCATGCGTTTCGCAACGTAGCCGAGAGAACGCAAAGCCGCCGAGACATCAGCATGAGAGATTTCTGGATCCACCTCACGCATGTGCCTGAAAATCGCTTCACGTTCTACAATGTTGGAGTTTAAGGACTTGACGTAATCCACTATCGCTAATTCTTTACTCATGTTGCACTCTCCCTTGAAATCACCGGGTTTTCAGGTTCTCAGTTTGAACCTCTTTTTTCACAAAGTTTCCCTTATCGTCAATCGTCAATTCCGCATAGTTCGGATTATCGCCAGCATAGTGCATCGGGTAAATCCAGATTTGACCTTTGCCATCGTCGCTAATCGTGAAGTATGGCGACCAATCGCCCTCGGGAATGGTCGGAACACGAACGTCATACGTCGCGGGGAAATGGCTCAAAAACTTCATCAACTCTTTACACTGCATCACATCCTCCTAGGTGTGCGAGACTTCTTTTCAGTCCCTCTAAAAATCTGGTTTATGTCGTCCTGACTGCAATGTGCATAATGCTTGAGCAGAATGGTCGGCGACGTACAAGTCAGCTGCGCAACAACGTCAATCGGCACGCCCTTATGTACGAGGCGAGAAATGAATGCCTTGCGCAGTGAATGAACCGACAGCGTTTCCCCGTCTTTTGGCGGGAATAGGGCGTGCATCCGGCGTAACAGTCGGTCGTGATGCAAATGATCGAAAAGCAGTGCATCCTCGGAACGACCGTCACAAACCGCCGTCCAAAGCTCCCGTGTTTCCGGGTCGTCAATCGGCGTCCGAAGCGGCATCTTTTTCTTCTGCTTCTGATTGAACAGCTTGAGCGTCCAGTCGGCATCCATATCCGACGGCTTCAAAAGCTCAATCGTGCTTCCGCGTGCACCCGTGTCACGAAGCAAACGAGCATACAGACGGTCGGACTGGGAACCCGTGGCGTCCAGTGACGTAAACAGCAGGTCGAGCTCTTGCTGTGTAGGGATACGGGTGCGAGGTTCGCCATCGCGTATCTTGTCATCGCCGACAGGGTTCTCAATGTCCACACCGCTTTTGGCCAAAAAGCGGTAGAACGCCTTAATGGCTTTCAGCTTTACCCGCTGTGTGCCCTGCTTATACTCGCCGCTGTGACGAATGTACTCGACACGCTTTGTGTTCGCAACAGGGTCAAGCCCGAAGCCACGAAGCGAGCAACGAAACGACATCTCGGAGTTCTTCACGAGGTTGCCGCGAGTGATGTAGGCGTTCAGATAGTCATCGAACGTCTTTGCATTTGCGGCGGCGTCTTCATTCTGCATCTCACGCACAACCCTTGCGCACTCATGCAGATAGAACTCATCACTTGCGGTGACTTCAATCGGCAAGCGTTTTGTGATACGTCTGCCGTCCTTGCCCATACATGAAACGTCGTAAATTTCATGCGTATCGGTCATGGCTCTCAGATACGCACCCTTGAACCGTGGTCGTTTCTTACGCTTCGAGGCAATAGCCTTGCTCTCAGCCGTGTGTTTTCTAGGTCTGCTCATGTTCTGCACCCTCACGAAAAAGTGTACGAAAAGCGGTCAAATTTGAGCCAAATTTGCCAAACCCTTTGGCACGACTACGAAACCTCGAAGTCGTTTGACTCCCGCTTACTCGTTTGATAGAGAGTGAAAAACAAGCAATGCCTACCTATTGCCGCAGGCATTACATTGTTCTTCATCTATACTCCCTGTTTATAGTAGGTTTATTGTGGTTTGTCTAGCAAATCTTTCGTAACTGTACGAAAAACGAAACTTTTTATATCGACATCACTGCAAAAATGCCTAAGACCGAGGGGTTACGAAGCGTTTTCGTGCGTGCATTTTCGTATTGCATCAGCCTGCGCAATCGTGCTATACACACTCTCGATCAAACATGCTACTACCATGTTTAGCCCCTCATTCCATCCGCGTGGCAGTGAGGGGCTTTTTTTGTATCATTCGACAATCGCCGCCACGTCAATAGCATCTAAGCACTGCCTGATTTTTGTCCTCATGCGGAAAGCAATGTCATCCGAAATTTCATCGCGATCCGCCATAAAGTCTATCTCATTGTCGAGTTCTTCATAAGCCATTTGAAGCCCTGTTTGCACCCATTCCTTGCGTTCTTCTTCTCGGATTTCATCACGCACAGCTTCTATGCGCTCTGCACGGATGCGCTCAATTTCGGCTTTTGACTTTTCTATGCTTCTCCAAAAATCGTATGCCAAGCTCACAAGCTGTGCCTTCTTCATTTTTTCAAAACCATATTCGCCCATAACTCACCTCACATATCAGCAAGCGTAGCCGCCCGCAGTCAGAATTTCCCTAGCTTGCTTGTCATAACGCCCCTCTGGCGTCCATATATCACCGTGTCGAATAATACCCGCAACCTCTGAACGCATCTTTACAGAACCCGCCCCGAGGTAGTCATTCGCCACGTTTTCCATAGTCTTCTGAACGTTTTTCACGGCGTCCATATCGCCATCGGGAACTAAGAAATACACGGCATCGTGCACTGTCGCTATCGCCTCGACCCCTTGCCGTTCAAGCTCAATGACCAAGGCTTGCAAGATAGCCGCCCCGCTTCCTTGTATCGGGAAATTGAGCGGACTGTTTGGGGAGAACCCGTCAAGATCGTGGGGCATCATAGTATGCCATCCGCTTTGAAGCCAGAACCCACGAACACGACTGTCCTCATCTTTGTCGAAAATCCCATCGCTCAAAAACTTACGAACCGCAGTGGACTTTGGAAACACCTGATACTTCGTTTTTTCCTGCATATCAGCCACAACGTTGTACGGCAATCCGACCTTAGCGGCGAGCTTTGCAGTCCCTGCTCCATAGCCGAGAGCGAGCGTGTACGTTTTCAAATGGTCTCGAACGTCACCGTATTTCGCCTTTAACTCAGCTTTTGTCATAGACTCAAAGTCTTCGCTAGGTATCATGCCGAGCGACATCCCCATCCACAGATACATGTCCTTTGAGCTGTAAATGTCTCTATACCCCTGATCGTCAAAAACCTCTGCCGTGATGAATGTCTCCTCGCTTGAGAAGTCCACCTCGCAAAGCATCTTGCCCTCCGGCGGTTCCAGTACACCAAATAGGTTTTTACACCATCCGAATACAAACCCCTCGGACGTTTGAGGCTGACATCGACCTGTCTTTGCCGCGAAGGGTCTTAAAGACCTGTATCGCAAAACAGCCGATTTGCGGTCTAGTGTATGCACCCATGAGTCCTCACCATCTTTTGCTACGCCGTTGTACACGGTCACAATAGCGCTCAGCTTTGCGTAATCGCCACCAAACCCCTCTTCATACTTATGGTCGGACAGCTTGAACTCCCCAAGCGCATCCTGCGACATAGACAAAGCCCCTGACGGCGTTCTCTCCCATGTGTCAAACAACCCTCGCTCTTTCAAAAAGGCTTCCATATACTTCTGACACACATCCTCATCCTTATGCCATGTGCCGCTCAATCCTTTGACTTTCGTCATCTCCCAAACAAATTTAGCTTGTTTCTCTATGGAGTCGAGCGTCCTTTTACTGAACTTTTTAGGGCTGTCCTTGAGGTAGTCATCGAACGCAGACATCATCTCGGTTATGCTTGAAAACTCGCCTTGCCTAATAGCTTCGGGAACTCTCTTGCAAAAGGTTTTTGAAGCGTCCTCAACCGACTCAAACCGCCAGCTATCCGGATACTTCTCGACGAACTCTCGAACGAGCTGATCTTTCATGGCACTCGCACCCTTATGCACAGCGTCCACACGGTCTGGATTAACAGGTATCCCCCTGTGTGAAATAGCCGCAAAGGCTTTTAGAGACTCCATGAGACCAAACATTTGACCAGAAAAGCTCGTCCATTTAGTTTCTCGGTCTTCCTTCGTTTTGCATTTCGGTAAGAAAAACCGCATGACATCACGGTGAGTAAACCTATTGTACAGCTTAGCCCATAAACGATCTGCCAAAGGAATGAGGTCTTGCACGTCTTCAAGGCAATACTGCAAGATTTCATCCTCATATCCGCTTGTATTCCCATCCGCGCAAAGGTCTTGCATGGCTTTTTTATGAACTGAGTCCCGCTTCACGCCTAACAGCAAGTCCTGTGCATCCACGAGTTTTAGTCTGCCGGAGTATCGCTTACCCTCTGCCCCTTGAATGTTTATCGCCATACGGTATAACAAAAAGCAGTCAATCCACGCATACTTTTTCATATCAACGCCTAAGCGGGTAAAAGCCTCCCACTCAGCCTCGTAGCTATAATTCACGAATATAGGATTGGCTATACGGAGAGCTTTCGCCGCTTCGTCCAAAATGTTTTGTGCTTTTTGAGTATCGTCGAACCATACGGCATACGAACCGTCTGACCCTTTTTCTTGTGAGTAAACGGATGTGCAAAACGCCGCACAATGAACACGCCGAATGCCTGTATGGCGCGCAAGAGCACAATCGTCATCGGCATAAGGCGTTTTCAATGGCATATACTCAGTGTCCACGGCGATAAGCCGTGGGCGTATGTCCTCAAATGATAAATTCTCGAAATTCATAACCACACCCCCTTAAAATCTATCCGCTAACGCTTCATACTCTTTTGACTTCTTAGGCGGCAGTAAGCGGAATGAAAACGCCCGCTCATTCCTACCTACCATACACGTCCCGAATTTGGCTTTAAGCCAACGCATAAAGGATTTGTACCTGCCGGAGTTTGTGTTTTTCCAGTCAATGTTCAAGACTTCCACAAAAGGCGAACCTGCGTTTGCAAGCATGAACGTCCTAAGCTGTGCCCTCGTCGTTTTATGGTCTTCATCGTCACCTTTTTCAAAAAAAGCATCAGAGGCTATACGGAACGTTTCCTCATCGTCCTCTTGCTGACCCTCTTCATCGGATGTCACGAAGCGACCCTCTCCAAAGTTATGGATTGCTTCACGATACAGCAAAGCCTCTTTTCGCCTGTAACGGTCAAGTGTCCGACGGGCATCGTCCTCTGCCAGTGCATCGTCCATATCGTCATTATCCTCTAAACCGTCTTCCGTAGTCATCTCCCCACCTAACAGCCATTGCGTATAACGCACGTCCGTGTAAAGTCTGAGACTATCGCCAGTGAACAATTTGAGTGTGTCGCCGTTTACGTTTTTGCGGTATTTGTAGTAAGCCATTGTATCGAAGCACCACTGCAAAAAGTCGTGATGCTCTTCATACAAGGCACTGATTAAAGGCTCGCGTGCTTCCGACTCATAGTAGTTGACCATGAAGCTGACCGGCAAAAGTCGAGACCACTCATGCCGACCGACAGCGGAAACCCTGTAATTACAGGTCGCCAGAACAAAAGCGTGCTCGGGTTTATACATCGTCGTTGCACAGTATAGCTGACGCATAGCTATCGTGTCGCCGCCCGTGATGCTCTTTAGGAAGTCATGCCCCAAAAAAGACTCCGCCGTTCGCGTATTCTTTTTTGCGGGTATCTCCGGCATGTAGATTAACGATTTATTCAGCACAGACATTTGCTCAGTTTCGGCATCCAATTTGGTGTATCGGATAGAAGCGTAGTTCTTTTCACCGACAATGCGCAAAAGGGTCTCCGCAAATATCGTTTTGCCGTCATGCCCCGAGCCTTGAAGCACAAGCATTTGACGGCTTGCGCGTCCCTCGGTTACGACGTTCGTCACGAAATAGGCAATTCGCAAAAGACACATCATTGTGTCCACGGTGAAAATAGGGAGCGTTCCCGTCTTGCCCATAAAAAAGTCATTCCATTTAGGCGGTAGCTTCGGAGGATTGTCAGCGGCTTCCGCAAGCTCCTTACCGTGTATGCCTTTGGCGTCATACTCGGATAGGTCGAAAGACGTTAAACCCTCGCCCGGCGTATTGGAAAACGGTTTCAACTTCTTTACATACGTCAGGTCGAGCTGTGCCAGTATAGTACGTGCAAACTCTTTTGCCCATGCGACGTTCTTGTTTGTGATGCTCTGCCCATCTTTTAAGCCAACGAAAAGACCTAAGTCCTGCACACCGTCTTGCGTCTCATAAAACCGACGAAATACATAGCAAGAGTTAAGCATAAACTGCGGCACTTTGGCTAAAAGCTCTTGCTCCATATCCCTGCGAGACTCTTGCCTGTCCAGTAAAATGCGAACAATCTTCGACTCGTAATCCGTGATGCGGGGGATTGCGTACTTCATCCACTTCTGGAAAAAGTCTGTATTGTAATACAGTTCATCGCCCTTATCTTTAAGCGACAGGTGATAAGTCTCTCCGTCTTCAAAAACCCAATACAGCTCATACCTACCATCCACGCCTGATTTGCGTATATGACTATATAGAAAGTCTTCATCTACCGATGACGGCTCGGTGGGAAACGCGCTTTCCCATAAAGGCGTAATTTGTGAGGATACTTTGCCGGAATTATTCGCGATGGCAGTTAGCGGGGTGATTTCCGTACCGATAATCTGCTTGTTTTCCGCAACGGCTCGCTCATACGACTCTACGATAGAGAGAGCTTTTTTCAAAAAGTCTTTCGGCGTAGGGTTTTCGGACTCTTTAAGGGAGGGGTATCGCTCCCAAATGCCCTCAAGATACTGATACTGTACGCGAACCGTTTTCTTTTTTGCACCGTCATCGTCCTCACGACATAAACCGCAGTTCATATCGGACGCGCTTTTTTTGCGAGCAAGCGTGTCTAAAACCGCTCGGATTTCCGAAGCCTTAGCACCACGGGTTACAAAACCGCAACGGTTGCTTGTCAGGCGATTGAGCCTATCAATGACCGAATCCAAACCACTGGCTACATCTGCCCTGTGTAAATTCTCACGAAGATAATGCAGACCCTCCGTGCTGTCGTTATCCATCTGTTTCTTTGCCATATCATATCCTACGTGAAAAAAGAAATGCCCGCCGAGGCGGGCATCATCTGTTACAGGGAGTCCCAACTGCGGAAGTGTGTAGCGTCATAATTCTCAATCATGTCGTCCAAATCCCACACGCTTTCGCCGTTAAACATGACGGGGGCGTTGTCGAAAGCATCAGGATCGTACTCACCATCCCGATGCACATCGACATAGGCGTTATGCCTAAGCACCTGTCGCTTTTCATCCTGTGTCATCCGTTGCCACTTGTCCTTTGGAACGAAAACTTTTCGGGGGTTTTCGTCATACACCCCAAGCTCTACCAAGTTCATAGCAACATCCCTACATAGTGAAGTCGCCCTTGGCTTCGTCCACATAGTCTTTAATCGCGTCCTCATTAGCCGCTTTGTTGCTACCGCCCACAATGTGAACTTGCTCAATGGCGACGTAGTCATCCAGATTTGTGAGGGTTATCAGCTTGCCGAAAACCTTTTCGGGGTCGATGTCCGGAGCGTTCGGGATGTTGTTCATACTCAGACCACGGCGCTTTTCGGTGGTCTTCATAAGCTCTTCGATGTACGGATAAGTTTTGCCCTTGTCGTTTGTTTTCAAACGGATACGAGCGGAGCAAGCCCTGCCGACGATCTGCTTAATGTCCTTGAAATCCGAATCAAGGACGGCTTTTTGAAGCTCTGCACCAACGCACTTCACGCCGAGAAGCCCCTGCATGAGTTTCGCAAAGTTTGCCTTTTCACCGAAGCAGTTGAAGCCTTTTTCTACACGGAGGAACTTCCCGGCGAGGGGGATGAGAGAACCTTCCTCATCTTTCACAAGGATGAGAGGTGCAAAGCCACGACGGGCGGGTTCGTCCCTGTATTGCGTGGTAGCCGCCCAGAGACCGACAATAATGGCGGGATAGTTGTCGCCATCCTCAAAAGAACCAAAAGAAGAAGAAGAAGCATCAACGGATGCGAGGTCGTAGGAAATCATAACACTCTCCAAGTTTTTTTTGCCCAAAGCGGGCGGGTTAAAAGATTGCTCGCAAGCGAGCGGGGGTTCAAAAACTGATGGAGAGCCAGAAGCAGTGCCTACCTTAGGCAGTGTCACCCGACATACGGGCTGAGACATCTATGCTCCCGTGGTCTAATCATTTGTTGCGCTTTCGTCGTTGTCGAAAGCCGCGACACCATAAAGATACTTTACTCCGTCCCTCATTGCGATAGCCGCAGAGCGGGTAGCTACGTAGAGAGACCATGCCCGATAGCCAAGCGTTCCTAGCTTGTCCAAACAATATTTGGTGTAGATTTCATCGGCTCGCTTGTCTCTCACAGTGTTTTCCGTTGGGTCGGCATCGCGGACTTCCACAGTGTAGATATATCGGCGGACGGCGTCTCTCAATTCCCTCGCAGGCAAGGGGGCGCAATCCGTTGAAACCTCACGGAAAACCTTTGAAAACAGATAGGCGAAATCACTTCGGCGGTCTGCCATATCCTGTAACGTGAACCCTTTCGGGGTGTGCCAGAGTCGTTCGTCACGACTTGTACTCATGTATCCCGTACCCGATGCTTCCTCGACAGGTGCAACCGCCTTGTCAAGCTCTAACATCTGGCGGCAGACGCCTTGAAGCGTCAGATAAAGGGAGTCCGGAATCAATCTTGCCATAGCTCGTCTCCTTTATCGGTTGATGGCATAAAACAGTTTCGCAGTATGTGAACCCATCGTCATTATCCCATTTGTAGGTGCGAAGCCTTGCAATCAGCAATAAAGCAAAGGGTCATTCATCTGCCGACGGTTTGGCTATCACGCTTCCCGTCGTTCGATAGGCACAAGATACCGAAACAAGTTCACACTGTCAACAAAAAAAGTGACGACTTTTTCTTTTTTTGTTTCGTCACAGAAACCGAGCTGTAAGCTGTTAGCAAGGTGTAGGTATCGAAAGACCGCTCTACGACTACACTTAGGGGGCGTTTACAGCTCCCACAGCATCTTTTCGTGTGCCCTCTTATCCCTATATATATAATTTTTTATTTTTTATTTTTTCAAATTATCTCTTAAGAAATGAAAAGAAGCTGTGGAGCTGTATGCAACCCATCGAAAGTCCTTACAGCGTAAGCAAAATCGTTGCATACAGCTTGCCACAGCTCTTTTTTAGGCGGTTCTCGAAAGTGCTTACGTCGTAAGCGTTTTGAGGCACTTTCGATTGCATACAGCTCCTCGGAGAGTTTTCGCGGCGAGCTGTATGCGTCGGTTTGCCATCTTGCCGACTGAGAGGTCTGAAACGGCATGAAAGCAAGCTGGCAAGCCGACTAGCGAGAGTCTTCGCTTGTTCCCCGCTCTGCTATGTAGGTGGGTGTAGGTACTGCCACCACCCCTACCCCTAGTGGAGCGGTGCGACCCCGTGCGCCCTCTTTTTTGCTCTCAGTAAACCCACAAGCAACGCAGCACTCTATCTAACCAAATAGACGCACAACAAAAATAAATGCGTCAGAACGCAATCTAGGGGCATTAGCGTCGATGTTTGGAGCAGAGTGCAAATGACAGCGAAAAAGAAAAAAGACTCAAGCGAGCCGTCGGCTGGCATCGCGTCCATATATGAGTTGTATCCCGAATTCCGTGAACTATCGGATGATGATGTCGAGCGTCTTGGGAAGATCGTCCGCATACGAAAAGATTTGCTCGCCATAAAAAAAGAGGAACTACTGCATGAGGAACGCACGCGAAATCTTTGCACCGTTGACAGCGCAATGAGTCAGTTCGCGGCGTTTCTGCTTCCACTTCGGAACTTTTTGGGACAGCTCGCAGACCATGTGCAGGACATCATACCGTCGATGACACCCGCACAATATAGGGCGATTCAAGTGATGGTTGCCGAGCAGACTGACCTACTGGCGAAACGGGAACTGACGCTAAGCATTGAGAGCACACGCGATAAGGCGGAAGCAGAGTCAGACAGGCAAAAGGCTTCACGCCGCCATGCTCACAAACTGCAAGGGGAGAAAGTCCATGAATAATTCCCACATAGTAACGATGGACTGTATCCGTGTGCCACTGCGAACATCCGTGTCTGATTGGGCGCAAACACATCATTTCTTGCAGAGGACATCCGCATATTTCAAGTACGACAAGCATCCCTATATGATTGAACCGTCTAATGCGTTTAGCGACATAGCAGGCACATGGGGTGTTGTGCTGTGCGTGCCTAGTCAGACAGGCAAGACAACGCTCATGCAGAACGCCCTAGGGTGGATATGCGAGTACGACAGGCAAAACACGCTTATCATTATGGACACCCTCGAAAACGGACAGCGGTTTAGCCGGAACCGATTGAAGCCTTTTTTGAGAGACACTTGCGGGATACTGAATAACAGCCTCGAAGCAAATCCAGATAAATCCAATGCCACAAACAACATATCGTTGGGAACAGGCGCAAACGTCTTTATTGGAACAAGCAAATCACCGTCACAGCTCGCATCGACACCAGCGAAGTATTTGCTCATGGATGAAATCGACCGCTATCCGCTTGAGATTGAGGGTGAGGGTGATCCTGTATCACTAGCCCTGCAAAGGCAGATGACCTACCGTGGAATGACGCTTTTCACAAGCACGCCTACCATGAAGGAAACAAGCCGTATCTGGAAGCAATTTCTGCTAGGTACGCAATGCGTGTACGGCGTTTACTGCGCCTCATGCGGCAAGCATTTCAGCCTTGAATGGCAGGATATTGACTGGTCGGAACCCGACAATCCTGTTTGCCATTGCCCTCACTGCGGAGAGGTCTGGACAGAGCCGGAAATCATTGCCATGCGTCATGGATACGAGGCACAGAATGAGCACCCACAGACAGACAAATATGGACGCATTCTGCAATCATACAGCGTGAACGGATTGCTCTGCCATGCTCAATACACATGGGCGAGCCTTAAAGAATACGAACGTTCAGCATTACAGACAGGGGAGGCGGCAGTGCAGAGCTTTAGGAACACACGACTGGCAGAGTGCTATACCCCGCCGGATGAAATCCACGTTGACGCACAGACATTGATGATTAAGTCGATTATGCGTTATCGGGATGACAGTATCCCAACGGACATCGCCTTTATTACCTGTGGCGTGGATACACACGATCAATGCCTGTATGCCGCCCTGTATGGTTGGAGCTTCGATTGCTCGCATTGCTATGGTTTATCGTATCATGTGCTGGCAGGCGACCCAGACACAGCACAGCCGTGGGAAGCGTTGACGGAACTCACAAATCGCCCGTTTATTAGGAACGACGGGAGAATTTTGCGTTGTGCATATACGTTCTGTGATTGCGGCGGTCACAGGACGAACTCTGTTTTGGGATATACTTTCCACAACCCACGTTTTTTCCCAATCAAAGGTTTCGCATCATCGGGCAAAGCAACGACAACCGACCCATTACTGCGCCGCATATTCAAGATGAACCTCAATGCCGGTATCAAAACCAAAGTGCCAGTCATGGAAATCGGCGTAAATACAGCGAAAGACATGATACTCAAGATGGAAACGCTGACCTTGGCAGGTGAGCCCATCTTGAACTTTGCGGCACGGAGCTGTTTTGGCAATGACTTTTTCGTTTCGCTCACATCGGAAATCCGCGTGCAAGGCAAATGGATTGCGCCCGCGAAACGATGGAAAGGGAACGAGGCACTTGACACACTGGCGTATGCTTTAGCTTGTGCCGTCTGGTATCGCCGAACATACTACGACACAGGGAAAGATAAAGAGTCACGGGAATGGAAAACCATTTCCGATTTAACCGATGGAGAGCTTGAAGCTATGAAAAAAGAGATCGAGAAACCTATTGAGGAAGCCGTTGAAGAGAAAAAAGAAGCCGCGAAAGCTAAGCGCGGCAAGAAAAAGGGTGCAAAGCAACCACAGGAACCCGTTGCCGAGAAGACGGAGAAAGAGTCCGTTGCCGAGAAGACGGAGAAAGAGTCCGTTGCCGAGAAGACGGAGAAAAAGCACCGTCGTATGTGATTAGGCAGTTTGTCGCTGATGTCCAAAAACTTCAGCGAAGCATTCGTCGAGAATCCGCTTGACTTCATCGGATTGTTCGTCTGCAAGCCATGTAACTACATCATACGAGTAGGCGGGGAGCGCATCACCATTGCTAGTCAATCCATAAGCTGTGATGTTGCTCCCGACTTTCACCCCGTAATAGCCTAACTCTATGCGTTTCCCGCCATAGTACTCTGTGGGACGTTCGTATATCCCCATGCGACCGACTTTCGTCTTTGTCGAAACAGTTTTCCATTGACCATAGACTTTGACGGCGTGCGGAGTTGCATACACGCGCTGACTCACGGGCGCATTAAAGCCCTTTATCTCTGCGGCGTTTGGGACAGTCCCCTTGAGGATGATCGCATTGATAAGCGTGTCTGAATCTACGTAGAGGTCTTTACCCGTGAGTTTACGTTTCAAGGGGAAATTCCTAGATGCAAATTTCCAAAGCTCTACTCCCACACGTTTCTTCCATTCACGAAGAAGCTCGCCCTCATTAAGTTCTAGGTTAATTTGCCGCTGTTTTCCTCGTCTTCGTTTAGCCATTTCCACATTCTCCCGTCAAATATCAAACAAATCGGGTTCGACTTGTTTTGATACGAGGTGTGGCGATGGCAAAGGTCAAATGGATTACAAGACGCGAATGGTATGAGCAACATTGGATTGAGCTGTCCGAGATTATTCCGCTACTGAAACAGGCGGCGCGTGATTTCGCAGACGGGAAAATTCAAGCATATACACTTGGACATCATAACATTTCGCGAAATTTCGGCTCACTCAAAGACCTACTCGACTTTTTGAAGCAATGTGAGCTTGAGTGGGAAGAGCTGGATGCCTTGCTACACGGGCGTTCGCGTCGATACGTTGAACACCAATACTATCAGAACCCCACAAACATTCGTTATTTCTAAGAGGTGTGAGCGATGATAGTTGATTTAGTAGGTAAGAAATTTGGTCGTCTCACGGTTATTCGTAAGGTCGGTAAGACTAATGGCAGAAAAGTTCAGTGGGAATGTGTGTGTGAGTGCGGAGAAACGAAGGTCGTAACCACAGATAAGTTGAATAGCGGTCACACACAGTCGTGCGGTTGCCTACGCCATGAAGCCATAACGAAGCATGGTATGTGGAAAGATAGGTTGTACACGATTTGGCTAGATATGAAAGGCAGATGCGGTCATCACAGATGTTACAAAACTATTTCTGTATGCAGTGAGTGGAGTAGGTCGTTTGAAGCATTTAGGGATTGGTCGCTAACTAATGGTTATTCAGATAGCCTTTCCATAGACCGTATCAATAGTGAAGACGGGTATTGCCCGGAGAATTGTCGATGGGTTGATTGGAAAGTACAGTCTCGGAATAAGAGAACTGCACTGCGTATGCCAGATGGCACTCCCCTTATGGATTACATGGACTCCGTAGGATTACGAACGCATGATGATAATGGTCATCACTCGAAAGACTACGAGAGACTACGATATAGGTTAAGAAAAGGGAGGGAAATCGTATGATGATACCTTCTATGTATGGTTATGGTATTGTGCAAAACATTGGTTATGGTGCACAGCTAGGCAGTGCCGCAATCGCCGGACTGAACTCCATGTCATCCACGGCGATGGTCGATTTGCTTTCCCGATGGCTTCTTGTGTCTCATTCCAGACAGCTCGCCATAAGCAATCCCGCCGCGTCTGCCGCCATTGACCGATATGTTGGCGGTGTTGTAGGTAGTGGCATTTTGTACTCTACGCCGAAAACAACCGCATTGTTGCCGCCAGAATATTCCTTTTTGATGGATTTGGTTTCGACGCGGTTCTCTATGGCAAGCCGCGAATGCACGCTTGACCGTCAAGGTTTGCTTGACTTCGGTCAAATGCAAACGCTCGCCATTGAAAACATGATGTTATCTGGGGATATTGCGTTTGTTCGTAAACCCGATGAATACTCATGGACTGCAATCGAAAGCGACCGCATCATTAGCCCTTATTACATGTGCGAGAAAACACGTCCCGCAGTCGTGGATGGTATATTCAAGCTCATAAATAAGGAGAACGGCAATAGGATTGTCGATGGCGTAGAGCTTGACAATGACGGTAGAATGGTTGCTTTGTGGATACTGAAAGAAGCCATTGAGCGACCGTGGGCGGCTTGTGCAGACCAAATCGAACGTATCCCTATTGAAGACCCCGATACTGGCTTGCCGTTGTGTCTTTTCGTTTTCATGCCGAAGCGTCCGGCGCAATATCGCGGCGTTCCGTTGCTTTCGCCTGTGATTGAGCAACTGTTTTTGCAGTCTGCTTATATCCAGAGCGAGGGAAATGCCGCCGCATTACAGGCGAGTTTGTATGGCTTCATCACATCACAGAAACCCGTGAATGATGAAACCGCGCCGGAGTTGAAGTCTCGCATGGATGAGTATGTTCCTGTCATTGATGAAGATGATGACGATGAGGACAGCGGCGAGAATGACGGTGACGACGATGAAGACAAACAGACACCGCCATTTCACGTTGCCTATAATGGGCAGGAAGCACGCGAAAACATTTACAATCCGAAAGCGAAACCCGTAACGTCAGGACGTTTCATGCACCTCGCAGACGGTGAGGACATTCGTTTTCTACAATCGACACATCCTAACTCAAATTTCGCAAGCTATATGGAAGCAACGACCGAGCTTATTGCGTCTGCGGTTGGCTTGCCGTCCGAGGTTTTGCGCCTGTCGTTTAATAGCTCATATTCAGCCTCTCGTGCGGCGATCATTCAAGCCGGACAGAAATATGCGCAAGTTCGTACGCACTTCATATCGCGCTTTGTACGCCCTGTTTTCGAGGTGTTTGCGTATGAGACGATTAAGGATGAAGTCGGTACGGACGCCGCTTTGTATATATCAAAAGCGTTAGGAAGCGAGG
>Ga0310694_10001165_pt1 | contig 30816 bp, 22 predicted proteins | sample 174DNAGHGhighgp2_FD_203884 | JGI IMG/M metagenome (GOLD analysis project Ga0310694, IMG submission 203884) | Sheep rumen microbial communities from Palmerston North, Manawatu-Wanganui, New Zealand - 1742 DNA GHGhigh gp2 (v2) (version 2) | ecosystem: Host-associated > Mammals > Digestive system...
GTACACTCAACTCTCCGGGCAGCTATTATTCAACTGCCACCGACTACACCAACTGGAAGGACACCAATCGCTACACCTTCGGCATAGGATGGAGAATCAACAAGTGGAATCTCGACTTGGCTTATCAGTACAGTGCTTCTAAAGGTGAGTTCGCCCCGTTCATGAATTATGTGGACAGTGAGTATGAAGACTGGGATAATTTGACCAATATGGTGAAAGTGGACAACAAGCGCCATCAGATCTTGTGCACGGTGGGATATACGTTCTGATTCCTCTGCATCATATATATGAAAAAGGCGTCCTGTTAACAGGGCGCCTTTTTCAGGATGTCGTTTGTCTTATAGGACTTATTGGTCTTATAAGAAGACTTAATCCTCGTATTCGTCGGAGATGCCTTCAGCCTCTAGGCTAAGGTCTTCAGGGTCGGTGTCGAAAGTGGTGCGGTAGCTTTCTTCTGTCAACTTGTCCTCGTCGAAGGCATCGTCATCATCATCAGGGCTGTAATAGTCTTCCTTCTCAATGAATTCTTCCTCCTCGTCTTCAGAGGAAGGTTCACGGTCGAGCTCTGCTTTAAGGTGAGGCTTCTCCAACATCGGCTTTGCTTTGGCGAAAATGGCCTCAACCCACATGCCTTTGGCTATCTCGAGAACCTCGAAACCGTCGGCAACTTTCTTTTCATACATGCTGCCTCGTTTGCGAAGGCGGTCCTTGGGCAGGGTGGTGGTGCTGATGTCGAAACCGCTCTCTATGATGTCTTGGATGCTTTGGGATAGACTGTCCCAACCGCCACCGAAATTGCGGTCGATCACCTCAAGCAGCTTCGTGGTGGAAATGTGGCGTATGTTCTCGTATGTAAGGTCGGTGACACGGAGAATAGGGCGCTTCTTAACCGCCCATTTCACTTTCGTGCTCTCATCCATTCTTAGAAGACCGACCTTGAAACCTCGTGACTCGTATTTCTTCACTACTTCTGGCTTGTCCACACTCACTTCCTCCATATCGAAAGCGCTTTTGACGATATCGATGTAATGGCGGATGTTGTCCTTGACGTCGGCGTCCTTCTCCGCTGCTTCCCACAGGCGGAAAATATCGTTCTCTTGCAAGTCCCAGACATTGCTTTTGTTGAGGTTCTTCAAAGTAAGTCCCTTTTTGTCTCTTTGTCTCATATTTGGTCTTGGTAAATGAATCTTTTCTTCGGTTGGTACTGGTTTTTGAGTTACGATGCAAAAGTAAGTACTTTCTATCTTATTTCCAAGAAAACAACGTTTTTTTTTATCTATCTCTCTTTCCATACCATGTTCACACGCCATATGACGGTTTAAAAAACCTTCATCACCCAACTTTGCAAGCTCATTTCTTGCACATTCCAACCTTATTTCATATTTTTGTCACCTTATTTGAATATCGAAGGCTTCACAACCTATGGAAGATGTAGAGAAGATGCGTGCAAAAGAGGGAGAGAAGGAAGAACATGGGGTCTTGCTTGAAGAACGTCCCGATTATTATGTCAGAAAGTCGAAGAGGGCTTTCTGGACGAGGTGCATCCTCTTTCCTTTGGCGTGCATCGCCGTGGTCTTTGCAGTCTACCGTTTCGTCTGTTTCATCAACAATGACAGGCAAGTGCCTGACAAGGTGGAAGAGTCATCTTCCACCGTTCCCTATGCCATGGAGCAGGGTAAAGCCGGAAAAGAGGGCGAGGTGGCGAAAAGGCTTGAGAAAATCTACAATGACATGCTGGGTGATTCCAGACCTTATGCCCTTAGCTATCTCTCTTCTGATTTCAGAAGGGTGATGCTTGATGTCTTGAGGGCTGAGCAAGAGAGCGGGAGCACTCTTCTCGACCATGACTTGTGGACCAGGACGGCAGGGACCCATCACACCGTGAGGGTCAAGTCGGTCACCGCCACAACGGATGAGAGGGCAAGTGCGGAGGTGATGGTGCAGGGGGAGTTGGGGCATTATTCCAACCAGGAATCGCTCGTGGTGTTGCTTCTTATGGAAAATGGACTATGGATGGTGGACGACTTCGTCACCTCATATGGTTCGGAAAAAGGGATGCTTGGGCAGAAGGCTGAGGAGGTGTTGAGCATGCTTTCGCAACAAGAAAGTATGGAGCATCGCGAGGATGTGCGTCGTGATGCGCCATGGAATGCATTGAGGTTGAGAGGTTCCATGTCGGATGGAAGTAAAAAAACATTCAATATGTATCTCGCCATCTCGGAGGGAAGTGTGGAGGGTGAATACGAGATAGATGGTGATGGCGTCGGGTATGCCTTGAGTGGTGAGATCGATGGCGAAGGAGCGATGGTGCTTCGTGAATACAGGAGTGGTGTCGCTACCGGACGATTATTTGAGGGTAGGTTGGAAGGAAGCACTTTTGTGGGGCAATATAGAAATACCTTGGGGACCACCACAAGAGATTTCCGTGCCACTGTGCAATGAGATGACTCTGGCTTGTCGGACAAGTCCCATTAGCCCTATAAGTCTTATTATTCCTATAAGTCTTATAAGACTAATAAGCCTCACTCGTACTTCATCGATTTTGCCGGTTGGATGTGTGAGATGAGGAAGCTGGGGGCTATCAGCATCATGACGCTGATGAGGAGCGTGCCGATGTTCAACAGCAAAATAAGCGGGATGTTAAGTTCCACTGGTACCTTCTCCACATAATAGGTGGTGGGGTCAAGGCGCACCACACCCGTGAAATGCTGGAGTGCCACCACTCCAATGCCAAGGATGTTGCCTATCAACATGCCTTTGCCGATGATGAACACGGCAAACCAGAGGAAGGTATGGCGGATGGTGCTGTTGCGGGCGCCCATCGCTTTCAACGTGCCGATCATGCTCGTGCGCTCGATGATGATGATGAGCAACCCCGACACCATCGTGATGACAGCTACTGCAACCATCAGGCCAAGAATGATCCATACGTCGATGTCGAGAAGGTCGAGCCAGGCGAAAATGTTGGGGTATAAGTGTTGCGTGGAGATGGATGCGTAGACACCATCATACTTGTCTATGCGGCGGTCGAAGGTCGCACTTGCAAGCATTTCTACCTCGTCTATTTTGGAATAGTCGGATAGCGTCAGTTCTGCTCCATTGGCTTGGTCGTCTTTCCAACCATTGAGTTTCACGATGCTGCGGAGGTCGGTGAAACAGATGGTTTCGTCAAAACGACGCAGGTTGGTGCAATATATGCCGCAGATGGTGAAACGACGGGTGCGCACATTGTCCGTACCCATGAAATAGGAGAAAACGCGGTCGCCACGCTTCAAACCCAGTTTGTCGGCTATGTTTTGGGATATTGCAATTTCGTTGCTGCTCACCGTGTCGCTGAAAGCAGGCAGATGACCTTCCACCATGCAACTACTGATGAAGGTGGAATCATATTCCTGGGCGTAGCCCTTGAAGGTCACTCCGAGGAAGTCGCTGTCGGTTTTCAGGATCCCTTGCTTGGTGGCGTAGCGTTGGACATGGGCGATGCTGGGGATATTGCGCATCTCGTTCTGAATCGAGTCGTCCATGCACACGGGGTAGGAGCCGTCGGTATAGAGCGACTGCGGTTCGGCAATGATGATGTGGCTTCCGAATCCCAGCACCTTGTCACGAATGGTATGTTTGAAACCTAAAACCACACACACCGACACTATCATCACTGCCAGGCCGATGGCTACTCCTGCGATGGAGATGCGGATGGCTGGACGGCTGGCTTTTCGGCGGTTGTCTTCCTCGTGATGTAGACGGCGGGCGATGAATAGGGAAAGGTTCATGGGAGGGGGTCGTCGTAGACGCGTCCAGGGTAACTCTCAAGGGCTTTCCTGAGCACGACAAGGGCGCGAGTGAGGTCTTCTTTTTTCAGCACGTAGGCGATGCGCACTTGGTTGGCACCGGCTCCGGGAGTGGTGTAGAAACCAGAAGCCGGAGCCATCATCACGGTCTCGCCTTCATAATTGAATTTCTCCAGGCACCACCGGCAGAAATTCTCTGCGTCGTCCACCGGAAGTTTGGCCACAGTGTAGAAGGCACCCATGGGAATGGGGGAGTAGACACCGGGGATGCGGTTGAGACCGTCTATAAGGCATTTGCGGCGCTCTACATATTCGTCGTACACCTCACGATAGTATTCCTCTGTGGCGTCAAGTGACGCTTCTGCCACTATCTGGCCGATGAGTGGAGGCGAAAGACGCGCTTGGCAGAATTTCATCACCGCCGCCCTTACTTGCTGGTTCTTCGTGATCAAGGCTCCAATGCGGATGCCACATTCCGAGTAACGTTTCGATACGGAGTCGATGAGGATGACGTTCTGCTCGATGCCTTCAAGGTGACAGGCGCTGATGTAGGGGGAGCCGGTGTAGATGTATTCACGGTACACCTCGTCGGAGAATAGGTAGAGGTCGTATTTCTTCACCAAGTCGCGAATCTGGTTCATCTCGCGGCGGGTGTAGAGATAGCCGGTGGGGTTGTTGGGATTGCAAATCATGATGGCACGAGTGCGGTCGTTGATCAACTCCTCGAATTTCTCTACTTTGGGGAGGGAGAACCCTTCTTCTATGGTGGTGGCGATTGTCTTTATTTTTGCGCCGGCGGAAATGGCGAAGGCCATATAGTTGGCATAGGCCGGCTCTGGGACGATGATTTCATCACCAGGGTTCAAACAAGAGAGGAAGGCGAAGAGTACTGCTTCGCTTCCGCCGGAGGTGATGATGATGTCGTCGGCGCTGACGTTGATGTTGTATTTGGCGTAATACCCCACAAGCTTCTTACGGTAACTTTCATAACCTTGAGAAGGGGAGTATTCCAAAATGTCACGGTCGATGGTCTTTAATGCGTCAAGACCTTCACGAGGGGTGGGGAGGTCGGGTTGTCCGATGTTAAGATGATACACTTTTATACCACGCTGCTTCGCGGCTGCAGCGAGTGGAGCCAATTTCCTGATTGGCGATTCGGGCATCTCTATTCCACGAATTGATATGTCGGGCATATGCTTGATTTTGCAATTTGCATGCAAAGGTAGTGCAAACCGAAGACAATACAAAACAAAATGCAAAATTTGTTTTTATTGTTGAGGTGCCGCCTACCTTATCCAAAGGTAGTGCAAACCGAAGACAATACAAAACAAAATGCAAAATTTGTTTTTATTGTTGAGGTGCCGCCTACTGTGTGTCATGGTGCAAAATACTTTTGTCCTATCATCTTTTTGTCCTTCATTTTTTGACATTTCCTTTTTTTTTACTATTTTTGCCCATGTATTTCGCATATCAACCTTTGAATCACCATTGGTTTGGTGAGACTCTTATCCATATCATTATGAAACGAACAGTCATCCTCATTATATGGGTTTTTGCAGCGTTGGCCATCCATGCGCAGCAAAGCCTCGAGAGTCTGCGTGACATCCTGGAAGAAGCACCCGTGCAAGAGAAGGTGTACCTCCATATCGATAACAATTGCTATTTCAAGGGAGACACCATATGGTATAAGGCGTATGTCACTGATGCTCAAACTCTTGAATATACCGACCAAAGCAGGCTGTTGTATGTCGAACTCGTCTCGCCCGACGGGATGCTGGTAGAGCGACAGACCATTGTCATCTCGGATAAAGGATATGGCGCAGGAGACTTCCAAATCAGCGACTCCCTCTATTCCGGGTTCTATGAACTGAGGGCTTACACCCGGTGGATGTTGAATTTCTGTGTCACCAAGCACCCCTACAGCAGGAAAGACTGTGAGCAGTTCTATAACAAGAAGATGGCCGACGACTTCTTCCGCCTCTACGGTGCTGTCTATAGCAGGGTGGTGCCGGTGTATGAGCGGCCGGAAAACGAGGGCGACTATTCCACCAGGTATATTGTCAACAGGGCGAAGACCAGGGCCGACAAGGACCTGAAGGAGCGCCTGAGGGTGTCGTTCTATCCCGAGGGAGGGCATCTCATCGAGGGCACCCGGTGCATGGTGGCTTTCGAGGCTCGTGACGAGGAAGGCCAATATGTGGATGTGAAAGGAATGGTGGGCGACAAACCTGTAGAAACCATGCATGAGGGTAGGGGGCTCTTCCCCCTCGAGGTGACAGGCGACCTGCCGAAGGTGAGGTTCGATTTCGAAGGGAAGCAGTATTCCTTCAACTTGCCCAAGGCGGAGAAAGCAGGGTGTGCGCTCGCTCTGACCAATCAACAAGGCAAGGTGAAGGCCGACATCACCATCAAGGGGACGGCTGGCAACCAGACTTTTGCCGCCCTCGTGCTTTGCAGAGGAGGCTTGAAGTGGTTTGATGACTATCTCTCCCTTGATGCCACGGGGAAAGCATCCATCACCATCGACGAGGCGGAACTGCCCACGGGAGTGAACGACCTCGTGATCATCGACGGCAACGGCAACCCCCTCGCCGACAGACTCTTCTTTGTCAACAACAACGAGTATGAGGAGGCACGCCTTGAGGCCGTCACGGAGAAGATGGACTATGAGCCCTTCGAACCCATCAACCTTGACATCAAAGCTCCCAAAGGGGTGGAGCACTTGTCCATCGCCGTCAGGGACGCTGGCACACAGGAACTGACGTTCGACACGGGAAACATCTACACCGAACTCTTGTTGGCAGGCGACTTGAAAGGTTTCATACCGTATCCTGAGCAATATTTCATGAAAGGGGAGGAGCATCGGCAGCACCTCGACCTGCTCCTGAGGGTGCAGGGGTGGAGGCGCTATGACTACAAGGACATCGCTGCGGCAACACCGCCAAGATACCTCCCTGAGACACGTCTGACCGTGGAGGGAGGGGTGTATCACACTGTCTCCTTCGACCCCATACGTGAAGGGGAGATGAAATACTGGTCCATGGGCATCTTTGGATATGCCGACGGCGATGAGGACGTCATGGACTCTAACGACCCTAACTACCAACAGATGACAATGGGGGAAAATACGGGAGGGGGCACCGACATGACCGGGTCCATCCAGATGGAAACGATAGGGCAGGAGGTGGCTGCGTCGTCTCCCGTCAGCGCCGACGACCCCCATTACGGTGTCAACCACGGTGGGTTGAGGCATGAGGTGACCGTGCAGGGCGAACTGGTGATTGGAACGCAGGTGGCCACCGTGGAGATGGAGACAACCAACGGAGGGCACTTCGCCTTCAACGTGCCGCCGTTCTATGGCGATGCCATCCTCTTTCTCAATGCACACAAGACGAGTCTTGGGGACGACAAGGCGAGAAAGAAGAGACTCAATGGGTTCACCAACGAGGACGAATGGCCCGACTATTATGTCAAACGTGACCTCTTCTTCCCCGTCTTTGCCAAGAAATACGACTTCTACCAGTGTCACTTGCCAGAATATGACTACGAAAGCGACAATGAAAATGACGACTTGCTGCTCAACGAGGGGGGGAGGCTCTCGTCCATGGACAGGCAACTCGACAACGTCGAGGTGAAAGGGAAAAAAAGGAGAGGAAAGAGGGCCGTCGATTACACACAACCCATGTTCGTGGGTAATGCCTATGAACTCTACAACCTTGCCACGGACTATGGACTGTCGTTTGGAAAACTCAATTTCAGACGGTTCCCACAGCAGGTGTGCTTGTTGCTCTTGGGCAACTACAACAGTGAACAGCCATTGCTCATCGAAGGGTGGATGAATGATTATGTCTTTTACAGGAATTATGCTCCCGACGACCCGTATGGAGCAATCACCGACCAGATGAGGAGCAACTACGCCATTGCCAAAGACCTCGTGCTCTACAGACAGAAGGAAATCAGGCTTTTCAGCGATTTCGAGTTGAGAAACGAGGATAAATATTTGGAAAGGTCGTCGATGGTGGCCGATGTCACGATGGATTTCGTGACCATACCCGATGATGCGAGGCAACCCACCTATCGCGACAGAAGAATCATCATGCATGGCATCTACGTGCCCGACGATTTCTACCACCCCGACTACAGCCAGACCTTGCCCGAGGAAGGGAGGAAGGACTATCGGCGCACGCTCTATTGGAATCCCAATGCCCGGGTCGACGAGGAAGGCCACTTCCACACCACATTTTATAATAATGGTAAGACCACCAGGGTGAAAATAGATGCCGCCGGCATCGCGCCAGGAGGCTTGCCCGTCTGCACGCAACGCGGAAAATAAATTTTCGCCCCTCGCCGACCATTGCGGCGAGGGGCGATTTTTCGTAGTTTTTTTCTAGTATTCCTAGTATCTCTAGTATTTCTAGATTTTTTCCAGGGCCATGGTCACCACCTTTTCTACGGCGGCGGTAAGGCCATCTGGGTTCTTGCCACCAGCGGATGCGAAATGGGGCTGGCCGCCTCCGCCGCCATTGATCAGTTTGGCTGCCTCGCGAACCAGTTGGCCGGCATGCAAGCCATGCTCCTTCACCAAGTCCTCGCTCACCATCACGTTGAGCATCGGCTTGGAGTCATGCACAGACCCCAACACGCAGACCAAACGTTCCGGAATGGCTTGGTGCACCTTGAACACCAGGTCTTTTGCGGAGGCGGGGTCGATGGGGACGACGGTGCGGACGATGTTGATACCGTTCAGCACTTCCTTCTTCGACACCAATTGCTCCTTGGCGCGTTCTGTGGCTTGGGCGCGGAAGCCTTCTATCTGCTTCTTCATGCTGTCGTGCTCGTTGATGTATTTGTCGATGACACCACGAAGGTCCTTGGCATTGTTGAACAACTCGCGGATGGATTTTATCATATCCTCCATCATGTAGAGCATCTCCTCGCATTGCTTGCCCGTCTTGGCTTCCAAACGGCGGATGCCGGCGGCTACGCTGCTCTCGCTGACAATCTTGAAGAATCCGATGCGGCCGGTGGAAGAGGCGTGGACACCACCACAGAGTTCGCAGCTCGGACCGAAGCGCACCACACGCACCTTGTCGCCGTATTTCTCGCCAAACAAGGCGATGGCACCCATCTCCTTGGCTTGGGCGTAGGGAGTTTCACGGTACTCGTCGAGCGGGATGTCCTGGCGGATCATGTCGTTAACCATCCGTTCCACCTCGCGCAACTCTGCGTCGGTCACTTTCTGGAAATGTGAGAAGTCGAAACGCAGGCTGTCAGGGCTCACATATGAGCCTTTCTGCTCCACATGGTCGCCAAGCACTTGCTTCAAGGCGTAGTCCAACAGGTGTGTGGCGGTATGGTTGGCGGCGCTGGCGTCGCGCAGGTCGGTGTCCACGCATGCCATGAAGTCGGCCTCCGGGTCCTTGGGCAGGGCTTTCACGATATGTACGCTCTGGTTGTTCTCACGTTTCGTGTCGATGACGTCCACCGTCTCGAACTCGCTCACCAGGACGCCGCGGTCGCCCACCTGGCCACCCATCTCGCCATAGAAGGGAGTGTGGTCGAGCACCAACTCGTAATAGGTGTTCTTCTTCTGAGTCACCTTGCGGTAGCGGAGGATATGGCATTCATATTCCGTGTAGTCGTAGCCCACGAATTCCTGCTCGCCGGGGCGAAGTTCAACCCAGTCGCTGCTTTCCACGGCGGCGGCGTTGCGCGCGCGGGCCTTCTGCTTCTGCATCTCCTCGTCAAACTGTTTCTCATCGACAGTGAAGCCGTTCTCGCGAAGGATGAGTTGGGTGAGGTCGAGGGGGAAGCCGTAGGTGTCGAACAGACGGAAGGCTTGCTTGCCGTCGAGCACTTTCTCGTCATGGGCCTTCAACTCGTCCATGTCGCCGTTCAGCAGGCTGATGCCCTTGTCGAGCGTGCGGAGGAAGGAGTCCTCCTCTTCTTTCATCACACGGCTGATGAGGGTCTGCTGGGCGGGCAGTTCGGGATATGAGGCACCCATCTCTGCCACCAGGGTGGGGATGAGGCGATAGATGAAGGCTTCCTTTTGGCCGAGGAACGTGTAGGCGTAGCGCACGGCGCGGCGCAGGATGCGGCGGATGACGTAGCCGGCCTTGGCGTTGCTCGGCAGTTGTCCGTCGGCGATGCTGAACGACACGGCGCGAAGGTGGTCGGCTATCACGCGCATCGCCACGTCGATGTCTTCATCCTTGCCGTAACGGAGGCCGGAGAGCTTCTCGATTTCACGGATGATGGGTTGGAAGATGTCGGTGTCGTAGTTGGAGTGCTTTCCTTGCAGGGCGCGAACGAGGCGCTCGAAACCCATGCCGGTGTCGATGACGTTCATCGACAATTTCTCCAACGTGCCGTCGGCCTTGCGGTTGAATTGCATGAACACCAGGTTCCATATTTCAATCACCTGGGGGTCGTCCTTGTTCACCAGTTCCCTTCCGGGCACCTTGGCTTTCTCCTCGGCGGTGCGGGAGTCGAGGTGGATTTCGGAGCAGGGACCGCAGGGGCCGGTGTCGCCCATCTCCCAGAAATTGTCATGTTTGTTGCCGTTGATGATATGGTCGGCGGGCACGTGTTTCAGCCAATAGCCGGCAGCCTCGTCGTCACGCGAAAGGCCTTCATCGGCGGAACCTTCGAAAACGGTCACGTAAAGGTCCTCGGGATTGAGGTGAAGTACGTCGACAAGGTATTCCCATGCCCACGCTATGGCTTCTTCCTTGAAATAGTCGCCGAAACTCCAGTTGCCAAGCATCTCAAACATCGTGTGGTGGTAGGTGTCGTGGCCCACTTCTTCCAAGTCGTTGTGCTTTCCGCTCACACGAAGGCACTTCTGACTGTTGGCACGGCGGCGGGGTTCCGGCGCACGAGTGCCGAGGATGATGTCTTTCCATTGGTTCATACCTGCGTTGGTGAACATAAGGGTGGGGTCGTCTTTCACCACCATTGGTGCGGATGCCACGATGGCGTGGCCTTTTGACTCGAAGAATTGTTTGAAGGAGTCGCGGATTTCGTTGGCTGTCATCATTTTTCTTTACTTTTCTCTATTCGTTTAAAAAACGCTGCAAAGGTACTATTAAGTGAGCGAAAATCCAAAAAAAAAATGAGATTTTCCGAGCAAGGGCGACGCCCCTGTCTCTCCTATCCATGCCTATTCCCTCCTAAAACCTCCTTTGCCATAAAAATCGGGCGGATGCACATCCGCCCGATTTTCATAAAGAGGCTATCCGTTAATGCAATGCCTCATGGTTTCATTGTTCAGCGTTTACTCGTTGGAGAAGCCATAGCCATTGGTGAAGCCGCCGGTGGCGAGGATGTTCGGAGTGAACGGCCAGAAGTAGATGGGAGCGCTCACGTAGTCGTAGTCGAGGAAGAGGTACTTGTAGTACTCGTCTTCGTTGGACACGAGGTCGATACCCCAGTTCTCCTTCTTGTATCCATCGGCCTCAAGAGCGGCAGCCTCCTCGTCGGAAATGCGGGTGAAGAGTCCCTTGATGGCCAGGTTGGTGGCAGGTGTCGACGTGCCATAACTCAGTCCGTAAGACTCCCAGTCGTCATTCTGGCCACGCCATCCCGGATAGAGCACGGGGTCGTTCTCCATGCCTTGCGGGGTGATGCCGGTGAGGCGGTAGCCGTAGATGGACTTGGCATCAACGAGTTTCGTCCAAACATACGAGGAGATGACATTGCCGTTTTCAAACTGGTAGTAACCGTTGGTCTTCAGACCGTTGATCATGGCGCCTGTCAGTTCTTTCACTGCCTTGATTTTCTCTCCGATGAGTCCCGAACGAATGAGGGTGAAGCGGCGGTCGCCTTCTCCTGCGAATTCAAATCCACGTTCGTCGATGATGGCATTGTAGAGCGAACCCGACTTGGCGATGAACGCGTCGGTGTTGGCGCCGCCATAGGGGAAGGCGCGGTTGCGAATCTTGTCAAGGTAGGCCCTGGCATTGCCGTTGTCGCCAAGGGCGGCGCAAGCTTCTGCATAGCCGAGATAGATTTCAGAGATGCGCATGTAGGGCTGGTTGATGCCCGACTTGCGTTGGTTCTGGGTCCACACGGTCTTCTGGCGGTTCTCGTCCCACTTGTTGGTGGAAATGCCGCCGCCGCTGGCCTTGGAGTTGGGCTTGAAGGGGATGAGTTTTTCCACACCCTTGCCCGTGCTGCCGGTGACAGCGCATGACACGTCGCGTCGCACGTCTTTCGGGTCGAACATTCCGTAGTAGAAGGCTGGGTTGATGCGTCCCTGGCCGTATGCCTTGCAAGGATAGGCATTCTTCGAGCCACCGTCGCTGGGACGTCCGAAGGAGTAGGAACGGGCGTCGTTGCCGCCACCTTGTTGCATGGGAGCCTCGTAGATGGACTCGCCGGCGTAGGCGGCGTCGGCGCTTTGCATCTCGTTGAAGAACGTGTCGTAGCTATCGGAGAATGTGACAGTTCCCGGGTTGTCGATGGCTTTCTTGAAGTAGGTCCTTGCCATCTCCATGTAGTTCTTCCAGTCGCTCCTTCTACCGTAGGAAGCGCCATTGTTGTCGTTGCCCTTCTTCTCGATGCTCAAGGCATTGCCATTGCCGTCAACGGGAGTGATGTCGCCGCGTCGGGTCTGATAGCCGCCGGCCTCAAGGGCGATGCGGCCGATAAGGCCTTGGACATAGGTCTGGGAGAAGTAGTTCTTCACGTTCTGGTCGTATTCCGGGCACTGGCCAACGGGATACATGAGTGGCTCCACGGCCTTCAGGTCGTTGAGGATGGCATCGTAGATGGAGTCGCGTGAGGTCAGGCCGCTGGCTGCCTCGCCCAATCGTCTCTGGTAGGGCACGTCGCCCCAGTTCTTGATGAGCTCGCGATAGGCGGAGGCCTTCAATGCCACTGCCTCTCCATAGAGTTGGCTCAGTCCGTTGGGAGCCGTGGCATTCTTGATCTTGGCCTCATAGTCTTCCATGTCCTGCACGGCGGTGATGATGGCGTTGGCCTTGCTGACCACGTTGAACAACTTGGCGTAGATGTCGTTCTCCTTGAGATAGGAGAGTAGTCCGTATGAACCGGCATACTTGCCGTTCTGATAGAAGCTCTCCGGATAGTGGCGTCCGGGTTGGTTGCTGAAAGCCTCCGGATGGCGCATGATGTCGGAACCGGCCACGTCGGCGGCATACCACAGTCCATCGCCGAAGACACCGTTCTGCAATACGTCTCTCCAAGCCTCATAGCCTCCGTCGATGGCTGCATGGGCGGTCACCATGTTGGAGAAAACAAAGTTGGCATCAACGGTGGATGGGGACTTGGTCTCCAAGTAGTCCTCACAAGATGTCATGGAAAGGACTCCCGCCGCAAACAATGTGATATATAATGTCTTTTTCATTTTTCTTCTCCTTAAATAATTAGAATGTTACGTTGAGTCCGAATGTATATGACCTTGTCTTGGGATATGCCTGATAGTCGTAGAACGGGGTGGGGAATCCGTCGCCACCGGCGTTCATGTTGGTGTTGACGTCCGGGTCGAGACCGCTGTAGCCTGTGATGCAGAAGAGGTTGGCGCCGGTGAAGTAAACCCTCACGTTCTTGATGCCTACGGTGTTCAGCCATGTCTTCGGGAAGGTGTAGCCCACGGTCAGCGTGTTGAGACGGAGGTAGGAGGCATCCTCGATGAACTCGGAAGAAGCCAGTCCGTATTCAGAATAAGGCAGCGCGTATTTTGCGTGTGCATTAAGAGCCCTGAGTGCTTCCGGCTCGGTTACAGCCACGAGGTTGCCGTCGCTGCCCACGTCGTAGATGCGGTAGCAGTCTTTGACCACGTCGAGCCTGTTGGCGCCGAGGCTGTTGTCCTTGTCGCCCATCATGTCGTGCATCACGTTGGCATTATAGACTTTGCCGCCGATTTGATAGGTGAATCCAAGCGAGAAGTCAAGATTCTTGTAGTTGCCCATGATGTTGAATCCACCGGTGTGGTGGGGCTGGGTCTTGCCTATGACTGTTGCATCGTTGTCGTCAATCACGCCGTCGCCGTTGACATCCTCGAATTTCACCATGCCTGGGAATGCGGTTTGACCGTCGGGTTTGTTGCCCTTGAATGCGTTGGCGGGATAGTTGACGATGCTCTTGGTGTCGGCCACGCCGTCTTTCAATGTATAGACGCCGTTGGAGTAGTTGAAGTCGTCGAGGGTGTAGAATCCGTTGCTCTTGAAGCCTTGGATGGTTCCTACAGGCTCGCCCACGCGGATGATGTAGTCATAGTAAGGTTTGCGCATGGATGAGCCCCAGCCGGTATGGGTGTCGGGGTTGAGGTCGATGTCGGGATTGAGTTTGTCCACCATGTTGTTGTTGTAGTTGTAGGTGAGGTTGAAGCTCAGGCCGAAATCCTTGGTGCGCACGGCCTCGTAGAAGAGGGCGAGTTCGATGCCTCGGTTGGAGGTCTGGCCCACGTTCTGGTATTGGTAGCTGTAGCCGGTGGCCTCGTCGATGGGCACCTTCATGAGGATGTCCTTGGTGGTGTTCCAATAGAGGTCGAGGCTGCCGCGGACCTTGCCACGGAGAATGCCGAAGTCGAAGCCGAGGTTGCGTGAGACGGTGGTCTCCCATTTGAGGTCGGGGTTGCCCTTCATCGAACCGGGGATGTACACCACCTTGTTCACACCGTCCACATTGATGGTGCTTGTCGTCCAGGTCTCGCGCCATAGGCCGGCGTCGATGTTGTCATTGCCGGAAGTACCGTATGATAGACGGATCTTGAGGTTGTCGAGCCAATCCCTTGCTCCTTCCATGAAGGGCTCGTCAGAGATGCGCCATGCAGCGGCGGCTGCAGGGAAGTATCCCCAGGTGTTGTTGGAGGCGAATCTTGAGGAACCGTCGGCGCGGAAGGTGGCTGTGAGCAGGTATCTGCCTTGATAGGAATAGTTGACGCGTCCGAAGAATGAGGTGACATGTTTCGGCTCGCCGATGACATTGTCGAACTTGTCGAGTCCCTCGCTGCCCTTTGTCTTGCCGGTGAAGTTGATCATGCCGAAAGCGTCGTTCATGGTGAATTCCGACGGATAGCCATAGCCGTAGATGTTGCTGTAGTTGGTCTTGTCTGCCAGGACCTCATAGCCGGCAAGCATTCCGAGACTGTGGTCTTCGCCGAGTCCTTGCACATTGTAGTTCAAGGTGTTCGACCACCTCACGTTATAGCTGTTGTTCTTGTACAATTGTGCGGAGGAGTAGCCCTGGTCGCCATGGCCGCCATCCCATGCGCGGCGTTCCATCCAACCTCTTGACAGGCCGATTTCCGACTTCGCCACGAGTCCGTTGATGATGGTCCATGTAAGACCTGTGTTGACACGAAGGCGGTTGATGTCGTTGTATTGGTCGTAGTTCTTGGTGTAGTCAAGCGGGTTTCTGGAGAGTTCCACGAACGAGGAGCCTTGGCCCATCTGCGAGGGGTCGGCGTCGGCGCCTAGAGGGTTGTCGACAGGACGGAACTGATAGGCTGAGGTGGCGGTGTTGAATCTCGTGCCACGGAAACGCATCTCGCTATAGCGGGCGTCGAGGTCCCATTTCAGTTTCTTGCTGATTTCCTGAGAGAACTTGAAACTGGCATTCCAGCGGCGGAAACCGGTGTTGAGACGGGCACCGTCGTCATTCATGTAGTTGACGGAGGCGCGATATTTCGTGGTTGCCGTGCCACCTGACAGCGAGAGGTCATGGTTCCATGAGTGTGAACTGTCCATGATGTCGTCCACCCAGTTGTGGGTGCTCATGTTCTTGTACTCATTGAGATGGTTCCCGTATTTGTTTCCGAGACCGAAATACTTGGCCACGTTGTCACCATATGAGTCGCCGTATGCGGTGGCATAACTCCAGGTGTGGAGCACGTAGTCGTAGGGGTCGAGAACGTCGAGTTGAGCAGGTTGCTCCTTCAACTGGTAGTACATGTTGTACTTCACTTCGTTCTTGCCTTCTTTTGCACTCTTGGTGGTGATGAGAATCACGCCGTTTGCACCACTGGCGCCATAGATGGCTGTAGAAGCGGCATCTTTCAGCACGTCGATGCTCTCGATTTCGTCGGCGGGGATGTCATCGATGCGGCCGGTAATCACACCGTCCACCACGTAAAGGGGTTCGTTGCTCTGGGTGATGGAGCCTCCGCCACGCACACGGATGGACATGGTGGCGCCTGGTCGTCCGTCTTGTGAGATGACGTTGACGCCAGGCAACTGTCCTTGCAATGCCTGGGCAACGTTGGCGACAGGGTTCTTGGCAAGTCGCTCGCCTGTCACGGATGCCACGGCTCCGGTGAGGTCGCGGCGTTTCACCGTGCCATAACCGATGACCACCACTTCATCGAGTGACTTGTCGTTGCTCTCCAGCACGATGTCGTAGTGTTGCTGGTTGCCCACTTTCACCGTTGTCGTTTCGTAGCCGATGTAGGACACTGTGAGTGTGGCGCCGTTGCTGACGCCGGAGAGGGTGAAGTTGCCATCGATGTCGGTGACGACGCCGTTGTTCCCTCCCAATGAGACGGTGGCGCCGATCAGCGGTTCGCCGGCAGCGTCTTTAACTGTGCCTGTTATGGTCTTCTGCGCAAAGGCGAAGATGCAAAACAGACTCATGCACAAGGCCATGAAGGCCCTCTTGATTGGTAGATGCATAAACGTTTGTTTTAGTTATACTTATTTTAAAGATAGGTTGTTTCTGATGAATGAATCGCTCGCGCCTGAACGTTCTTATATGTCTGTATGGTATTCTCAACAATTAGAGGAATTCTCCGTGTTATTTCTTGAATGTTTCAACAACATTTTCCGGATGTCTCTGCTATAATTCCTGAAAATCTCTGCTTTCATCTATGATGATTCAGAATTATTGTCAAAAGTACAAAAATAATCGACCACAAGGGTGATGCGCACCGCTCTTTTTGTTTATTTTAAACAAAATATCGCAATTTTAACAATTCGAAATCCCGACTCCTCCGATTACTCCGACTCCTCCGATTACTCCGATTATTCCGATTACTCCGATAACTCCGATTATTCCGATTATTCCGAATACTCCGAAAATTCCGATTCCTTTCTTATGGTTTCCAAGTACTGCTGATGCTGAATACGCGCTCCAGCGTGATGGCTTTTGCTTCTTTGGCGGTGAGTTGGCGGCTCCAGGATGTGCGCTGACCTTTGTCGGCCCCGTCTCCGCTGTTGTTGTATTCCATGTAGCGGGCGGTCTTTTCATTGTCGGCATTGCCCCAGTTGTGCCATCCGGCGGGAACGATGTGCTTGCCTAATTCGCAGTTCATGAACAACGTATGTGCATACGGGCGCCAAGGGCGTCCGAGATACACTTTCTCCACCCCTTCGTCGGCTATGAGTCGGCAGCGGTTGAAGACATACCCGTATTCCACATCCTTGGGAGTGGAAGCAGCGGTGACGTAGGAGTTGGCCTTGCTTTTGATGGTGCATCCCTCGAACCACGCGGTGGAGGGTCCGAAGATGAAGTCGGTGGTGCCTTCGATGTAGCAGTTGAGGAAATAAAGGCGTGTGTCGGCTTTGCCTGTATATACGGTGTCTTGGTGTCCAAGGAAGCGGCAGCCGATGAACTGTAAGCGGTCGCCTTCTGTGTGAAGGGCCACTGCTTGTCCAAGGCGGGCGGAGTTGTTCTCGATGGTGATGTTCTTCAGCACGATGCCGTTGCCTTCGATTTTCATCGTGTAGGTGCGGAAGGTGCCCATCCCTTGCTCGGTTCCTGCAAGGCGGATGTTCGCATGGTCGTCGAAGGTGATGATGGTGTTTTCCACATCTTCGCCAACAATCTCAATGTTGTCGAGCCATGAGGGGATGATGACCTTCTCCTTGTATGTGCCTTTTTTCACATAAATCACCTTGTGGTAGTCCATGAAGGCTCGGCACACCTCCACGGCGTCGCTGACATTACGGAATTCGCCGGTGCCGTCGCGGGCGACGAACAACGTGTCGGGGTTGTCATACTTGTTGACTGCCATTGTGGCAAGGCTGAACAGGAGCGTGAGGAGGGTTGCTGTAAGACGCATGGGAGTGGGTTATTGTATCTCCTTGATTTCTTCAAGGTTTGGGATGCTGCTTAGCGCATCTATGATGACCTTCACGTCGCTACGGTCATACACCTTGAGTTCGAGGGTGCCGTCGAAAACACCGTCTTTGGTGGAGATGGTGAGTTTTTGGATGTTTACGTTGAGTTGCTGGGAAAGGATGCCTGTGACTTCGTTCAACAGGCCGATGCGGTCTATGCCTCTGACTCGGATAGTGGCATCAAAGAGCGTGCGGCGGTGCATGTTCCATTTGATGTCGATGATGCGGTTGCCGAAACTGCTTTTCAGGCGGTCGGCAACGCTGCAGTTGCGGCGGTGTAACTCGATGTGGTTCTTGTTGTCTATGAATCCAAGTGCATCGTCGCCTGGGATGGCACGGCAGCATTTGGGAATCACAAGACGCATCACATTGTCGTCATCCACATAGAATGGCTTCTTGCGGTTGAACTCCTTGCCAACAACCAAAAGGGTGGTGGCGTTGTCGTCATTCGACGTGGTGGTGGGCTCTTCTTTGCCTGCACCGATGAAGGGCACGTATTTGCGCCACCCTTTCTTGCCACCGGGTTTGCGTTCCAATAGTTCATCGATGTCTTTGTCGCCAAGGATGATGGTCTTGCTGCCGATGGCATGGAAGAGTTTTTCGGGTTTTGATATGTCATGGAAAGAGCAAAGACGGTCGATGGCACTCGTGGTGAGTTCCATGTCGTGCTGCTCGAGAAAATCCTTCAGGATGTTTTCACCCTCTTTCTGGATCTCACGAGCGTTGTGGCGTAGGATGGCCTGGATTTTTGCTTTGGCCTTGGCTGTGGTGGCGAAGTTCACCCATGAGGCGTTGACGTGCTGTGACTTGGAGGTGAGGATTTCCACTTGGTCTCCACTGGTCAGCCTGTGGCTCAGTGGCACCAATTTGTGGTTGACTTTGGCGCCGATGCAGTGGCTTCCTACAAAAGTGTGGATTTGGAAGGCGAAGTCGAGTGCTGTGCATCCGGCAGGCATTGTGCGGATTTCACCCTTCGGTGTGAATACGAATATTTCGGAGGCGAAGAGGTTGAGCTTGATGGTGTCGAGAAAGTCCATCGCGTCGGGCTGTGGGTCGTCGAGGATTTCCTTGATGGTGTGGAGCCAGTCGTTCAGTTCTGAGTCCTCACCAATCTCACCTGTGCCGCCTTCCTTGTACTTCCAATGGGCGGCAAAGCCTTGCTCTGCAATCTCGTCCATGCGCTCCGAACGTATCTGCACCTCAACCCACTGGCCGGTTTGCGACATCAATGTGACGTGCAGTGCTTGGTAGCCGTTGGCTTTGGGATGATTCACCCAGTCGCGCAGGCGGTCGGGATGCGACCTGTAGAGTTTGTTGATGGCGACGTATATCTTGAAACAATCGTCGATTTCAGTCTCCCTGCTTTCTGGTGTGAAGATGATGCGCACGGCAAGGATGTCGTAGATTTCCTTGAAGGTCACTTGCTTGTTTTGCATCTTCGACCAGATGGAGTAGGGGGTCTTCACACGGGCGTGAATGACGTAGGGCATGCCCATTTTGTCCAATGCCTCTCGGATGGGGGCGGTGAAATGCTCGAAGAGCGTGTTGCGCGACTCCTCGGTGCTTGCCAGTTTCGTGCGTATGCTCTCATATTCCGTGGGATGCTCGTACTTGAAACTGAGGTTCTCCAGCTCGTTCTTGATCCTGTTCAGCCCGAGGCGGTTGGCGAGGGGGGCATATATATATAAGGTCTCGCCTGCTATCTTGTACTGCTTGTTGGCTGGTTGGCTGCTCAGCGTGCGCATGTTGTGAAGACGGTCGCATATCTTGATGAGGATGACACGGATGTCGTCGCTCATGGTGAGCAGCAGTTTCTTGAAATTCTCTGCCTGGGCGGAAGCTTGGTCGCCGAAAATGCCACCTGAGATTTTGGTGAGGCCATCGACGATTTGGGCTATCTTCGAGCCAAAGATGGTCTCAATGTCTTCCACGGTGTAGTCGGTGTCTTCCACCACGTCATGCAGGAGGGCAGAGCAGATGCTCGTGGACCCAAGCCCCATCTCTGCGGAGGCTATCATCGCCACGGAGATGGGGTGCATGATGTAAGGCTCACCTGACAGGCGGCGCACGCCTTTGTGAGCCTGACGGGCAAAGTTGAACGCCTTTTTGATGATGTCTACTTTCTTGCGGTGAGGCGATGAGAGGTAACTGTTCAGCAACTGCTCGAAAGCGTCATTGACAAGTTGCTCATCGGTGGCTTCGCGATCGGCGTCTTTGGGGGTATGGGTGGTTTCGTCCATTGTCGTGTGGATGGGTTGGTTCGTACGTTGGCCAGGAGTTTCCCGGCCCATATGAAGATAGAGTGGCCCACACGCCATTTTCTATCATCCGCGCCGGCCTTTTTTGTAGCTTCCTGAGGAGTAGGCGGCCGACGTTGAGGTGCGGCTGCTACGTCCATAACGGGAGGTTGAGCCTGACGAACTTGATGTTGAAGAGCTTCCACGTCCGTAGCTCCTTGTGTTGGAGTAGGATCTGCTTGAACTGGATGAGCGATAAGAATTGCTTCTTGAGTAACTCCTGCTCGACGAACTCTTCGTTGAAGAGCGTTCTTCGGTGGCGGCGTAGCTGTAGCTGCTATGATGCTGTGCGTCGTAAGCCATGATGGAGTCCTGAGCTTCAACAAACTTGTTGATGGCGGAAACCGGCATGCGGATGGTTGATGGCTCGCTGAGGCCGTTCACCAGGTCGCGACGGTATTGTGGATTGAGTTCGCGAAGAAGGTTGATGTCGATGCCGCAGAACTTGGCGAGTGTGGAGAATGACACATTCTTGTTCACAACCACCGTGTCGGTGTGCTCTGGCAGGTTGGTCAGCATGGGGCAGATGTTGTGCTCGCAGTAATAGGTCATCACATAGTTGGCCGCGATGAACGCAGGGACATAGCCGCGTGTCTCGGCGGGGAGATAGGGGTATATGGTCCAATAGTCGCGGTTGCCACCACTTCTGCGGATGGCTTTGTTCACGTTTTCTGGTCCGCAGTTGTAGGCTGCGATGGCAAGTGTCCAGTCGCCGAAGATGCGGTAGAGGTCGCGCAGCAGATGTGCGGCGGCATACGAGGAGCGAATCGGGTCTTTGCGGTCGTCAACCAAGGAGTTCACACGAAGACCGTACTGCTTGCCAGTAGCGAGCATGAACTGCCACAGTCCTGTGGCGCCGGCACGTGAGACTGCTTTGGGATTCAATGCCGACTCGATGATGGGCAGATATTTTAGCTCCAGGGGTACGTTGTATGATTCAAGAGCCTGTTCGAAAATGGGCATGTAGAAATTGGAACTGCCCAGCATCACACTCACCGACTTTCTCATACGCAACACGTAGCGGTCGATGAATTGCTTGACGATGGGGTTGTAGGTCATGTTGATGGTGCACGGCATGCGGCTGAGACGGTCTTGGATTTCCTCTTCCGTATAGTTGGGGCTTTCGTTTCGAGAAACACAGTCGTCATCAATTGTAAGATAGTTTTGATTGTGATAGAGACTCATCAAACTGTCCAATTCTGACATGTATAAGGCCATCGGGACGCCAATGACCTCGCGTTGGTTCCCATCGTCGGTGAAGATGATTTCAAATTCGTCTTCTGCTGTGTTCTGGGCGGCCATGGGTAGTGACAGGCATGTCAGAAGTGCGGCGATGAGATTCAATTTCATTTTTTTCATTTTCTTTTTCTTTCTTGTTTTTGATGTGTTAGTGGGTTGTGTTTAGAAATTCAAACTGCATTGTACTCCCAGTGCAGTGGAACGGAGAGGGTTGCGCTCGTTCTTGTTTGTGAGGATGGTAGGAGACACTCGCATGGTGAGGTCCTTGGTGATGTCGAAGTCTGAAAGAGAGGCGTCGACGTATGCGTCTATCACAGACAAAGCATAAACGCCTACGAGGATGAAGAAACTCAAGTCTCGATAACGGCGATAGTAGTCCTTGCGCTTCTTGAACAGGCTTTTGTATCGTGTTTCGCCTGCTTCGTTGTTGCTGTCAATAGTGGCCCCTAAGTGCAGAAACTGGTTGTAGCTGTGCGTGGAGGGGTCGTTGTCAGAGATGTCGAGGTAGGCTTGTGAATAATCGCTGTACATCTGGTTGTTCCATTGCATGGCGTAAGCACAGCCTACGAAGCCTCCATAGACAATGGGAAGCTTCCAGTATTTTCGGTTGTATATCTGTCCGCCACCGGGGATGACGATGGCGAGCCATAGTGCGCGTTTGGGGTCGGGACGCCACGTGCTCCAGTCACGTTTCACCTTCAAAGGCTTCGTCCCGTCTTGGATGTCGAAATGGATGGTGTCTATCATTCCATCCTGGTAGACATCCTCATTGAACAGGTCGATAAGTGTGTCGCCAGACTCTATGATGAGACGTCCTGAAGAGAGGCTGTCTGAAGGTGTCTGCGAAAGGCAAGGGGATGCCAATGCGGACAACACAACCCACAGGGTGAGTCTTAGGAGCTGGACGGGATGCCGAAGGGAGAAGGTCATGGGCGTTTCAGGTTGTCGAAAAGACTCATGATGCGCTCCAGTTCCTCTTCATTGTCAAAGGGGATGCTGATCTTTCCTTTCCCGTCAGGTGACATGCTCAAGGATACCTTGGTTTGGAAAAAGCCTGACATCTGCTCACGCAGAATGTTGAACTCTTCTGGCAGTTTGCTGGCTGATGAGCCGCTTTTCGACAAACTGCCTTTCTCGCCGTTCTTGAGCTTCTTCACCAATTCCTCCACTTGGCGCACAGAGGCGCCTGTGCGCTGGATTTCCTTGAATACCTTCAGCTGTTGTGATGGGCTGTCGAGAGAGAGAAGGGCTCGTGCGTGCCCCATGTCCAAGGTCTTCTTTTGAAGGGCCATCTGTACTTGCGCGGGTAATTTCAGAAGCCGCAGGTGGTTGGCTACTGCCACACGGCTCTTGCCTACTCGCTCGGCTACTTTCTCTTGAGTCATGCCTTCTTGCTGAAGCAGGTGGGCATAGGCCAGGGCGATTTCTATCGCATTGAGGTCTTCGCGCTGGATGTTCTCCACCAATGCCATCTCCATCACGCTCTCGTCATCAATTGTGCGTATGTATGCGGGTATGGTGGTGAGGCCGGCTTCGATGGAGGCGCGCCAACGACGCTCGCCTGCTACAATCTGGTATCTGTCGTCGCCTATCTGGCGGAGGGTGATGGGCTGCACGATGCCCAAGACACGGATGCTGTTGGCAAGGTCTTGAAGCGTCTCGGGGTCGAAGTCGCGACGAGGCTGGTTCGGGTTGGCCTCGATTTGGTCCAGGGGAATCTCATTGATGGTGGAACTCCCTTGAGGCTTCACATCGTCGGTGGAGATGAGAGCGTCGAGGCCGCGGCCTAATGCACTGTATTTCTTCTTTGCTGCCATGTTGCTTCTTTGGTTTGAGGGAGGGAAGAGTCTCAAGCTTTGGGCGTCTTCGCCTCATTCTTGTTGATGATCTCCTTGGCAAGGGCGAGATGGTTCTTGCTACCGGTGCTGTCGGCGTCGTAAAGGATTACGGGGATGCCGTGGCTGGGACTCTCGCTCAACTTTACATTGCGTTGGATGACGGTCTTGAATACCAATTCCTGGAAATGGCGTTTCACTTCGTCGTAAATCTGGTTCGCAAGGCGAAGGCGGCTGTCGTACATCGTCAGCAGGAAACCCTCTATCTCCAAGCGCGGGTTTAACTTGCTCTTGATAATCTTGATGGTGTTTAGCAGTTTGCCAATACCCTCCAAGGCAAAATACTCACATTGGACGGGGATGATGACCGAGTCGGCTGCCGTCAAGGCATTGACCGTAATCAGACCCAGGGAGGGAGAGCAGTCGATCAGGATATAGTCGTAGTCGTTGCGTATGGTGCTCAAAAGGCTGCTGACCACTTTCTCGCGTTTGTCGATGTTGAGCATTTCTATCTCTGCGCCTACCAAATCGATGTGGCTGGGGATGATGTCAAGACCATCTATGTCGGTGGTGTAAATCGCTTCCCTGACGTCGGCTTCGCCGATGAGGCATTCGTAAAGAGAACAGTCCAAGTCGTGGATGTCCACGCCCAATCCACTAGAGGCGTTGGCCTGGGGGTCGGCGTCTATCACCAGTACCGTCTTTTCAAGTGTCGCCAATGAAGCGGCTAAATTGATGGTGGTGGTGGTTTTCCCCACGCCGCCTTTTTGGTTGGCTAATGCTATGATTTTTCCCATGTAAGCTATTTTTTCTTCTCGGAGGAACAGCTGTTGGATGCTGCATATTTCGCCTTTCTCCGAACTTTCGCGTACAAAGGTACATATTTTGTGCGAGAAACTCGTAATTTAAACCTTTTTTCGTACTTTTGCACCCAAAACTAAAGATTATTTATGAAAATTAAAAAACCGTTAATACTTATTTCGAATGATGACGGATATAGGGCGAAGGGTATCAACTGTCTCGTCGACATGGTTCGCGACTTGGGTGATGTGCTCGTTTGTGCCCCTGAAGGGGCAAGGTCGGGCAATGCTACAGCCTTCTCTGCCGTGTCGCCGTTGAGGCTTGTCTTGAGAACGGAAGAGGAGGGGCTCAAGGTGTGGTCGTGTAATGGAACTCCTGTCGACTGTGTCAAACTTGCGCTCAACCAGTTCTGCAACGAACGCTTGCCAGACATTGTCATAGGAGGAATCAACCATGGCGACAACGCATCGGTGAATACCCATTATTCCGGCACCATGGGGGTGGCTATGGAGGGCTGCATGAAATACTTGCCATCGGTGGCTTTCTCCTTGTGCGACTTCCACGAGGATGCCGACTTCTCCCCGCTGAGGCCACTCGTGAGGCTGATCACACGCAGGGTGATTGAGGAGGGACTGCCCAAGGGGGTGTGCCTCAATGTCAACTTCCCAAAGGAACCTTTCAAGGGGGTGCGCGTGTGTCGGATGGCTCACGGCACATGGTATGAAGAATGTGTGAAGGAGAGGCATCCAAGAGGTTACGACTATTTCTGGATGGTGGGCAAATACCGTAACGACGAACCTGAGGCAGAGGACACAGACAACTGGGCTCTCACACATGGCTACGTGGCCATCACGCCCACTCGCATGGATGTCACCCATTACGAGATGATGCGGCAGATGAACAACTGGGATTTCAATACCGAGGAGCTATGAAGTATTATCTGATTGTGGGAGAAGCAAGTGGAGACTTGCATGCATCGCATTTGATGAAGGCGTTGAAAGATGTTGACAAAATGGCTGAATTCAGGTTCTTCGGTGGCGACCTTATGGCTCAAGTTGGCGGAACGCTCGTGCGGCACTATCGCGACACGGCTTATATGGGATTCTTCACTGTTTTGACGCATCTTCCTGCCATCTTTCGAAACATAGCGTTATGCAAGAATGACATCGAGCAATGGAAACCTGATGCTGTCATCCTCGTTGACTATCCCGGTTTTAATCTTGATATAGCCAAATATGTGCATTCCAATCATTTGGCAAAGGTGTTCTATTATATCTCACCCAAGATATGGGCTTGGAAGGAGCATCGCATCAAGAATATCAAACGAGATGTCGACGCACTATTCTCCATCCTTCCCTTTGAAGTGGATTTCTATGAGAAAAAACATGGCTTCCCCATCCATTACGTAGGCAATCCTACAGCAGACGAGGTGTTGGGATTTGTAAATGATTACAAGGAAACTTTTTTACAATTCTGCCAAAGAAACGGATTGGATGACCGTCCTGTTGTCGCTTTGCTGGCTGGAAGTAGGAGGACGGAAATCAAGGACAACCTCCCGCGTATGATGAAGGTGATGGATGCCTTCCCGCAGTATCAGTTCGTCCTTGCAGGGGCACCTGCCATAGACGATGACTATTATCGGAAATTCATTGGGGATACGCCGTTGAAAATCGTGCACAATGACACTTTTGCCTTGCTGGCCAATGCCACGGCGGCTCTCGTCACCAGTGGGACGGCCACGTTGGAAACAGCGTTGTTCAATGTGCCGCAAGTCGTGTGTTACTCCATGCCGATGGCACCTTTCTGGGGATTGCTCAAAAGGATTGTCTTGAAAGTGAAATACATATCACTTGTCAACCTCATTGCAGACAAAGAGGTGGTGCCGGAACTTGTGGCTGACACTTTCACCGACCAACGGCTTGAGGATGAGTTGCAGCGCATCCTTCCTGGGATGCAAGGACGAGAGGAGATGTTGAAAGGCTATGCCGACATGCGCAAGGCTATTGGAAAACCTGATGCACCGGCAAATGCCGCAAAAATCATGGTGGGGCTCATGGAAGCTGATAGGGAGCTATAGGAAGTTTTAGGTAATCCTAGACTTCCTATAAAATCCTAAAACTTCCTATCCTTAATACTCCCTTTCCCCAAAAATGGTCGTTCCTACACGGACGATTGTGGAGCGGCATTCACAGGCAATGGCGTAGTCGTGGCTCATGCCCCAGCTACGCTCGCAGAAATAGTCGGCATCGGCGAAATATCGCGATTTCACTTCGTCGAAGAAATCTGCAGCGGCGGTCATCTCTTCCCTGATTTGCTCCTCGTCGTCCACATAGGACGCCATCATCATCAGGCCGCAGATGCGTATGTGTGACAAATTACGCCAGGCTCCGTCGTCGAGCAATGCCCGACACGCCTCGAACGTCAACCCGTATTTGGTCTCTTCCTTGGCGATGTGCAATTCCAACAAAACATCCACCACACGGTGGCATTTGGAGGCTTGACGGTCGATCTCGGCAAGCAAGCGGAAGGAGTCCACGGCTTCTATCATCGAGACATAAGGCACGATGTATTTCACCTTGTTGGTCTGCAAATGTCCGATGAAATGCCATTCGATGTCGCTGGGGAGCAACGGATGTTTGGCTTGCAATTCCTGAACATGGCTCTCGCCGAAGAGACGTTGCCCCTCGGCGTAAGCCGTCAGGATGCTTTCAACGGGGTGGAATTTGCTTACCGCCACAAGGCGTACGCCAGCGGGGAGGCTGTCCAATACACGACGGAGGTTGGCACGCAATCCTTCCATATGCTTATTCTGCAGGGGCTTCTGAAGTGGGAGCGGGAGCCTTGTGCTCGAAAACGTCCATGATCAACGTTTCCGCAAGACTGGCTATCACATAGTCGATGGCGGTGGTGCCCATCACCTCCTCGATGTGCTTCACGGCTACGGGAAGTGTGGATGCCTGCACCAGGTAATAGACGTTGGAACGCTTCTCTTTCTGGGTCTTCTCGTCGATGGTGATGAATTGGAGCTTAGCCTTGTACCAACGGTCGTCGCTGTCGGCTTCGCTGAAAAACACCTCTTTGTAGGGAGCTTTCTTGATGTCTGTCACTTCGTATTCGCCACGGATGTATGAGGACATCTCCTCTGTGATTGATGATTCGGCCTCTGTGAAACTCAGGGCATCGACGGTGTATTGCTCGGTCACTTTCTTTGGCATGCCGTCGTCCATCATCTTCTCATAACGGACTTTGGTCTCAAACCAGTCTGCTGTTCTTGATCTCATTGCTTTGTTAATCTGTATATGTTTTTGAATGTTTCGTTGTTGATGTGTCTGAATCGTTCAGGTTATCTCACCACTTTCTTTCCCTGGCGGATGTAGATGCCGTGTGGCAGATTGTCCATCTCTCCTTGTACACGACGACCGTCGATGGTGTAGATGGCGTCTGTGCCATTCTTGGGTGCGAGGAGGGTGGGGACGTCGAGCAGGTAGCTCTCGAAATCGTCGATGTAGTTGAATGTCACCACGCCATCTTCGCTCTCCCTGATGTCTGCCAGGGCTTTGTTGGTCTTGTCGCCATTGGTGTAAAACTTGTAGTTCACGACGCCCATGGTGTCATTCAGTTCCGTCACGCCTTTCGTGCCGGGGAATGGGTCGCCGGCAAGTTCTGCGTAGAAGTCGGCGTTTTTAATCACCTTTCCGCCTATGGTCTGCCCCACATTGTATTGGGCGAACAACAAGCCGTCGGCAGGAATCACGGTCATGCGAGGATGTCCTTTGATGTTGTTGACACTGTTTCCCGTGCGGATGGAGAAGGAATTGGGGTCGTATTCCACATGGGTCACCACCAAGCCGTGTCCTTTCTGGTAGGAGTTCAGGCCGATGGTCTGGATGTTTTCCAGCAAAAAGTATTCGTTGGTGTTGGCTGGATTGGTGATGCGATAGGCCTTGCCACCTTCGTCTATCGGCTTGGCTTCCATCTCGCCGCTGGTGTCGAGGGGGGTGATTTCCATCCATTCCATCGCCTCGCGCTCCCAAGCGTTGAGGGCGCAGGGCGTGTAGCCGTTGCTTAAGTAGTTGCCGCTGTCCATCAGACTCCAGTATTCCATGCCTTGGTTGTCGCCCTTCCAAGCGTTGCCCGTGGGGTAGAAGTCGGGAAGGCCCATCGTGTGGCAGAACTCGTGGCAAAACGTGCCAATGCCGTTGATGCGCTCCCATGGTGCTGTGGACCAGCAACCGGGGAAGCCGTTCAACTCTGCACTGACGGCGTAGCGGTGTGCGCGCTTGCCGTCGTAAGTGCCACCTGAGATGGTACCCGACTTGGGCCAGATGCAGTCGCTGGAGTTTCCTGACATCGACTGGGAGTAGCCGGCATAGATGATGATGACCAAATCCACATAGTCGTCGTTGTTGCTGTCGTATTTGGAGAAGTCGATGCTGTCGTTCAATAGCATGCAGGCATCTTGCAACAGAAGATCCATGCGCTCGCCTTTACCGGCACCATTGGTGTCAGCGCCATAGGTTGCCAAGCTGCTGGGGAGCGTTACGGGGCCGTAGACGTCGAAGTCGGGTGTGAACTGGCCAAAGCTGGCCAGCTTGAAGTACTGGCGCACGCTGACGAAATTGCGGTTTTCGCCACGGCCGTGGTCTTCCAATGGCTGTGTGGCATTGAAATACTCATGGAAAGAACGTTTGGGGTTCTCAATCGTGAAATGATTGGCGGAGTCGCTGAACTCTGCCAGGATGACGACGGCACGAGGCGACCCCTTGTGCGGGAAAAGTCGCTGACCGGCACTGTCTATCGGTTCGCGTTTGGCTTTGAGGATGCCGCGATGAATCTCGCCGTTGGCGTAGAATGATTCACGGTCCTGCAACGATGCTTGCTCAATCTCCTCGTCGGTGCGCTCGTTTGCATTATGAGCCAGAAACGGGGTGGCGGTCAACGTGCCTTGTGCGTCGACAGAGCCGATGTAATAACCTCCTTCACGTTGCACTAAAAGAATGCCGTCGAGGGTGGTGTAGTAATGGAAATCCTCATCTCCATGCAGGACGATGGTTAGGGTGGTGCCGTCGGCTTGACGTACTTCCACGGGGAAAGGATAGCCTTTGTCGGCTATGCAGTTGAAGGCGTTGATGAGGCCTATTAATACAAACAGTATCTTTTTCATTATTGATGGGATTGCTTGATGATGTTGCAAAAGTACGCATATTTCCACGAATAATCAAAAGATTTGCTCCCTTTTCAAGACATTTGTGACATTTTAACTTCAATTTGTTGCACATCTCTGTTCTAATGACTAATTTTGCAAATCATTCATCCACCTTATTAATTATATGACTCGTTTCATCTTCGTGCTGGTAGCATCGTTTTTCATGACAAATGCATTCGCACAGCGTAACATGAGGCAACTTTGGATTGACATGCCCGACTCTTTGGTTGAATACCTTAATACAACCAAGAGGACCGAAATGGTTGACTTCTATGATATGGGAGTGAGGGCGGAAACAACCAACCTCTTGACATCGGCAACGGTGCTCGACTCCATTGCCGACGACTATGCTCATATCTCGCTTAATGAATCTGCAAAGATGCAGCTGGCCTTGCTCAAATCCTCTACTGGAGATTCTGTCATTTGTATGGTGAGAACCTACATTGGTGAGGCTCCGGAGTCGGTTGTGACATTTTACGATGGGAAATGGCGGCCGCGCGATGCCGAGAAGTTGATGGCGAAGGTGGAAACATCGCAGTTGATGGCAAGGCCTGACACGATGGATGTGGAGAAATACGAACGGCTATGCTCATACATTGATCCGGTGATGGTGGTTGCTGATTACGACCCAGAGCAGCAAGCATTGGTGTTGAGCCTGTCCACACCACTACTCACCAATGAGGAAATGATGCGGGTGAAAGCCATTTTGTTGCAAAGGAAACTTAAATGGAATGGCGTAATGTTTAATTAACGTTAATTTTCTGATTTATTTCAAGAATTATTTCCTGAAATCGAAAGAAAACATTACCTTTGCAACGTGTTTTTCATGGTATTAGATTATTAAGGTTAATAAAGATTGGTTGTCGTGAGACAATCAATTTTTTTGTGCCCATTTTGCGCCCATTTGGGGGGATTTTTACATTTTTATTGCACCTTTGTAATTATTGTGAAACAAGGGGGGCACGAAAAAGGACTTACATATTTGGTGAATACACAATAATAAACTATTTTTGCAAAACATTAGCAGCAGTCATCCTGGAGTTATGGGTACATTCATCAATATCGGCAACGCAGGGTTTAAAAGAATCCGCAACAGTGAGTACGTGGATAAGTCGGGACTGATAGCCGTGGTCAACAATTCACTGTTCACGGAACGATGTTTCAGTTGCGTCTCCCGCTGCCGCCGCTTCGGCAAGTCGATGGCGGCGAAAATGCTCTGTGCCTACTACGACCACTCCGTTGACTCGCGCCACCTCTTCTCCGACCTTGAAATCGCCAATGACCCCTCGTTTGAGGAGCATCTCAACAAATATCCCGTCATCTACCTTGATTTGACTGAGTTTGTGACACGCTTCCACGATGCAGACATTGTGGGAATTTTAGACACGAGGTTGAAGGAAGATGTGTTAAAAGCGTATCCTGGGCAAGAGGCTGCAGAGGAAGATGACCTGATGGACTGTCTCATCCGCATCGCAACCGCCACAGGTGATCAGTTTGTCTTCATCATCGATGAATGGGATGCCATCTGCCGCGAGTTCAAGTCTGGCACAACGGCTATGGACCGCT
>Ga0310694_10001167_pt1 | contig 30780 bp, 29 predicted proteins | sample 174DNAGHGhighgp2_FD_203884 | JGI IMG/M metagenome (GOLD analysis project Ga0310694, IMG submission 203884) | Sheep rumen microbial communities from Palmerston North, Manawatu-Wanganui, New Zealand - 1742 DNA GHGhigh gp2 (v2) (version 2) | ecosystem: Host-associated > Mammals > Digestive system...
AAACTACGTGATATGATGGATCTTAAGATCTTTGTAGATACAGATAGCGATGTTCGACTGATAAGAAACATCCGTCGCGATGTGGTAGAACGTGGTCGAACTGTGGAGATGGTGCTGGATCGCTACGAGAAGGTGCTCAAGCCCATGCACGAGCAGTTTATCGAACCTACAAAGAAATTTGCCGATTTGATAGTACCTTGGGGAGGGGATAACCGTACGGGTATCCACATCCTTAAGACATATATCGAGGGAATCGTTACGGGAGTGTAGTCACTTCCGTAACATCCTTTGGTTCTTCTTTCACTTCCTCGGCTACTGGTATCTCCTGAGCCTTTTCTGATTTACGCTTGTTAGAGTGTATCTTCAGCGAGTTGACGATTTCTGTTACACCATACAGTAGCGAGCACCAACCCAATATCAGCATTGCCATGCTTGCAGGATCCATAGGCTTTATCATCACATATAGACCTGTAAGCAGTATTATTGATGGGAAAACATAATATCCAAAGCTGATTTTTCCAAATCTGCGGCCTCTTACAAGTGCCATAAACTGATTGATGGCGCCAAGTATCAGTATTGCTCCGATAATGTACATCAGAGCCTTGATAAAGATGTTTGGAGTGAGTGCCAGCAGCAGTCCCAGTATTATACTGCCAAGACCAACCAATGGGAATGTGGGTTTTTCGCCTGCAATTATGTTGCCGTTGGCATCCATGATTTTATACTCTGACACATTCTTTGTTGCATTAAAGTATACTACAACTGATATCACACCTGACAACAGAAACAATATACCTATTGCAACTGTAATCCAGGTAACTGTATTATCAGGATACTTAATCAGCATGATACCAATGGCTATGGCACAAATGGCACGGAAAATGGAACTCTGTAATATCTTCATATCTATAAAATTCTAAGTTTTACGGTGCAAATATAACAAAAAATAGTGAATAGTGAATAGTGAATAGTAAAAAAGATGTATTTTTGCAGAAATTTTTATTGATTATGACAACTTTATACTTAGTAAGACATGGCGAAACAGTAGATAACGCCAACCAGATAATGCAGGGCCAGACCCAGGGACAGCTTAATGATAATGGCATCAAGCAGGCTCAGCTTTTCAGTGATGAGTGGAAGGATAAACCTATAGATGTGATAATTGCCAGCGATCTTAAGCGATCTATAGATACTGCACAGATTATAGCCGAGCCTCATCATCTGGAAGTTATCACCACACCATTGCTTCGCGAACGTGACTGGGGGAGTTTTACTGGCAGATTCATTCCTGACTTGAAAGGAGAAGTATGGCCTGATGATATAGAGACATTAGAAAACCTTCTTTCCAGGGCTGGCGAATTCATCGCTTATGTCAAGCAGACATTTCCTGGAAAGAAGGTGCTGGCCGTAGGCCATGGCATCATCAACAAAGCTATACAATCAGTTTATTATCAGAAATCAATGAACGAAATTCAGAGGATGTCGAATGCGGAAGTTCGTACACTCGAACTTTAGTTTATCTGCGACCTCCCATGCGGCTGCCACCAAAGTGACCTGAGCCTGAAGAGTGGCTTGAGCTGCTGTGCGAACTGCCACCCATGCTGCGAGTTCCATGCGAGCTTGAGCTGCTGTGCGAACCACTGCTGTGTGATCCAACGCTGTGCGAGCTGTTGCCCTGCGATCCACCACGATAGCCTCCAAACGAGCTATTGTTGCGATGTGAATCAGAGTGGCGATATACATCGTCGTTGCGATTAGTGCTATTGCTATTACGATTCTCGAAACTGCGATTTCCAGAACGGTTCTCGTAGTGACGGTTACCAGAGCGGTTCTCTATGCGACGGTCGCCTGGACGACTCTCGATACGATGGCTGTCATGACGACCAGTCACACGTGTTGAACTGTGGCGAGGATTGCGGAAGTCACCACGATTCCAGCGATCGTGCATTCCAAAGTGGTCTCTGTGGGCAGGACGGAAATGACTTCTGTGGTTGTAGTAGTAGCCATGCGTACCATGCAGGTGCCAGGCATGTCCACCACGATATGTAGCATAGAAGTGAGGACGTCCGAAGTAGAAGAAATCACGATGTGGATATATGCGGTAGATGCCAAAGTGCCAGTATCCAGCCTCCCAGTACAATGGGCGATAGAAATACGAAGCAGCTATGTAAGTATTCCACTGCCAGTCGAAGAGGATATAGCTCAAATCGAGATTTCTGCGCTCCCAATAAGTGCCAAATACATCGTCGCGGCCTGATACTCCCATCAGATAGTCGAGGTTTATCTCGTATGCAGCCTCATACTGCTCGTCAGTGAGGTTCAGCTCGTACGCCATCTTATCGGTGAGGAACAGGGCTTCGTTGCGAGCCTGCTCATAGCTCATTGCACTCGCTGCCATTGTCGAGGTCAGCATCACCATCAGTGCGAAAAACATCTTCTTCATAATCGTATCATTTAATGTGGTTAGACATTCTAATTAATTATTCACAGTGCAAAGGAACGACATTTTCCTGTCATATACAAAGGATTTTCCCTAATTAGGCGGAGGAAAATCCCTAAAACTATTCTTTTATAAGAAAAAATTAGTATCTTTGCCCCCCGTTATGAAGAAAGTTTTGTCTTTATTATTAATAATGTGTAGCCCGTTGACTATGAATGGTCAGCAGCACTCACTTACTGATAGTCTTCACTATCGTGCAGAGTTGCAGACTACATTATCTTTAGGCGATAATACTCCATTGTGGCTTAATGCCAACAAGTATGGATTGAGTTCGCTTAAGACTGCAAATGGATATCTGCGTGGCGCTGTTTATCGTCCTCTTTCGGCTGATGATGGCAGAAAGTGGGGTGTTGGCTATGGCGCAGATGTGGCTGTTGCAGCAGAATTTACCAGCAAACTGGTAGTTCAGCAGGCTTACGTTGAAGGTCGTTGGCTTAAGGGTGTTCTTACAGTTGGAGCCAAGGAATATCCAATGGAACTTAAGAACCAAGAGCTTAGCACTGGTGCCCAAACCCTTGGAATCAATGCCCGTCCTATACCACAAGTCCGCTTGGCACTTCCTGACTACTGGACTATCCCAGGCACCCACAACTGGCTTGCCCTTAAAGGTCACATTGCCTACGGCAAAACCACAGACGATAATTGGCAGAAAGATTTTACTGGACAGCATAACAAATATACAGAGGGGGCGCTTTTTCACTCAAAGGCTGGTTATCTTAGGATAGGAAATGCAGAAAAAGTCTTGTTTTCGTTGGAGTTGGGCTTAGAGATGGCTAACCAGTTTGGTGGGACAGCTTATCGATTCCATTCTGATGGAACTTTTGATGATGAGGTTCATCAGCAGGGGGGTCTTAAAGGTATGTTGAAAGCTTTGATACCAGGAGGTAGCGATACTGTAGATGATCTGTATACAGGTGGTGCTGGAAACAGTTTGGGCAGCTGGTTGGCTCGTTTCAATTTTGATGATGAGGAGTGGGGATTCAGCATCTATGCTGACCATTTCTTTGAGGATCACTCATCTATGTTTCTCATCGAATATGATGGATATGGCGAAGGAACTGATTGGAATTTTAAGAAGGATCGTCGTTTCTTCCTGTATGGGTTAAAGGATATTCAGCTTGGATTCGAATTGCGTCTGAAAGACGCCCGTTGGATAGATAATATTGTGGCAGAGTTGTTTTTCTCGAAATACCAGAGTGGGCCCATATATCACGACCACGATGAGGTGATTTCTGACCATCTTGGTGGACAAGATAACTACTATAATCATAGTATATATACAGGATGGCAGCATTGGGGACAGGTGATAGGAAACCCACTATACCTTTCGCCAATTTATAACACTGACCAGAGTATATATATAAAGAACAATCGCAGCAAGGCTTATCATATAGGCTTCAGTGGTAGTCCATATCCACGTTTCCATTATCGTATGCTTGGTACCTATCTTAAAGGTTACGGCACTTACGATAAACCATACTCTGATCCTCATAAGACAGTATCTCTGTTGGCAGAAGCATGCTATACATTCCCTTCTACATCTGTGCTTAAGGACTGGAGTATTAAAGGTGCTATGGGAGCAGATTTCGGAAAACTTATGGGCGACAACTTTGGCCTGCAAATGACAATAGCAAAGAGTGGATTATTTTGATTGAATAAAGAAATGAGAAAGATATTATATTTACTGGCATTTGGCCTGATGGTCGTTTCTTGCGAACTGGAGACGTCAGGAAATGGCAAACTGGATGGGTATTGGCAGATGAGCCAAGTAGATACCTTGGCTACAGGAGGCTCGACAGATACTCGCGAATCGTTTATCTACTGGGGTGTGCAGGGTAAGCTTCTCCAGATACGTTATTCTGAAAACGATGTTTATTTGGGCGAGGGATTGTTGTTCAGATTTGAGGATAATGACTCCATATTGACATTGTCTTCTCCCTTCATTCATCATCTGTATGAAACAGACGAACCTATAGATGATGTGGAAATCCTGAAACCATTCGGCATCTATCGATTGGTTGAAAAGTTTGCTATAAAGGAGTTGGATGATAATAATATGGTGCTAACCAACGATGTTCTTCGTCTTCACTTCAGGAGATACTAGAAACGTTTTCCTCCTACGATGCTGAAGAAAGTCTGCATCAGTATTTTTGCATCCATCCACAATGACTGATGCTCCAGGTAGTACAGGTCCATTTCCAGTCGGATGAGCATCTTCTCCAAAGTGTCAGTATAGCCATTATGCAGTGTGGCGTAACTGGTAACACCTGGGCGCAGTTGGTATAGACGCTCATATCTTGTGTCCTGCTCCATTATCAAGTCAATGTAGTATTTCCTTTCAGGTCTGGGGCCGATAAAAGCCATATCGCCTCTCAGTACGTTGATTAATTGGGGAAGTTCGTCCAGATGATGATCTCTCATGAATCGTCCTATACGTGTAAGTTGTTCGTGTTTGTTATGATTGAACAATGCATACTCGTCGCGATTCTCATCTATCGGCATGCTTCTGAACTTAAGTATGTTGAAAGGTTTTCCGCCTAGTCCGATTCTTTCCTGCTTGAAAAATGCCGGACCTCCGTCCTCTAATCTGATGGCCAGATAGCAAATGATGAATAATGGCGAGAATATGATGATGCAGACAAGTGCCAGACAGAAATCAATACACCTTTTCATTTTACAAGACTTTTAAAGGTGAGAAAGATTATCTTGAAGTATTCGCCTACAGTATAGTGCTCCAGATACTTCATGTTTAGTTTGATTTTGTCAGGCATCACCTTTTCGATATACATCTGCTCAGGATCATCAGCCTTGCTAAGCAACTCGTTCTCGTTTACATATTCGATTGATGCATAGTCAGTTATGCCAGGTCTTACAGATAGCACCTTGCGCTGCTCATCTGTATACATATCTGTATATTTCTTTACCTCTGGTCTTGGACCAACTAGGCTCATATCCCCCTTCAATACATTCAGTAGCTGGGGCAGTTCGTCTATCTTGGTCTTTCTCAGTACATATCCGATACGTGTAATTCTGTTGTCACGCTCGCCTACGGTAAGCAGTCCTTCGGCATCAGAACCTACTCGCATAGAGCGAAACTTATACAGTCCGAATGGTTTGCTATTCTTGCCTATTCGCTCTTGGATATAGAATGCGCCCCCTTTGCTCTCTGCAATAATCAGCAGATATATTACCACAAATAGGGGAGAAAGAAGCAGTAAGCCCAACAAAGAAAATAGTATGTCGAATAGTCTGATCATATTACCTCTTTGAAGTTTTTCAAGATGTATTCTACCTGCTCGTCTGTAAGCTTAGTATATAATGGTAGTGTAATCTCGTTTTTATACTGATTATAAGCATTAGGATAGTTGCTTATGTCTGCTCCCAGTTTCTTGTAGGCAGTCATCATGGGCAGTGGCTTGAAGTGTACATTGGTTGCGATACCACGTTCTGCCATTTTTATGATGATGTCATTACGCTGCTGTTCGTCGCGTCCCAACAGTCTTACCTGATACAGGTGACCTGATGAGGTATGTTCTGCTGTATAGTGATCGCGTACTTGCAGATTCAGGCCTGATAGTTCCTTATCGTAGTGGGCGATAAGTTCCTTGCGACGTTTCAACATATCTGGATAGCGCTTCATCTGTACCAGACCGATAGCTGCAGTCAGGTCTGTCATATTGCTTTTATAGGCAGGACTCACTATGTCGTATTCCCAAGCACCTAGCTGGCTCTTCGACAGAGCATCCTTGCTCTGGCCGTGTAGCGAGTTCAGCTGGAACTGAGTGTAAAGCCAGTTGTCGTCGATACCATTGATGGGGTTCCAAGTAAGTGCGCCTCCTTCGGCAGTGGTGAAGTTCTTTACAGCATGGAATGAGAATGATGTGAAGTCGCTTACCGATCCTATCATCTTTCCGTTCCAACTGGCACCAAAAGCATGTGCAGCATCATCTACTACTATCAGATGTCCGATGGCCTCTTGTATCTTGTTGGCAGGTTTAAACAGATGTCGCTTAGCCTCTACCACCTTGTTGATGGCGGCATAGTCGCATGGTACACCACCTATGTCAACAGGTATCACCACCTTTGTATTCTCATTGATGGCTTCTGCCAGCTTTTCGTAGTCCATCTCGTATGAGTCGGGCTTAGTGTCGACGAATACCAGTTTGGCACCAACGTGACAAACTGGGCTTGCAGTAGCGGTATAGGTATAGGCCGAAGTTATAACCTCATCGCCTGGACCTACGCCCAGTATACGAAGTATTGCTTCGAGACATGCTGTTGCGCTGCTTTGGCATACAGCCATCTTCGATTCGCAGAATGCGGCAATCTGTCTCTCAAACTCTTTGGTTCGAGGACCTGTAGTTATCCATCCAGAGAGCAAGGCAGCTGTCACTTCTTGTGCTTCCTGTTCTGTTATATCTGGTGGTGAAAATGGGATCTTCATCTCTTCTTTATAATCGTTTATTATTATATTAACGCTGTTTACTTGAAATTAGTGTGCAAAGGTACAACTAATTTTTCAATTATCCGAAAAAATGGTTGTTTATTTGTAATGGCTAGGTTATTTTTCCCCATTATCTATTGTATTTCACGTTAATTTTCTTATTAAACGCTATTTTATATAGTCCGCATAGATATCCCCAACCATAACTAAGGTGTACACTCAGAAATACGTATGGCATCCATAAGATTAGCGAGGGTTTATCACTACGTATAGCAACCATACCACCCAATACAAGTCCAATTAACAAGTAGAGCAAAATTACAAAAAAATAAATGTATCTTGCCCAGAATATGAAGATGCTTATAATTCCACCAATTACTAATCCTAATAAGAAGAGTAGAGGAAAGAACTGTCTTATAGTAGCAGGAGCTCCTAGCTTCTTATTCACCAAAGGCTTATATAGTCCGTACTGGTAAAACATTTTTCTGATTTTTGCCACTTTATCTCGTGCAAAGTATTTTATGCGGATATCTGGTATAAGATAGATGTTTCCACCATTCCTTATTATGCGCCCGTTAAATTCATCGTCTTGATTACGTATTAAATCTGTGTCAAAATAACCAATTTCATCGAATATCGCCTTCCTGAAACATCCAAATGGTACTGTGTCTACTTGTTTTATTTGGTCAGTACCTGTTCTGAAGTAGGAGTTGCCCATACCAAAGGGGCTGCTCAGAACTTCAGAAATTGCCAAAGCTTCATTAGTTTTGTTGCATGGCAATGTGATACATACTCCACCAACGTTTTGAGCATTATCTAGAGTCTTAGAATAATGTACAAGCAGTTTAAGGTAATTTAAGGGATAGTCTGCATGGGCGTCCATACGTATAATGTACTCACCTTGAGCTGCTTTTATGCCAGTATTCATCGCGTATGATGATGTACGTTGTGGATTATCAAGCAGATGAAAAAATGGATATTTCTTTATATATTTACTGATGATGTTTCTAGTGTTATCCGTACTCATGCCATCTACTAGCAATACTTCCATATCTTTTTTGGGGTAATCTTGCTTGGTGATGGATTTTAGAAATACATCAATATATTTTTCCTCGTTGTATATTGGGCAAACTAGTGATATCATTTGTGTTATAGTCTTCCGTCAATTTCGTTTCTGTTTAATACACCCTTTACATCATATACGACACCATTTTCTGACTTAAGGAATTTGCGTATGTTAGTCTGGGTGAATTCTTTGTGAGCAACTGCTAGTATTACTGCTTCAAATTGTCCTTGAAGATCATCAAGGTTTTCTGATATGGTGGTGATACCATATTCTTTCTTTACCTTTTCAGCATCGGCCCAAGGATCAAAAACAGTAATGCTGGAAGTATATTCCAGGAAAGTATGGTATATGTCGGCAACCTTTGTGTTTCTAGTGTCAGGGCAGTTCTCCTTGAAACTGAATCCCAGGATGAGAATCTTTGCATCCTTTACAAGAATACCCTTTTTATTCATGATCTTTATTACCTGGTTTGCCACATAGTCGCCCATGCCATCATTTAATCTGCGTGCAGACATCATAACTCTTGGCATTACTCCATAAACTTGAGCTTTCTGTATAAGGTAATATGGATCAACGCTGATGCAATGTCCACCAACAAGTCCTGGCTTCATCTTAATGAAATTCCATTTTGATGCAGCTGCTTCCAAAACGTCGTATGTATCAATTCCCATTGCATTGAAGATCTTTGCCAACTCATTCATGAATGCGATGTTAACATCTCGCTGTGAGTTCTCGATTATCTTTGATGCTTCTGCTACTTTAATACTGGGTGCCTTATGGGTGCCATTCACTAGAACAGCGTTGTACACTTGGTCAACCAAATCAGCAACCTCTGGTGTAGAACCTGATGTCACTTTTTTGATTTTTTCAACAGTGTGCTCCTTATCTCCTGGGTTTATGCGTTCAGGCGAGTATCCTGCAAAAAAATCAGTGTTATACTTCAAACCAGAAGTACGTTCAACAACTGGCAGACACTCGTCTTCTGTGACGCCTGGATAAACTGTTGATTCGTAAACTACTATATCGCCCTTTTTTATGACCTGTCCTACTGTTTTGCTGGCAGACAGTAATGGGGTCAGGTCTGGATGGTTGTTCTTGTCAACGGGGGTGGGTACGGCAACAATATAGAAATTTGCATCTCGAATATCATCTAGTGTTGCTGTACATCTGAAGCCATTTGAAAGAGCCTGTTTAAGAAGGTCGTTAGACACTTCTAATGTTGAGTCACATCCTTGGTTAAGTAGGTTGACACGTTCAGCATTCATGTCGTATCCAATTGTTTTAAATTTGGTAGACATAAGTCTGGCAAGTGGCAATCCTACATATCCTAATCCTATAACGGCTATTTTTACATCTTGTAAAGTTCTCTTCATATCAATAACTATTTATTGTCTTGTTCTATTAATATATTAACGTATTTTCTTGTCAATTATTATATTTCTGATAGGATTATACCAACATATTACAAGAAATGCTATAATACTCCATAAGAGCTTTAAGTTGGCTGTCATTTTCACCACCAAGGCGGTTTGACTCTGTTAGACGATCCTTTGTGAGATACTGTCGTAGCGTATCTGTTTGATAATATGATATTTGAGAATCTACAAGAAGTCGCTTAGAAGCACCACATTTCAAGCCCATTAAATACAACCAAATATCATCTGCCTTAGGACAAAGCGAAGAAAAAACGGATTCGTTCAATACTTCATCATCAAAGATATTTGAAGGGTATAATACGCCCCCTACTCCCAAAGGCATTATTTTCAGTACACTATACTGATAATCTGTCGTAACATTCTTCAACTCGGGCCATTCTGAATATGATGCTAGTTGTCCATTACCCTTACTAATCGGCAATTTTGCCCATGCTGTGATAATTGAGTTTGGGTATTGATGGTGAGTGTCTACAAATTCTCTTACAAAACTCTTTGTATAATATAAATCGTCATCAGCTGTAATGATATGCTTATTTGGAAAAGCAGATAATGAAGGAATTATCTTAGTATACGATCTAATATCCTTGCAAAATCGTACTTCTAACCCATATGAGCATAAGAAAAGAAGGTCACTAGGCAAATTATCGTTATTATACTCATTCTGATCCAACCACAGAACAACACAAGCAGGCCGCAACGACTGCTTTATCAAAGAATAAACAGTATATACAACACTATTCCGAACTCTACAACCATAACTTGTTAAAGAAATGATTACAGATGGTTCGCTATGATCAGATAAACTAATAGCCTTTCGGATATGAATATCATAAAACACTTTAATTTTTACGACATTTCCCATCAAGGCATCTTTCAAAATATTGATCTTATTGAGTATACTTCGCTTATTCATGCTGCAAAAGTAATACATTTATTCATTATCTCCAAATGTTTGGAAGAAAAACACTCAAAACTATAAAAAAGCCCCATTGTTATCTCAGAATTAAGCTGTTGTATTTCTGTTTTTAAGAATTTGCCAGGTAACGAATGAAAGTAGTCCCTGAAGGATTGATACTGCCAGATATGCGTAAGCAAATTCTGTTAGAGTTGTACAAAATGAAAAACTTATTGCCATTGCCGCAATACATATTCCTAGAAAGATAGCATTGTATGGTATCTCTGATACAGCGTCTATAGTATTGCGGTATAGCAGGAAAAGTGCCTGTGGCAGAATGGAGAACACCATTATGCGAGATGTGTCTGTTGTCATTACATATTCTTCTGCAAAGAAAATGATAATGAGATATTTTATGAGAATGTATATTATGGCTGTAATCGCCAATGATGATACTACATAGAATAGGGTTAATAGCGAAACAACACGATTGGCTGATGATAGTTCATTGCGAGCCATTGCCTTTGATACATAAGGTAAGAGAATGATACCAATGAAGGAGAACAATGGGGTTACCATTGTAACCAGAGTAATGCCTACAGAGAAGTAAGCTGTAGGTTGTAATCCAAGAACATTGCTGATATATACCAAAGGAAAAGCAGACAATGAAAACTGAAAAAAGTCGCCAACAAGTCGTCCAGAAGAGTATTTTGCAATAGTTACAAGATGTTTCTTCACATGAATCTCGAATGGCAAATGTTTAGTTTGCTTATAATAACTGGAAGTCTCTCTAAAAAACAGAAATACAGTTAGCAAACAGGTAATTATTAACCACGATAAGAAAACCTTGTTGACGGTTAGAAATGGTATTAAGAGGAGAGGTAACGTTATTAGTATTTGCATGGCCAGTTGCGAACCATTGTACCACTTGAAACTACTGGTTCCACGATAATATGCAAAAACATATTGTATCAGGGCCAGAATGAATGCGTAGGCAATTGCTACAGTGAAAAGATATACATTCTCGCTTTGACCAATGACAATATCTTGTACTTTAGTGGAAAACAATATGCATATAAAGAAAACCACCAATGAGACAACTATTATATAGATCAATGATGCTGAGAGCAGTGGTATAATACTCTGTGGAGGTGTACTATTCTTATAGCGTGGGATATAGCGGGGTAGGGCAATACCCACTCCTGCCAGCATTATGAATGACAGAACCTGTACGGAGCGCTTGATGAGATTAAATTGTCCGAAGTCATCAATACTCAAACGATTGGCTAATATCTTATTAATACAAAATGAACACAGCATAATTGCAATTTGCAGGATGAAAGTCCAAATTACATCCTGTCCCAATCCTGAGTTCATTTTTTCCTTGATAGCCTTCAGCATGTTTTAGTTTCAATTTGAAGGAATCTGAAAATGAAGTATATGACGAAGAACATAGCCAGAAAACTGGTATATGCATAGAATGAGGCCGAGAATCCCCACATGAGATAGGCGTAGATGGCTACAAGCAGCATCTGGTTCAAATATACAGAACGATGTGTAATTAGAGCCTTCAGCGACATGTTTGCAACAAGTCCCATCAAGAACATGAATATCATCGCTCCAACCTCTCCGAAGTCTTCGGTAAGCGGACGGAAAATTGTAAAGGTGTTAGAGATTCCGTAGAATCCGTTTTTACCCACATTATGAAACTCAGGGTAAATTCCCTGTATGCGCTCTTCTATACCCAATAGATTGGATATTCCCATAAAAGTTTTGCTACCCCATGTCAAGTCTGTTGGCATATAGGTGGTATACCAAATGTCGACATTGTGCATGTGACCTAAAGCGTATGTAACAAACTTCTGACTTGTCTCAATGATCGTTTTCCCATTGATTTCACCATATCGGAATACCATCGATACGAATAGAATCAGGAATAGTCCTGATACAGCGCCAACAAATCGAATGATGGATTTCATTTTTATCCTGATGGATAGTTCATAGGTGTATGAACATACAATATAACTGGCAAACCATGTCATAAACGATGTTATCATACCCATTTTCAGTGATTGTGTAAGTGCAATGAATGTGCCTGGAATCAGTGTGATAATACACAAGGCCTTGTTCCATTTGCCTACCAACCTATAACAAAAACCTCCGATGACAGGTGCTGTATACGAGAAGATAAGGAAAAACTGGCTAACTATATTGCGTGCTTCTGAACCAGAGTAGCGTTCTACTGAAATTTCCTTGTTCATCTCTAGTACTTCGCGCATGTCAAGCAATGCCTGAAGACTGAAACCATGTAATATCAGTGAGTAAATCGGGTTTACCATTGCTCCTGCAATCAGTATTATAAGGATAGGCGTAACCCATTGCTTCTTTATTTCCAGTCCTATATCCGAAGGCTTTGGATTGTAAAAATAATCACTGAAAGCCGTTCCTGCAACAAACATTATCACTCCAAAGATTACAAAGACACATCCGTTATATCTCAGGTCGATGTAGTCGCTAAGCAGAAGCGCTGATGTGGCAAAGAATATCCACATTATTGCGAATATTCCCGCTGGTTCCAACTTCTGGATATACTTCCATGATATAAGAAGCAGAACTACAACTAGCGCACTTAACAGGTATGCCATTCTTGGGGTAGTAAAGCTTGTTTATCGCTTATTACGCTCGCGAACAAAAATAGCGCAAGCTGGTAGGAGCAAACCCAAAAGGAACGCTCCAAATAAAACGTTGGTCTTAACTGGTGAGCTTTGTTTCTTTACACCTAATGGTGGGGTGAGCACACGTACATCTGTCTTAAGCGACTTGGCCATCTGTGTTTCTTCACGCTTCTGTAGCAAGAATACATATACTTGGTTCAGTACCTTCCAATCGCGTTCGTCAGTAAGTCCGCCTATGGCTTTCTTTGGTGCTGAGGCTAGCAGGTCGCGTCCTTCATTCTCTTTTGCTACAATAGTCTTTAATTGCATTTGGATCTGTTTAACAGCATTAGATGCAGTGGTAAGTACTGCAGAGTGCATAGAAGCAAGTTGCTTATCCAGCTCTTTTACCAATGGATTGTCTTTGTTACTGCTTGCTATCAGTTTGCTTCGCTGTAACTGCAATTCGTTATAGCGGCTAACTTCCTCTTGCAGTCCGCTCTTATCTGAAATGAGTAGGGCTGGCAGCATTTCGTCCTTTTTCGATTCGTCACGAAGGTAGTCACGTATTGATTGAGCCACGTATAGTTGATTGCTCAGTTCTATGTGGGCTGCAGACATGTCTTTCGCATTCTCGGCATAAACCTTTGCCATCACTTCAAGATCGGGCATCATAGTATTGCTTTTGTAATCGGCAACACGCTGGTCAAGCGTTCTCAGCTCGTTTTCAATTGAGACAAGTCGTTCAGTAACATATTTTTCAGATACTGCTGTTTGGGCATCTTTGTCGTCATTTACTTCTTTCTGGTATTCAGCGATGATGGCATTGATAATATCTGTAGCTCGTTGTTTCGATACATCTTTAGCTTTTATATCTATAATAGATGCATCACGGCTTCCAACTGCAATTGTAAGTGTACGCTTCTTCAAATTGTCTACTACTGCCATTGGCTCTGTACGAGTTACAACGATTGTCATCTCGTCGTCCTCAATATCTTTGAGATAAGGTGTAGCCTTCACCTCTATGTCGCCAATGCTACTCTTTACGGTAGTGTTTACTTTTCCTGATATTTCGTCGCTATATTTGTCGTCGTTCTTCTTCAGCTTGTAAATCTTGAAGCTACCGTCCTTTTTAAGGTCGAGTTTCATGCGGACATCATCTTCATCAGTGATGCTCTTCAGCGTTACTGTTATAGGGAGCGACTTTCCATACAAGTTCTTGTTGCAAATCCCCTTAACGGTGTAATTCATATCAAGATGTAGCTGGTTGACCACATTAAGCAGAAGCCATGGTGACTGCATCGCATACAGTTCGTTGTATACGTTAGAACTTCCAAATCCCATGAATCCTCCTAGTTCTGCCAGTCCACCAAGCTGTCCCATTAGTCCTCCGATACCACCATCTTCCTTAATAAGCACCTGAGCTTGACGTGTGTATTTGGGTGGTGTTATTAATAAGTAGGTAATAGCAAGCAGTAAGAATACTGCAACCGATGTGGCAAACCATTTCCATTTACTGAGGCAAATCTTGCAAAAATCTATTATTGTAATTGATTCTTTCATATTAGGACGTTACATTATTAATATAATAGGTGTATGGGATTATTATTTAAATACAAGTACAGCTAATGTTGCGATGGCCGAAATGGCTGACAGCCAGAATGATGCCGTTGTTACTTCGCTGGCATTGGCCGAAGACTGGCGCTTGCGATAGTTGTTGGGCTCTACGTATATTACATCGTTCTGCTGCAGTATGTAGGCAGGCGATTTCATCATAGCCTCAGTGTTCTGGATGTCTACTACGTATACCTGCTGCTTGCCGTCTTCTGTTCTTATCACTTTCACGTTGTTGCGATTGCCGTATAGGGTCAGGTCGCCAGCACGGCTTATGCCCTGCAGCAGTGTGGTCTTATCGTTGACGAATGAGTGGAATCCTGGCGAATGAACCTCGCCAAGAACAGAGAATCCGATATTCAGGAATTCTACTGTCACTACTGCATCCTTTGCTGCATCTTTCTCCTCAAGTATCTGCTTAAGTTTTGTTGCAAGTTCTGTACGGGTTAGTCCTGCGGCCTTTACCTTGCCGATAAGTGGGAAGTCGATGTTGCCATCTGGGGCGATAGTATATCCAGACATGCCTTGGCTCTGATTGAGCGATAGAGCCTCCGACGATCCGATGACGTGGGTGATTGCTGGCAGATTCAGCACATTGTTCAGTTCAGCCGACTTGGTATTGACTACTATCGACAGCTTGTCGCTAGGTCTCAGTGTGATACCTTTACTCTCGGCTAGGGCTATGGTAGCACCGTCGTTTACATCAGTAAAGTATGCTATGTTTTTAGGTGTAGAGCAAGCCGAAAACACCAGAACTGCACATACAGGCACTATTAGTTTGCGTAATTTCTTATTCATAATTGATTGATAATTTTCTTAATTTAAACGTTAATTCTACATTATTATTATAGAAATCGGCTGCAAAAATACTAAAAATTTGGAATATAATGTTGTTTATATCCGAAAAATTGCTATCTTTGCACCCGAATTTGCTAGTGAGCAGTTCGATTTACGACATTTTTGTCTTGGGGTTGACTGGATTTGACGGCGAGATGAAATGGTACGTAAGCACGCGGAGGCTTCTTTGGTTCCCTCCATAATCTGAGTCAAAGAAATTATAATTGGCGAAAAGAATTACGCTCTCGCTGCCTAATCGAAGTACAGTAGATTACTGGCTTTATTCTCTTACAAGGTGAGAGAACGAGACGTCGCTCCGAGGATGTTGTTCCGAATCCAGAGATCAAGCGGCGCAGGTTAAATCGGAAATAGTCACTGTAGGCTCCGATGCAGGGATGAAGTTTTAGGAGATAAGGTTGCAGTTGGTGGCTTGGGTCTTGCTGCAGCTCGAAAATGAAGGCCAAGATAAGCGTGTAGAAAGCGTATGGTTTCCTTGTGCGGACGAGGGTTCGACTCCCTCCAGCTCCACTACGTTGCGCCCTCGCGAGGTCTCACCCTCGTGAGGGTTCTTTCATTCGCTGCGCTCGATGAAAGCGGCAAAGCCGAGCGCGACTCCCTCCAGCTCCACTTTAGTAGAATAGAGGATATGTCTGAGTATCAGGCACATCCTCTATTTTTTTTCTATTTCTCTATCAACCAGTATTCCATGTGTTTAGTGGTTCGCTTGCTGATAAAGTTGAATTGTATATCGTTCAGCGCACTGCCTATTTTTCTGAATGATGTCTCAGGGTCGAAGTTAGCATAACGCGAGGCCAATAATTGACTGATGTCACCCAGACTCCACCACTTGGCTTGCTCTGTTTCTTTGGGCTTGCGGAAGGTCTCGCCAAGCATCTCTACCAGGTCGTTCAACTTCTGGAATGGCTCGTTCTCGCTGATAAGAGTCTTGATTTCATCATCGTTCAGCCAGAATCGCTCGCCATTATTAAATAGGTATAGGGCCTGGGCAAAAAGCTGCTCATGATTCAATGTGTCGCTGAAGTCGATGTTGCCTTCTACGCCAACGCATACGAATCGACGGCTTCCTGTAGGATCTACCAATGGCTTCATCTGGTTGGTGGTGCCGATGAACGAGGTGTAGCGACGATACAGCTTGATGGTCTTGCCGTATGGAGGACGGAACTTCACGTCGCTCGATGATAACAGATATTTCAGCACAATCTGCTGAGAATTAGTGGTCTTATCGAACTCGTCGATATTGATGAGTGCGAACGAGGTAAGCGCGATGTTCAGGTCGAACTCGTTCTTAAAGTTCAACTTGTCGTTGTAATAATCGCGCAGTTCTGGTGGCAGGATTATCTTGCAGAAACGTGTCTTTCCGCATCCCTGTCGACCAATCAGCAGTGGAGTTAACGCATTGCCAGTCAGCTGCTTATCGCTCTCGCGCCATTGGCCGACCATACCTGTTATCCAATACCTAAGATACTTGGGCCAATGAGGTTGCGAGGTAGGCACTCTTTGTGCCAGTTCGCTGATATAGTCGTGCCCATCCCATTGGGGCAGTTGGTCGAGCCATGTGTTTATTGGGTCGTACTGCTCTATGCGGGTTGAATCGATAAAACGGTTTACGTTTCTGTCCCACGCTTTCAGACCTAACTCTGTGGCTCTCAGCGTCATATCGTTGCGAACTTCCTCTGTCAGTGGCTTGAATCGCTGGTCGTCGCTGAACTTCTCGCGATACTCGGCCACACCTGTAAGCAGATTCTTGCGCATGTCGAAGTTGGAACTCAAGAATATCTCCGTCTTCATCGCCTGAATGGTGTCCTCTGGCACACTCTTCAGTGGATGAATCTTGTGTTTTTCGCGATAATCCTCCTGCTCGGCCACGCTATACACGGTCTGGAAAATCTTCTCAACCAGCATCTTGTCGCGATTAAGCACAGGGTGAAGTAGTGTCAGCCCCTTGGCATGAGCCTGAGGAATGCCCTCGTCAAGACATCTTGCGGCTATCTCCATCAGCAGAGTAGCCTCCTTGTCCTCATCAGGCAGGTCGAAATAATGGCCCATCACCGTCTCAACGATAAAAGTCCAGTTGAGGTGGTAGGTGCGAGTAACTGTTCGGCCAGGCATCAGATGGTCCTCCTCGCGAGTGATCGCAACGGGCTGAGGCTGGTCGTGACTTTCAGTATCGGCATAGAACGGACGGGCCTCTGCATTGTACCACATCTCTGGGTCGGCACTCATATAGACCGTGCGATCCAGTCGTGGCTCGAGGAACTGGATGTCAAAGCCAAACTGATTCTGATAAGCCCTGCGAGCCGTATTATATACATTAAGGTGGAACTGGAGGGTGTTCTTTACACCCTTGGGAACACCTCCGCCAAACAGTTCTCCACGACAGACTATCTTAACACTACGACCTGAACCACCCAGGAAACACATCAGTGTCTCTGGCAGTTTCTTGGCCTGCTCTCTTATCTCTACAGCTTTCTCGTATGTCTGCAGGTCGTTAACCTCCAGCACCACTAGTCCGTTGTAGGCCAGCATCCACCATTCGCCATTGCGTTTCATATAGTCTGCCACAAAACAGATGCGTGGCAATTTGATGCCACCTTCCAGTTGGATGGTAATCTGTCCGTTGGCCTGTCGATGTGGGTTCATCAGATGATAAAGCTCGCGAGTCTTCCTCACGGCGTCCTTAATCATTCCGTTTTTGATAGCTGCGGCCAGATCGGCCAACTCTACTCGGTTGATAACCTCTTTGCTTCCTGATTTTTTAAGTAATGTTACCTTCATAATTTTTATAAGTTATTTGTTTATGTTCGAAAATCGCCTGCAAATATACAACAATTTGTCGAGATTCCAAAAACTTTCTAAATTTTTTTTTATCAAACTAACTACATAACTACATAAAAGCTTCCAAAACCCTTATAAATACTAACTTTTTTGTATTAAACTAACTACACAAAAACTACATATAACTACATTCTTACTACACAAAAGTAGCTTTTCATTCCCTAAAAAGTTACTTTTCGCCACCCCAAAAGCTGCTTTTCGCTACCTCAAAAGCTGCTTTTTAATTGGCAAGAAGTAGCTTATAGCCGTGCTGGCAAATACTTCTTATGGTACTAGCAATCTCTATCATTAATAGTTGTTGCAAAATTCTCAAGAGAATTTTCTGATAAGTAACGTGCTAACCATCTTTATCTCCCTAGCAAGCGGTAAAATTCTCAAGAGAATTTTCTCATTAGTGTATGTACTATGTAGTTTTATGTAGTTAGAATGTAGTTATTATGTAGGTAGAGAGACGTCGCTACCCCCTGTATTTACTTGGGTTTCGATAGATTTTATGTAGTTATGTAGTTTACTTTATAACTTTTCAATCAAAATTCTACTGCAGATTATCTCAAAATTGAGATTTTCTTAGAATTTCTTGTTTATTCTCTAGAAAATATGTATCTTTGCACCACATAACAAAACTCAATTACTTATGAAATACAGAATCAAGAAGGAAACCAACCCTACACGCCCCACTTGTGGCAAGTATAAGGCAGTAGCTGTTCACTATCACACCGTCGATAGCAAACAACTCATCAAGGAAACTGCCCAGCGCATGGGTACGCATACGTCAAATGTACTTGGAGTATTATCGAGTGTTGCCGCAGTTGTAAACTCACATCTGCGCGAGGGCGATCGTGTTCGCTTGCCAGACTGGGGCATGATGAAGCTAGAGATAGAAAGCGAAAAGGTTGACAATCTAAAGGACTTCCGTGCCAAGAAGCACATCCGTGGTGTCCGTCTCCACTTTCTCCCTGAAAGCTTCGAAGGCCACCAAGAACTCTACGAAGGCATCACCTTCGAGAAAGATAAGAACTATCAAGAAGAATAATTGTTTATTCTTCCTCAGTTGATGTGCGGAGGATGATTGAGGTGGCACCTAGGGTAAAAAGGGTGCCGTCGCTGATGACGCGACGCTCTTTGGGGGTGAGCTCTACATTATCTATAAATGTGCCTGTATTGCTGTTGTTGTCTTTCAGGGTGTAGCGCAGGCCGCCACGCTTGTCACGACTAACGGTGATGGTGCAATGATTCAAGTCTACGCTTGGGTCGACAGTCTCGAAAGCGGTATTGGCAGGGTTGCCCTTCTGATAGCGACCTATCACGTTGTCGCCCATCTTCAGTGGGATGACCTGCTTGTAATGGAACACGTTTTCGATTACAACGATAGATCCGCAACCCTGTTCGTTGGCCTGCTCATCAGGATTCTCGTCCTTCTGGCGCTCACGAAGTTTGCTCACACCAATGCGTATACCAAACTCCTTGCCGCAGTCGGGGCATTTGAACACTAACGACTGACCAGCCTCGTACTTGGTCTCGTCGAAGGTGATGTACTGGTCGCACTTGGGGCAGCGTACTCTCTTCATTATTTGCTATTTTCGTTATACTTGTAAACCCAAGCCTCTTCCAGATCCTTCTCGTGATTCATCTTCTGGAGCTGCTTGTATGCATCGGCCTGATCGGCGTAGTTGCCATAAACTATGCGGGTTACATTGTTGTGTACATATATCTCGGCACCCTCATATCCACGCTGGGCCAACTTGCTGATAAAGTCCTCAGCATTGTGCTTAGAAACGTGGCTGGCCAGCACGATGCAATACCCCTTGCGAGCGGCTGGGGTGCTATCGGCCTTGACAGTCTCGGCAGGCTTTGCTGGCTTGATGGTATCGAGAATAGCCTCTGCTGTCTTATCGGTAGCGGGCTTATGAACCTCTTTGCGCTTGTAGTCGATGGCGCTGGTGTTACTGTCCTTAGATGTCATCATGCCCAGCAGCAACTGATTGTTGAGAGTGTTGATGGTGCTCTTCATCAGCTCAGTCTTGCCAGTAGGCATGGCCACAAAGAATACTGCCAACAGTATAGCTGCTACGGCAACGGCATTGCGAATCCATGAGAACTTTACTCGAACAACATCGGCATCGTTTTCATCGATATCCACAAGGTTCTGATGCAGAATACTGTTAACCTCGGGCTCTAGCTTAACTACCTTCTCTTCGGCTACAGCTGGCTCTGGCATGTTAACCACGTTGAGCTTCTTCATCTCAAACGAGTTGAGGCCATACAGACTTGGTGTGAGTATTCCTGCCTCGCATGGGGTGAAAACATAGTTTCCATCCTCGTTTAGCTCTAATACACCTATATTATTTAGCTCGAATCGGCCTTCGTTCTGCAGATGCTGCATCAGCTCGTTCACTTCGTCGTCGATACGCTGGATGGCCTCTGGATAGCTGATATCGTAAGCCTCGATATACGACTGAGCCAGAAGTGAATCGTTGATCTTAAGCTGAGGGTTAAAACCTAATGTACGGAGTGGGGGGAGGAAAGCCTGTTCATCTTCCTCGTATCTTGCTTCAACATGATGCGCCATAAAGCCTCCGAGATTGGGCACAATCACGCAGTCGTTGTTGAGCAACAATATCTCAATATGTCTATTCAATTCAATCACGGGTGCAAAATTACTGTAAATTTTCGACATAAACAAATAAAAGAAACTTAAAATGCTTGGGAAATTAATTTTTTAGTGTACCTTTGCACCAAAATTAGGTGTTTGCTATATATAAATAGGTAAATGAGGAAACTTTTGACGATATCACTATTGGCGATTGTGCTGGTGGCTTGCAACCAGAACGGCTCTTCAGTTCTGCCTGACGATAAGGAAGCTAAGGAGATGCTTCAAGGCGTTTGGGTAGACGAGGAGAGTGGTGATGTGTCGTTTCGTGTGAATGGTGACACCATCTACTTTGCCGATGCTACCAGCATGCCTACCTACTTCCGTATCTACGAGGATTCGCTTTATCTGGCTTCTGGTACAGCCTATGGTATCGTTAAGCATACAGAGCATCTGTTCTGGTTTAATAATCAGAATGGCGACCTGCTGAAACTGAAGAAGAGTGATGGTGATGATGATGTCGATACTCAAGAGCAGGCTGCTCCTAGCGTGCTTACCTATACTCATCAGGTAAAGATAGACTCTGTGGTGTCGTACAACAATAACCGTTACCACTGGTATATCGCCATAAATCCTACTAAGTATAAGGTAACCAAGCGTGCGTATAACGACGACGGTCTGGAGGTGGAAAACGTGTATTACGACAATATCATGCACATAAGCGTTTTTCAGGGAGCCACAAAGATATACTCGAGCGACTTCCGCAAACAGCAGTATAATGGTTTGGTGCCTGAGGCATTTCTGAATGAGGCTATCCTGGCCAATATGGAGTTTAGTCATATTGATGCAGATGGCCTTCACTTTAATGCCACACTATGTATACCTGACGGTGCTACTTGCTATATGGTAGAGTCGACCATCAGTTATACGGGCGTGCCAAAGATGAAGCTTGTTGAGTATTAATCTTTCTGCTCAATCCAGGCATCAAGCAGCATTCTTGCAATCGAGAGCTTTTCTGGAATAGTTGGCAGGTTGTCCTTGCGGAACCAACCTCCCTTAGCTATCTCGCTCTTCTGTAGATGGATATCGCCTGATACGTAATCGGCATTGAAGCCTACCATCAGGCCGCAAGGGTAGGGCCAAGGCTGCGAACCAAAGTAGCGGATGTTCTGAATCTTTACGCCTGTCTCCTCGAATGCCTCGCGGGCAACGGCTTCCTCGAGTGTTTCGCCAGTCTCTACAAATCCTGCCACCAGCCCGTAGAAATCTGTACGGAAGTTCTTGGCGCGAACCAGCAACACCTCGTCGCCCTTATGTATCAGCACGATGACTGCTGTAGCCAGTTGTGGCCATATCTCCTTGCCGCACTCTGTGCATTTCTTAGATATTTCTGTGTCCATTTTCATCGGAGCGCCACACACGCCACAGTATTTGGTGTTGGCATCCCAATAGAGCAGTTCCTGGCATTTTCCGGCTTTCTGATAGAGCGATTTATCTAGTTTATAGTAGCTCTGTCGCAGTCCGCACATCTCGTATCGAGGGTCGTCGCACACGGGATGATCTATCTTGTATGTCTTTACCTCGATGCCGTCGAGAGGTGTCACGGTCATCACGTTGGTCCAGGGCTTTACCTCCGTAGGAGGTTCTTCCTGAAAGGGTATGGTATACCCGCCGTCAGGAGTCTTCTCCAACAGCAGGTCTTCTTTGCAGAATACGAAATAATGTTGCTTCATTTTCCGAATAGTTGTTTACGGTCTCTCTCAAGCGCTGGCTTTACCCATGCCTCTGGGATAAATTTCCAGTTGTTGTTCTTTTGAGGAGCTATGGTTCCAAGTCGCTTGATTTCTTCTGTGAGATAGTGGCGCTGGTCCAGGTCGGTGTGGAACAGTACACGACTCTCGAGCGAATCCTGAGGAATGCCTGCACCACGAGTCAACAGTTCGCCACCACCATTGGCGCGATAGCTGTTCATCACCACCTTATACCATTTCTTCTCATCGAACGGTTCGCCATTCGACATGCGCAGAATCTTTACTTTCTGTCCGTCGGGCTTGGTCACATCTACCAGGTAGTCGATGCCGCAAGCTGAGTCGAAATTGAATGTATAGTACTGGAAACCAGTGCGCTGCTGGTCTTCCTTTGAATCGTCGTTCAGTCTGAGAACATGGTCGCTAGGCGATGTCATCGTATTGGTCCACATATCGTAAGAGAACTCAAGGTGCTTTCTGATTTCCTCGCCTGTCATACGGAGTACAAAGAGCAGATTCTCAAATCGATACAGCTTGAACATATCGGCCTGAGTAACCTCGCCTGCATCGATAGTAGTGTCGAATGCCAAGGGGGCATTGAATGAAATGTCGGCCTTCGAGATGCTCATCTGCAGATTGTGGATCAGGTCGGTAAATGCCGAATTGCCAAAGAAGCTCTCGCGAGTATAGATGGGATGCTTGAAGTAGCCGATTCGCTGATTTACATAGTCCTTCACCTCGTCGATGGTAGGCTGGAAGTGTTCCAACATCTTCTTGTCGATCTTCTCGTCGAGCACATTGACGATGTTGCCCTTAATCTGTTTCTTTGCCAGTTTGCCATCATTATAAGTAAGGGTGATCTCTGCCTCAGCCACATTGGCCACATAGCACGAAGGGTCAATGCACAGCACCTTTTCGCCAGCCTTGTTGGTGATAAACGTGTTGTGAACCTGATGGTCGTGACCAAAGAAGATGACATCGAAACCAGGAACCTCGCGGGCTACTGATTCTGTGGCATTCTCATCGTATTCGTCAGTCTTGATTCCGCCGTCGAGTCCAGAGTGGAACAGTCCGAATATCAGGTCGGGCTTTTCATACTCCTTTACGTACTTTATCCACTTTTTGGCGCAAGCGGTCATCTCTTCGAACTCCAGACCTTTCCAGATAGACTTGTTGAGCCAGTTGGGGATGGCTGGGGTAAGCATGCCGATAACTACTATCTTAACGCCGTCCTTATAGTGAACAGAGTAGGGCTGCAGTCCAGTGTAGATGTGCTCTGGGCGAGCAGCAGCGTTCTTATATTCCTCTTTTACGATGTTGGCACCCAGCAGTGGGCAGCGAACTTCGCGAATCCACTTGTCGTACACCTTATGACCAGGCTCAATATCGTGATTACCCACTGTTTCAGCATCATACTTCATGTAGTTGATGACAGAAGCTGCGATATTCTCGTTCTCAGGCATCACATAGTTTGACCAGTATACACATGGCTGACCTTGCAGAATGTCGCCATTGTCGATCAGCAGGAAGTGGTCGTCGCCATACTTCTTGCGCTGCTGTTTGATATAGCTGTTGGCACGAGTAAGTGTACCTCTGATAGGTTTCTTCTCCATAAAGTCGTATGGGAAGAAATGGCCATGCACATCGCTAGTCTCTACGACCTTAATCTTCACGGTCTTAGAGTTCTTTGCCTCTATTGTTGCAACTGATAACAGCGTGGAAATCAGTAGGATATAAATCTTATTCATCTATGTTATATTGTTTCGTGTGCAAAATTACACAATAAAATTGATATACCAAAACTTTTTTTGATTATTTTCGCGTGTTGGCTGGCACATTTTTTGCAGGAAAACTTGAAAAAGAAATAGGAGGGTATTATTATGGCATTCATTGATTATTACAAGATTTTAGGCGTAGACAAGACTATACCACAGAAAGATGTAAAGAAGGCGTACCTGAAACGTGCCAAGCAGTTTCATCCTGATTTGCATCCTGATGATCCTAAGGCTCAGGCCAAATTCCAGGCTTTGCAGGAAGCTTACGATGTGATAGGCGATCCTGAGAAGCGTAAGAAGTATGACCAATATGGCGAAAAGTGGCGTGAGGCTGAGCAGTTCCAAGGCTTTGGCGGAGGTCAGGCTGGTGGCAATCCGTTCAGCGGGTTCGACTTCAGCAACTTCCAGGGTGGAGGCGGATTCTCATCGTTCTTCCAAGACCTGTTCGGACGCAAAGGTCAGCCAGGTGGTGGCTTTGGTGGATTCCAAGGTTTTGGTGGTGGCCGACAGGCTAGAACGCATAGCGGCGAGATGAACGCTAACGTTACGATAGATCTTTACACTGCACTGCTTGGTGGTGAGGTGATCGTAACCCTGTCGAACGGCTCGAAACTTAAGCTGAAGATTAAACCAGAAACGCAGCCAGGCACTAAGGTCCGACTGCGTGGTAAGGGATATGATAGGGGCGATGGAACCTTTGGCGATCTCATCATTACCTATCAGGTAAAACTTCCGACAAATCTGACTGAGCGTCAGAAGGATTTGTTACGCCAAGTGCTTCAGTAGGAATTCCTCTGCACGGGTCAGGTCCTCTGGGGTGTCGATACCTACTGTTTCGATATCAGTCATACCCACACGGATGCGATAACCATTCTGCAACCAGCGTAATTGCTCCAGGCTCTCTGCTTTTTCCAGACTGCTTTGGGGCAGTTTTGTTACTTCGGCCAATACCTCGCGGCGATAAGCATATACACCAAGGTGCTTAAGGAATGGATACTCGCCAAACCACTCATTGCGCTCCTTTCCTCTTATATAAGGTATGACGCTACGACTGAAATACAGAGCAAATCCGCGATTATCAGTAACAATCTTTGGCGAATTGGGATTCTCGATAGCCTCGATCGACTCGAAAAGCTTGCCAAGTGTACCAATCTGTGTCTCTGGTGTGTCGAAGAGGTGCATCAGAGTTTCAATCTGCGATGGCTGGATGAATGGCTCATCGCCCTGAACGTTGATGATTACATCGGCATCCAGACCTATCTTCTCGGCTGCCTCCTCTATGCGGTCGGTACCACTCTTGTGGTCGGCACGGGTCATTACGGCCTTTCCGCCGAAAGCTACGACAGCATCGAAGATGCGCTGGTCGTCGGTAGCCACATATACATCATCGAGCACGCTTTTTACCTGCTCGTACACTCTCTGAATTACTGTTTTTCCGCCCAGTATTGCAAGCGGCTTGCCCGGATATCTTGTAGAAGCATAACGGGCAGGAATAATAGCCATAAACTTCATAACGGGTGCAAAGGTAAATAAAAAAAATGATGAAAACGCAAAAACTTATAAAATAATAGGTAAGTAATTTGCGCACCTCGATTATTTTGTTTAAATTTGCACACTAAAAAGGATTATTATCAAAATGAATATAAATAAACTATCGATTATAGCACTAACATTGCTGCTGCCATTTACTGCAGAAGCACAGAAGATAACACTGGGTTCGACCACGACTAAGGATGGTGGCGAGTATCAGGGCGAAACGGTTATGGGTAAACCTCATGGAAAGGGTAAGGCCGTGTATAAAAACGGCAACTGGTATGAGGGAGATTACGTTAAGGGTAAGCGTCAGGGCTTTGGTATCTACTCATTCTTTGATGGCGAGAAGTACGAGGGTGAATGGTTTCAGGACCAGCAGCATGGCAAGGGTACATATTATTTCCTGAACAATAATCGTTATGATGGCTTGTGGTTTCGCGATTATCAGCAGGGACATGGCATTATGTACTATTATAATGGCGACAAGTATGATGGCGAATGGAAGCAGGACAAGCGTTCTGGATACGGCATCTATACATTTGCCAGTGGTGCATATTACAAGGGCTACTGGCTGAACGACAAGAAAAATGGAAAAGGCGTCTACGATTGGGGCGACGGATCTGTGTATGATGGCGACTGGAAAGACAATATGCGTTCGGGCAAGGGTACTTTCAAGTATGCCGGAGGTGATGAATATATTGGTCCTTGGGTTGAAGATGAGATGAACGGCCGAGGCATATATAAGTTCCAGAATGGCGATGTGTACGAGGGCGACTATGTGAAAGGCGAGCGTACTGGTCAGGGAATCTTCAAGTATGCCAATGGCGATAAGTATACAGGCCAGTTCTTCAAGGGCGACAAGCAAGGCCAGGGCACATTTGTATGGCAGAATGGCGATACCTATGTGGGTCAGTGGAAAGCCGACAGACAGGAAGGTCGCGGCAAACTGACCAAGAAGGGTGGCGACACTGTAGAAGGAACTTTCAAGGCAGGTCATCCTAATGGTGAATGCGTAGTTCGTTTCTCGGATGGGTCAAAGTTCAAGGGCATCTTTAAGAATGGCCGACGCAATGGTGCTGCTATCGAGGAGGATAAGGATGGCAACCGTTTCGAAGGAACATATCAGGACGATGTCCGTGATGGCAACTTCGTTGAAAAAGACCGCAACGGCAAGGTTACTGCGCAAGGCACCTATACCCGAGGTCACAGACAGACAAAATAACAAACAACTTAAATATTTACCAATTATGATTATTGATACTATTGAAAATCTCGGCAAATACACAACACTCAATCCGTTGATTGCCGATGTAGTGGAGTTTTTAAAGAACCACGATCTTCACACCATGGAAGAGGGCAAGTACACAATCAAGGGCAACGACCTGTTTGTGAATCTGCAGGTTGCCAAGCAGCGCACAAAAGATACTGCATTCTTAGAGACTCATATCGAGATGGTCGATATACAGATACCTATCACGTGTGCTGAGACATTCGGCTATTCGCCTCTGTGCGATCTTCCAGTATTCGAGTATAATGCCGAGAAGGATATCACCAAGTATGGCGACACCAAGCCTCAGACTTATGTAACAGTAAATCCTGGACAGTTCGCCATCTTCATGCCACAAGACGGTCATGCTCCATGCATCATCGAGGAGAGTGAAATCAAGAAAGCTATTTTCAAAGTAAAAGCATAATATAACTATGGAAACGAAGAAAAAATCAGCAAAGAAGCCTGCTGCTAAGAAGGCTAAGGCAGTCAAGAAGACTGCTCCTGCACAGCCAGAACATATCGGACTGGTGCGTAACGACTCTTGGTTGGAACCTTTCGAGGGGGCTATCCGTGGACGTCATGACCATGCCGTATGGAAGATTAACCAGTTGACACAGAATGGTAAAAAGACGCTTAGCCAGTTTGCTTCTGGTCATATGTATTTCGGTCTTCATAAGTTGTCAAAGGGCTGGGTATTCCGTGAGTGGGCACCAAATGCTACTGATATCTACTTGATTGGTGATTTCAATAACTGGCAGGAGGACGAGAAATACCGTTGCAAGCGCATTGAGGGTACTGGCAACTGGGAACTGAAACTTAGCGAAAAAGCTCTGAAGCATGGACAGCTTTACAAGATGAAGGTAAAGTGGAATGGGGGAGAAGGTGAACGTATCCCAGCTTGGTGCCGTCGTGTGGTACAGGATGACAACACCAAGATATTCTCGGCTCAGGTTTGGAATCCTGAGGAGAAATATGAGTTCAAGAAGAAGAACTTCAAGCCCAAGAAGAATCCGTTGCTTATATACGAGTGCCATGTAGGAATGAGCCAGGATGCCGAGAAGGTAGGATCGTATAAGGAGTTTAAGGATAATGTGTTGCCACGTGTAATCAAGGACGGCTATAACTGTATTCAGGTAATGGCTATCCAGGAGCATCCATATTATGGATCGTTCGGATATCACGTATCGTCGTTCTTTGCCCCATCGAGCCGTTTCGGTACTCCTGAGGAACTAAAAGAACTTATTGATACAGCCCATAAGAACGGTGTGGCTGTAATCATGGATATCGTTCACTCGCATGCTGTTAAGAATGAGGTTGAGGGTCTTGGCAATCTGGCTGGCGATCCTAACCAGTTCTTCTATCCTGGTGATCGTCATGAGCACCCGGCTTGGGATTCGCTCTGTTTCGATTACGGTAAGGACGATGTACTCCACTTCCTGTTGTCTAACTGTAAGTACTGGCTCGAGGAGTTTAAGTTTGATGGTTTCCGCTTTGACGGCGTTACATCTATGCTTTATTACTCTCACGGTCTTGGTGAGGCATTTGGTGGATATGGCGACTACTTCAATGGTCATGAGGATGATAACGCGATCTGCTATCTCACCTTGGCCAATAAGTTGATCCATGAGGTTAATCCTGATGCTATCACTATTGCAGAGGAGGTATCTGGTATGCCAGGTCTTGCTGCTAAGTTTGAGGATGGCGGATATGGTTTCGACTATCGTATGGCGATGAACATACCTGACTACTGGATCAAGACTATTAAAGAGGTACGCGATGAGGATATTAATGTATGCTCTATCTTCTGGGAGGTAAAGAATCGTCGTCCTGACGAGAAGACCATCTCATACTGCGAGAGCCACGACCAGGCACTTGTGGGCGACAAGACCATCATCTTCCGCCTGATTGATGCCGATATGTATTGGCACTTTGCCAAGAAGGATGTGAACGATATCGCCCAGCGTGGTATTGCTCTGCATAAGATGATTCGTCTGGTTACCGCTGCTGCTATCAATGGTGGCTACCTGAACTTTATGGGTAACGAGTTCGGACACCCAGAGTGGATCGACTTCCCTCGCGAGGGTAATGGCTGGAGCTATAAGTATGCCCGTCGACAGTGGAATCTGGTAGACAACAAGGATCTGTGCTATCACTGGTTGGGCGACTTCGATCGTGAGATGCTCAAGGTAATCAAGAGTGTTCGTAATTTCCAGAATACACCTGTTCAGGAGATCTGGCACGATGATGGCGATCAGGTTCTCTGCTTTATGCGTGGCGACTTGGTATTCGTATTCAACTTCTCGCCCACACGCAGTTATACTGATTATGGATTCCTGGTTCCGACTGGTTCGTATAATGTGGTACTTAATACCGATTCGAAGGACTTTGGTGGAAACGGATTTGCTGACGATACTGTAACTCACTTCACTAATTATGACCCTCTGTATGTTGAGGACCATAAGGAGTGGCTCAAACTCTATATCCCGGCTCGTTCGGCCGTAGTATTGAAGAAAATTTAAATATGAATTATCGTAAAAAGAAACAGAACGATAGCGCAACGACCGTACGTGTGGTGTGCGCTATCGTTTTTATACTCTTCTCGTGGTGCTGGCTGTACTACTTTCAGTTTGACTTGCTGACTATGGCCCAGCATGTGTTAAGTCATGGACTTACACATTACAACCGTTTGGTAGGTGCTATAGCTATTACTGTGGTACTGTTGTTACTCCAGAATATGGTGTTAAAGGTAACACGTCTTGGTAAGAGTTTCTATGCGCTTACTTTCTTCCCGTCGATGTTGGCGCTGGGCATGCTTACTAATATCGTTCCCGATCCTGAAGGAGGTATTGACCATGAATTCTCTGGTTGGCTATGTCTGTTGATACTCATTGCATGGGGTGGGGCTTCGTACGTAGTCAACAAGCTACAGGAACTGGATGATGCTCCTAATCCCAATATTTTTTCGCGTACGATGTGGGTTAATCTGCTCATCATGGTGTTTATGATGATGAGTGTTGCCGGCATTGGCAATACCAATGCTGTGTTCCATTATCGTATGAGAGCAGAGCGAAGTCTGCTTGATGGTGATATTGAAGGAGCACTTGCTGCTGGAAAAAAATCGTTGGAGTGCGACGAGAATCTGGTTATGCTCCGTATGCATGCTTTGGCTCGTCAGGGTACACTTGGCGAAAAACTGTTTGAGTATAAGGTGTGTGGTTCAAGCAAGACAATTCTTCCTACCGATAGTTCTTCTGTACTGATGTTATATCCTAAGGATAGCATCTACAAGTTTATTGGAGCTGTACCTGCTTACAAGATGGAGCCAATGCATTATCTTAAGTTGGTTCAGCGCAAGGATTCTGTCCCCAGAAAGGTGGTGACGGATTATCTGCTTTCTGGCTATCTTATTGACAAGGAGATTGATGCGTTTGCCCGTGAGGTGAAAAAGCATTATGCACTAAATGACAGTCTGCCCAAGCATTATCGTGAGGCGTTGGTGCTCTATGATCATCTTCGTTCAAAGCCTGTTGCTGTATATCACAATGCTGTGATGGATGAGGAT
>Ga0310694_10001170_pt1 | contig 30737 bp, 20 predicted proteins | sample 174DNAGHGhighgp2_FD_203884 | JGI IMG/M metagenome (GOLD analysis project Ga0310694, IMG submission 203884) | Sheep rumen microbial communities from Palmerston North, Manawatu-Wanganui, New Zealand - 1742 DNA GHGhigh gp2 (v2) (version 2) | ecosystem: Host-associated > Mammals > Digestive system...
TTACCCTGCGAGAGCAGCTCGCTGATACAGCTTGACATCTTCATGAGCACGCCCTGGATGATGTCGCGGCCGTAGATCGAGTTGTGCTCCGCCATGTGGTTGCACAGGCCGCGCAGCGAGATCGTCTGCTTCTCTACTGCCTTCGGGTAGTACTTGCCGTACCCCGGGTTGTTGGCGTTGGTGTTCTTACGAATGTTGATTTCGAATTGTGGATTTTTTACTGCCATAAGCTTTTCCTTTCTTGAATTTTTAATTAAACATAAGCTTTACTATTCTCTTTGATCCTCTTCCGAGCCTCCAGCCTGGCCACTGCTTTCTTCTCTTCTGAATCACAATGCAAAGTTACAAATATAATTGCGCTATTCCAAACTTTACTAGAGCTCCACCCCCTCATGAGCCTTTTTTCCCCCGATTTTTCGATTATAAAAAACAAAAAAGGCGAAATGGTGTCAATTTCATTAATAAATATGTGGTAACATATCTGGAAGAGGCGAAAAGTTTCTCAGTAACAAACTTGAAGCTTCAATAATTGAAGCGCATATTTTCTCGGTGGGTAAACCATGACCTTTCACCTTTCACCTTTCAATAAGCTATTTTTAAAAGTTCCCATAAACCTTTCAAAAATAGCATAATATTATATAATAATTAATATAATAGATTAAATTGAAAGTTCATCCCCCTCTCCCCTTCATTTTCCATTTTTATTTTCCTTATTGAAAGGTGAAAGGTGAAAGGTCAGCATGAAAATATAGCCTCAAATCTTTGGTGTTTTCAACAAAAAAGTATATCTTTGCAAAGTAAAACCAATAAAACTGTATTATTACATAGCTAATTACTGCAATCATGTATAATATTGAAAGCTATATGACTGAAGACCTCAAAGTAGAGGTTGAGAAAATGATGAGCAAGGAAAAGTTGACACCAGAGTCAGCTTTCACAAAATACATCTTGGAAGAAATCCATGAGAAGACTAACGTGGATGAATTTGAGTCTATTCATTGTGAAATTAAGGATAAGGCAAATCGCGTTCTTGGTGAGATTTATGGCCGCGGCCTTAGTGCTAACAAGCAGGTATTGACACTCTATTACGCTATTTACGAGCCAACGTTCAAAGAGCCAGAGTCGCTTACGGACAAGAATTTTCAAACGGCTATGAATCGCCTTCAGGGGTTTTATGAACAGAGTATCAAAGGCGCTCATATTGATATGGATGAAGGTCAACCTGAATATGCTGAGCTGAAGTATATATATGACAATCTATCAACAATAGTAACTGTCAGGTTGTGCCTCCTCAGCAACTTCTTTATCAAGGATTATAAGATCAAGAATATGCGTATTGATGATAAATTCATCAAGATGGATGTCTGGGATATCGAGAAGATATGTGCCAATCTGAATACCGAGAGCGATCATGTGTCAATAGATATTGATTTTAATGGCGAGCCACGCTATAATATATACAAATTGCCATATATTGAGATGAACTCAGAGCGCTATGGCTATAAATGTCTCTCAACCATGTTCCCCGCAAAATTGCTCTATAAACTCTATGAGGATTATAATACTGCTCTTCTGATGAACAATGTCAGATTCTTCCTGGGGTTTAGCCAAAAAAAGGAAGATACCAACAGCGGCATTCGCAAGACATTAAAAGAACGCAACGAAATGTTTCTGGCATATAATAATGGCATTACAGCCATAGCCAGTGGTATTGACGTCGAATCAAATAAAGACGAAACCACGCTTGAAAATGAAGTGGGCGCTTCAAATGATTTTATCAGCACAGGAATCATCAAAAAGATATATAATTTCCAAATCGTCAATGGTGGACAGACCACTGCCAGTATTTTCACAGCTAAGAAAACTGATAAAAAAGAAGTAAACTTGCTTGGAGTCTATGTGATGGTAAAACTCATAATTATTGATGACAACAAAAAGGATGAGATTACAAGAATCAGTAAATTTACTAATTCTCAAAATAAAGTAAAGTTTGCGGATTTCAGCAGTAACAACAGCTTTAACAGAGGCATGGAGCGGCTATCCCGAAGTATTATTATTCCGAATGAGAATAATGATCCTATATATTGGTTCTATGAGAGAGTAAGAGGTCAATATAAGATTGAACAGAATAAGAGAACCACTAGGGCAGCGCAAGAATCTTTCAGGAAAATGTATCCAATAGATAGGAAATTTGACAAAGAAGTTGTCGCAAAACTATGGATGAGCTGGTATGGTACTCCTCATGAGGCTGTAAAAGGTTCGAGTACCACCTATGCTGCTTTCCTAAATGTGATAGATGATGGCATGTTTTCACCAGACGAGACTTATTATAAGCATACCATAGCACTTCTCATTATTTACAAATATCTGATTAAGCATGGCAAGGATGCAGATTTCAGTAATGCAACTGCACCAGCAGCAGCTTATTCATTAGCATATTTGAACTTTGTTACACTTGGGAAATTAGACCTCATTGATATTTGGCAAAACCAAGATATTCCTGAAGAACTGAAAGAGTTTCTCGATTATCTTAGTGATAGGGTGAAAGAAGAGCTGGACTATTATGCCGTTTCGGACAAAAAAACAGTTTTGTCGATATCAAAAACTAAGGCAATTTATCCTAACATTAAGAAAAAAGACCTTGGTTGCGATATTGAACCCATTAGGCATCTATTGGTTTGATCTGAGCTTAGAACACCTGATGGACAAAGTTGGATAAGTTCAGGTTACTGGATATCCAATTATTTTTCTTAATTTTGCAGATTTAAAACAAAAACCTACTATGGCAGATTTGAAAGAAGAAATAATTTTAAACGATGACGAATTGATATGCGTCCTCACGGGTGAAAAGAAAAAAGCAAGTTCTAAAGAGCAGATGCTCCAGTCTATCATACTCCAGATGAACGAGGAGTATGGTTTCGAAATGGACGACATGAAGCGCGACTACTCTTTCTCTTATGAAGATGAGGAAGGCAAGAAAAAGCGCATGACGGTAGATCTCGCCATTTTCCGTGCTGGAGCCGCTAAAGAACCAGAAAACTTGGAACGCATCTGCATAGTTTGTGATACGAAGGTGAAATCCACAGATGCAAAGAAAGGTGTTGAGGCATCCTTGAATAATGCACTTCGGGCTTCTTCCTGTGATTTCGGCCTATGGACGAATGGTGATGAATTGCATTTCTCTCAGCGTGTAGAGGATGTCATCGGCAATGAGAATATCATTGATATTGCAGACTTCCCGGCATTGGGAGAATCCATCGATGATATGGAGCGCATCGGAGATAGATCCCAGCCCCGTAAGCCAGCAAACGACTCTTTGATACGTACCTTCAAGCGTTGCCATGACTATATCTATGGTAATGAGGGGCGCAAGAAGGATGCATTCTGGGAATTGCTGAACCTCATCTTCTGTAAAATCTATGATGAGAAGCGTCGCTATCTCTGTGCAGAGCGCAATGAGACCTATCACCGCCAGTTCTGGGTAGGTGTGACGGAGCGTAATACTCCTGAGGGGCAGGCAGCAGTGGCTCAGCGTATCAAAGCTATCTTCGAACAGTTGAAGACAGACGAGATCTTTAAAGAGGTGTTTGTAGGCAATGAGCAGATATCGCTTTCTGATTATGGCATTGCTTATGTAGCCTCAGAGATTGCCAAATATTCATTCCTTGATGCAACTGTTGATGTGAAAGGTACAGCTTACGAGACCATTGTAAGCAATACGCTGAAGCAGGAAGCAGGGCAGTTCTTCACGCCCAGAAACGTCATCAAGTGCATGGTGGACATCATTAATCCTACAGAGAATTGTCGTGTGCTGGATCCTGCCTGTGGCAGTGGTGGTTTCTTGGTGATGGTATTGGATAAAGTTCGTCATCAGATAGCAAAAGAGATCTATCCGGAATTGTCAGGAGCTCTGCTTGAAGCCAAGGCAAATAGCGAGGCTGTGAATGAGCGTGTGCGCCATTATGCCGAAAACATGATTTTTGGCTTCGATTTCGATCCTGATCTGAAGAAAGCTGCCAAGATGAATATGGTGATGGCAGGCGATGGTCATTCGAATATCTATAATATCAACTCGCTGGAATATCCCAATGGCTCTTTACCTGATATCCCAAAGGTTACAGCGTCTGTGGCTCAAAGTGTGCAGCAGAAGGGAGATTTGGAAGCTTGTGACAATGCCTATTCATTGGAGAACGCTATGGGTAAGTTCGATTGTATCTTCACCAATCCGCCCTTTGGTTCTAAGGTAGAAGTGGCAAGTAATATTGTTGCCAATTATGATTTAAAGGCTTTCACGGCTCCAGAGGTTCTTTTCATTGAGCAATGCTATAACTTCCTAAAGCCAGGAGGTAAAATGGGAATTGTACTTCCTGATGGTATTTTGGGTAATCCCAATACCGAAGTGGTACGCAAGTGGATATTGGAACATTTCAAGCTTTTAGCAAGTGTTGATCTCCCAGTAGAAACATTCTTACCCCAAGTAGGAGTACAGGCTTCTCTTTTGTTCCTTCAGAAGAAAACTGCTATGGAACGTCTTGTAAATCCCAATAGCGAGATGTACGATGTCTTTATGGCAATTGCGGAGAAAGTAGGTAAAGACCGCCGTGGTAATGTCATCTATGAAAAAGACGATGATGGTGCTGAGATTCTTTACATTGATAAGAAAGAGTGGGCAAGCTATAATCGACAAGGTGAGCTAATATCTCGCCAGAGAACGGAAAGGGTGAAACATATTGATGATGATCTGCCAAAGATTAGTGAAGCATATAAAAAGTTTTTGGAGGGATTATCATGAAAACAGGTTCTATAAATTTTTCTGTTGGATCTCAGGTTGGTATACGTTTCGATGCTACTTACCATCTATCAGAGGGGTTGATTGTGAAGAGGAAAATTTTATCATCTCCATATGAAATGTATACAATAGGAGATGTTTCTTCTGATATATTTTATGGAAATAGGGCTAAACGAGTATATGTTACCAAGAGGGAAAGGGGAATTCCTTTCTTGAGTAGCTCGGATATATTACAAGCTGATTTAGATAATGTTAAGCTTGCTTCAAAAAAATATACTCCTTGTATAGAGCAAATGACGCTAAAGGCAGGATGGACATTAATTTCACGCTCAGGTACTATTGGGAATTGTGCCTTCTCAAATGCGAAACATGCTCAGAAGCTTGCTTCTGAGCATGTTATTCGGCTTGTGCCGAATAACATCCTCAGAGGAGGCTTGGTATATGCATACCTCGCCTCTAGGCATGGCCATTCCCTGCTCACCCAAGGAACATTTGGTGCGGTAATTCAGCATATTGAACCCAATTTTATAGCCTCATTGCCTATACCTAAATTTCCAGAATCTTTTCAACAGGAAGTTGATGAATTAATTCAAGAATCGGCAAGATTGAGAGAACTAGCTATAGATTCTCTGGAGAGGGCCGTTAGCTATTTTGATAATTTGTATATCCTTCCTTCAACAACAACTAAATTTTTCTCAAAAAAATTGAATCAATTGGGATTTAGTTTCGCTGCATACAATAATAATCTGGAAGTTGATAAATTTGTAGGCCAATATATTGACAATTCTTTCGAAATTCAAGAAGAGTCCACTAATGTATTTGCACCGCCACTATTTAAGCATATATATTTATCTAAAGATAATGGATATCCATTTATGACGGGTGGTGAGTTATCAAAAAGTAATATGAGATATTACAGGTGGTTATCGCCCAGAGGAGTTGGTGACATAAAAGACTATGTTGTCCAAGAGGGTACTTTGTTGCTCTATAAATCTGGAAGTCTTGATGGCATGATTGGCTCTGTTTTTATTGTAGATAATACTATTGATAAATGTTGTCTATCAGACCATGTTATCAGAGTTATCTTTCCAAATAAAGAAGTGGGATACTGGACTTTTGCATTTTTACGCTCTAAAGGTGGTGTTCATTTATTAAAATCTTTGGCTACAGGTGCTGCTATCCCTTTTATCACTCCAGAAAGAGTTTCAAAGTTGAGAATACCTAAGCCGGATAAAAATTATGTTGATGTGGTTAAAAAAGTAGAATATTATATCTCCTGTATTTCTCAATCGAAGATTAAGGAAAATCAAGCTATCCGCATGGTAGAAGAAGAAATCGAGAAGTGGAATAATTAACTCAGTAAGCTTATGTCATTAGTTCATAAAGAAGAAATTATATGCCCCAAGTGTAAGACTCATGGAGAGTTTGACATTTGGGAAACTATGAACGTAGATTTAAATCCAGAATTGCGTGAAAAGCTTTTCAACGAGGATGCTTTCTTTTATAGATGCCCAAAATGCGGGATGGAGATAGCGGTCCCCTACGATTTTATCTATCATGACATGAAGCATAAGTTTATGATTATGTTCTCATTTTTTGAGCCTGATGAGTTTGATTATGAGCCATTAGAGATCCCTCATCTCTCAGAATCATTAAAAGATTATACTTTCCGTCATGCCATTGGACTATTTGAGTTAAAAGAGAAGATACATATTCTGGAAAAAGGTCTGAATGATGTGGCCATTGAACGCATGAAATATGCAATGAGCCATTATGAGTGTCCGCAATTTGCAGAAAAAGGTATAAAGCTATATTTCAGTGATGTAAGATATGATCTTCCGGAGTATCCTCTGGGTTCGATTCTATTCACAGTTAATACAAAAGATGCGAAAACAAAAATATATGCTTTCCCTTTGAATCTCTATAAGCATCAATGCCTGGCTTGTGAGATTGATCCAAGAATGAAGGTGACGGGAGCAGAAAAAGTGGATAACGGATGGATGTCGATGAAACTTGGGGGTGATAATAAAGGAAAGATACAGCAAGAAGCTCCAGAAGAGACCTGTCATGGCTTCTATATTATAAAAAAGACAATACGGAAATCAAAGAATAATCCGAAGACTAGATATTTGGAAGGTATCGCTCATACCAACGGTGACCTATTATTCCCAATGATATTTGAACATATCAGGTGGTTTGGCGAGAATGAAGCTGCCCTCGCAGATCTGGGAAACAAGACGTACATTCTGACAATACGAGGCGGGATATTCGACCCCATCAAGTATAAGGAGGAGCAACAACAATTAGAAAAGAACACTAAAAACAAATAATATGGCTAAAATTTGCAATCCTAAATTCTCAAGCGGCCCCGTGAATGCGGGAGAAGAACGCTTGATGAAGTTTCTGGAAGTGAAGCTGCCAGACAACTATTACCTGATACCCAATGGTGAATACCCCAGCAAGAATCCGCAGGGAGCAATTCAGTATTGGGAGTATGACTGTATCGTTGTGGCCCCTCATGCCATCTATACGATTGAGAACAAAGACTATAAAGGAAGGCTGGAGGCTAATGACGATGCATGGTTCTGTAATGGTGTGGAAAAGCCCAATCCCATCAAAACAGCTACCTATAAAAGTAAGCTGTTGGCAGGATATCTTAAACAAAAAGATCATCGCTTCGGCTTGGCATGGGTAGATGCTATCGTTTCTCTTAGTTCCTTGGGGCAGGATAAATCCGGGTTTGAATCCGGCTCTGCTTGCGATGGCAAAACATTCATTTTGAATCAGGAGCTGATTGATTATCTGGAAGACAATGACCGTCTTCATAAAACAAGGAATGCCATCAGCCACCTACAGACTGCCATCGTAGATTACCTCGTAGGTAGCAGTCAGCCAAAGAAGCAGAAAAAGACGGAGATCTGCGGCTATATCATTGAAGAGTCTTTAGAAGGTAATGATGACTACGTAGAATATCTCTGCCATAGTAAATTCTACGCCGACAAGAAGTATAAAATCCGTGACTATGCACTCGATAAGGCAGGGCTCTCGCCTATACAACTTGATCGCTATCAAAAATTGGTTCATAATGCAGAGGCAAGTGAGTCTGCTCTTCCAACATCTTCATTGATTGTTAAGAGTCATTGCCAGCTCAGTGATGACGGGAATCACTATTATGTGATAACCGAATATATGGAGGAACGCTCGCTACGTAATGCCATTCAGCGTAATACATTTACAGATAAGGAAAAGGTGATGATTGTATTGGATATCGCCAAAGCCTTGTCGTTGGCGCATGAGAGCAATGTAATCCATCGAAATGTCTGCCCGGAAAATATATATCTCCAGATTGACGGTCATGCTGCCTTGGCTAATTTCGGCATGTCGTATAACGAGATGCATGAAGAGGGGAAATGGAATGTGACACTTAGCGCAGATGCATTCGATCGTGACCCTTACACATCGGAAGATGTGATAAACGGGGATTATTCCCCGTCGTCGGATGTGTATTCCTTCGGTGTGATTCTATATGAAATGATGGTTGGAGAGGTACCTTTCCTAAACTATCTCCAATTAAAGACAAAAGGAGGAGCCCTGACTACAGAAATGATGCCCAGTCATCGGAATCCGAATGTGGAAGAATGGGTAGATGTGGTCTGCAGTCGTGTAATTGTAGAAGATGCCTTGGACAGATGGTCAAATATTGAAGAGATTGCCCAGTATATCTATGATGAGGCGATAGCAAAGAAATATGGTGAAACACCGAAAGATCCCGAGGCAAAAGCGTGGAACGAACTGAAGCCTGGCGACAAGATCTCCAAAGAAGTGACGCTTTATGAAGAGTTGGGGCAGGGAGGTTTCTCAAAGGTATTCAAGGCCGTCCATGATTTTATGCCAGATACGTTTTTGGCTGCTAAAATCTTCAAGGAAGGAGTGAGCCCCCAGTCTACAATAGATGAGTTCAAAGCTTTGAAGGATGTTAGTCATCCGAATATCGTTAAGTTCGTGTACAATGGCTATACATTCGGTGACCTGTTCTATACCTTGATGGTGTATGTCAACGGTAATGATATCCGCGAATATTGTTGGGGGGATAAATATTTCACGCTAAAATATATCTATAAATTCATCCACGAGATGACATCCGCATTGGTCTACTTACACGAGCATGGCCTTCGTCACCGTGATATCAAACCGGAAAACATTATTTACGACAAGAGCGGTAAGTTTGTACTTATAGACTTTAATATCGCAACTGACAATCTTGATGATAAGGATCCTACTGGAACCTGGCCCTATATGGCTCCAGATCTGAGAATTGGAAAAATGATGCAATGGGATGACAGTGCTGATACGTTTGCTCTTGGTGTTACTTTATATGAATTGCTTACCCACGTCTATCCATGGCCAGGGCAACGACTTCCGATTCTTGATAAGAAACCTATCGATGTATCCACTATTAATACACAGATAACACCTGCCTTTGCGGCCTTTGTCATGAAGAGTATCGAGACTCGCCATGAGAATCGTTTTAAGACGGCAAAGGATATGTTGGACGCTTTGGATGCTATCGGTGAAAATGGTATTGCGAAATTACAAGGTGATGCCAATCCTCCTAGTGACGATGATTTGAGTATTGTTGACTATATCAATAGCCTCTACAGCCAGAGTGTAAATGGTAATGCAGGAACACGAGCAGGGTGGAAGGGTGACAATCTGTTAGATAAAGAGACGTATACCAAGACGAGACTCGATGTCAAGTTGCTCTCTGCCATCAAGGAAGGTAAATTCCGTCTGATCATTATCACTGGTAATGCCGGAGATGGTAAGACTGCCTTTATCCGTCAGGTGGAGCAGAGCAGTGAGAAGACAGAGCAATTAATGTATACCCGCAATGGCGCCCGCATACTGATGAATGGTGTGTGGTATCAGACCAATTACGACGGTTCTCAGGATGAGGCTAATCTTAAGAACAGCGAAGTCCTGAAGAAGTTCTTCCAGCCCTTCGAAGGTATGAAGGATAACTTCAATATTGCTCCAGAGGGTCGAATCATCGCTATCAATGAAGGTAGATTGATGGATTTCCTGGAGGGCTCAGATGAACACAAATACCTTCGTGATGCCATCGATGAATATTTTTATAAAGAAGGGGCCTCGGAGTTGCCAGAAGGAGTGATGATCATTAACTTGAATCTTCGCTCAGTGACGGCTATTGACGAAAACAGGGAGTCGTTGCTACGTAAGCAGATAAAATCTCTCACTGCACCAAAGCTTTGGGGAAAATGTGAAACCTGCCCGCTAGCGAGCAAGTGTTTTATTAATTTCAATGTTAAGTCTTTGAATGACAGTGCCGTGGGTAATGAAATCATTACGCGCTTAGAGTGGATTGTACGTACGATTGTCTATAAGAGAGAAGTACATATTACCATGCGTGACCTTCGCTCGATGATAGCATGGATGATCACCCGCGACTACAATTGTACTTCAATACCACATCTGATACAAGCAGAGGAAGAGTTTAAAAAGAAGATGGAAGAAGCCGAGGGTACGGCTGAATTTGATCAGAGGAAGTTTGACTATGAGAGGTTCCGTGTTGAAAATTGGATGCGGTATTACTTCAATCTGACGGCTCCTGAAAGTCCGCTCTTCCCGGATTTACGTTCTGAGGACCGCATTGTAAGATTATTGCGTGAAACCGATATAGCTAACGTTTCTATCCCCAATAAGGATAGAGATCTCTATTATAGACAGAAGAAAGAATTAGATTATTTGGCATTTGCGTCACGTCCCACCTCTCCCCTTCTGGATGATTTTAACGAGTTCATTTCTGTGAAGCCGAGTTACGAGATGAGTGCTGAGGCCATTGACTTCCTGAAGTTACGTCATCAGACCTTTATCCGTCATCAGTATTTTGAAGGAAAGGTCAATTATATGGAGCGCATGCCCTATAAGTCAGTTGGTGATTTCTATAAGATCCTGAATGATGACGAAACAAAATGGCCACAAGTCAAGAACCAGCTTGCATACGCCATTTCGTGCAGTGAGGGCTGCTGGAATCCGGAAATATCCGCCAAACATCTGTTGTTGTCATCCACACGAATTCTTGATCCGAGTGGCAAGAGCTACAGAAGATTCCCCTTGGAGGACTTCGAAATCACGGTGGATATTAACGAAAAGTTGACGGAATATCTGGAGCACGAGCATGAATACTTTGTTTTCAGGAAAAAGACAAACCACGCTGTGCAATTAACGGTATCACTGGATCTTTATGAGATGTTGTATTACATCAAGAACGGGTTCAGTCCTTCCGTCAGTGATCTCCGTGGTCGCTTTATAGAATTACAGGTGTTCAAGAATCTGCTGGCAAGCGAGACCTATTCCGAGGTCATTGTCACCAATAATGAGAAGAATTATTATCGGATTTCATTAGACAGACCATCTATGAATCTGTTTGTTGAACCTTTAAAGACAGAGGAGGATTAGTTATGTTGACGCCCATACTCGACAAAGAAGAGCGCGTGTTCCGTGATCCTTATGTGTTCGCGGCAGACTTGAAAGCCATTAACTTGGATAACGTTCTCGTCAATTTGTTTATGTTGATGAGGAATAATGGCGCGCGCATTAAATTGAAACTAAAGCAAGGGACTTATCATGAAATCAAGACGCTGAAGAAGTATTTCAAGGAATTGGAAAACAGACAAGAGGTGGAAGGCTTTTCGGATTATCCTGATGCTACGGAGAGTTGGCTCAGAAGTAGTCTTGTCAACATGGTGAATCGTGGAAAGATGAAAGAGAATGTCAGTTCCATGAGACCTCTTCATCTTGAAAGTTACCGTATCCGTAATCAGAAACAGACGAGAGATTATATGGCCTCAGATCAGGTATATATTATGTTATGCCAGCGTCCTGAGGTGATGAAAGCACTAAAAGATTATCTGCTTATAGGATGGGACAACGCCAGCAAGAAAATTGTGGATAATCCTACCTTGGATGTCGATACCGCAGGCCTTCTTCACTTGATCAGACTTGTAGAAATCGACACGATGTCGGCATCTACATCGCAACTATCCATTCCTCCCATATTAAAAGACCAGGCAGGATGCTTTTGTGACGACATCATGCGTCTATTGGCATACCAATATAATATTCCACGTTCGGTATTCATTGACTACCTGCGTATATTAATAGGTTTCCATCTGTCATTGTATTTTCAAAAGCTCATTAGCAGATTGCCTATTATAGTCAAAGAAGGACGTTTAGATGTAGATGATCACTGGAGTCAGGTCGTTGATATGACAGACAAGTTGGATAGTATTGTCTCTCCGCTTGCATGTGCTGACATGGAAAAGACGATTAACGGTATGATTGACTACATAAAAGCCTCATACAAGATTACAACCATGCGAAGGGTCAGCGATTACGACAGTTATGTAGAAAATGCACTGATGATGATAAAGAATCCGACACCGGAAATCAATGCTGCCCTCAGCTATATGCTCAAGAGGGTATACAACAACTACAAGGAGAAAGCAACGACTGATGAAGAAAAAGCAGAAGCAGATCAGAATATCAAGGAATTGAAAGATTATTTGAAATATGAGGAAACACCCCTTGACAAATTTGTCCAGTGTTGGATGAAGGTAGGTTCTACTTATCAGATAAAATACGGCATACAATTCCTCGACAGAGCATCAATGAAGAATGAGACCTCTGCCTTAATGATTGACGGAAGGAGCCGTAAACATCCTCGAAGAGGAGCTATAGGTTCCAAGTTGCTTGAAGTTCTGGTTCAGCTCCTTGTGTTAAAACCCAAGGAAGGAGGAGGCTTCGAATCAAGACCTCTCAGTATCCGTGAGTTGGCTAATGCCATTAAAGAGCGCTATGGTTTGATAATTGACGGTACCGATGAACCTCGATTCAAAGATGCCGATATCAAGACTCATCTGGCATTTAAAGAGAATATGAATGCGCTGAAGAATAAGTTGCGCCAGATAGGTTTCTATACAGACCTGAGTGACGCATCCTCGCTTCAGAAAATCCGCCCGAGATACAAGTTTAACGCTTAATTATTATGATTATGGATCTCATCAAAGCATATTATGACCATATCCTCGATATATTCATGACGGAATATGGCAGTACGATAAGAACCGCCTCTCCTGGACATTGTATGAAGGTAACAGGACTTTCATTAGATGTTCTACAAGATCTTTATGGCAGATTAAAGGGTCTGGAGACAGATACACAGATATTTATCCTGACAGAAGATGAAGATATTACGGACAAGAAATTTATAACGCCAACAAAGTTAATAGAGTTGCGTAATGATCTTACTATGCCTATCTTGGTTCTGATACCAGTGAATAGCTTCACATCAGCAGAAGATTCTTACGGTAATGCTACCTTCCAGGAATTGAACATCAACGAATTCGATACCATTCTTTTGAGAAAACTCGAAGAAAGATTAGGCAATGTACATAATCTGAAGTCTATTCTCAATTATGCAGACAAGTCTCTAAATGCGACAATTCAAGATAAAGTAAGATATCTCTTGTATATATCATTGAGCTATAATGTGGAAGAAGCAGTAGGAAACGGATTATATCTATTGGGCTTGATTCCTGATAGCGTTATCGTTTCCAAAAATGATCATATACCACAGTTCCTTTCCAAAAATGACGAATGCATATCCGTTCTTTCTGATTATTCTCTATCATTAGCTGATAAAATCGAGGATTTACCGATAAAAGCCGGTACATTGCAGGACGATGTTGCTAAAATGTTGAGGGATCAGAGTGGTGTTTTGAATCGCAAATCTTTATGTGAGAAGATCCTGAATGATTACCCGGAATTGAACTTCTCGAAATGGCATCAACACCTTAAAATCTCTGTCGCCTTGGGTGAACTACACGTTACGAAAGTAGATATCATCCGTAAAGGCGAAGACCGCCTTGATTTAAAAGTAGATCAGAAGAAAGGAGCGAAGGTGAAGTTAAGAATATGGTTCTCGCCCAAGCCCAGTGCTTATGAGCATTTAAAGAAAATCAAGGTGCTTCTGATGAATGGTGACGGTTATTATGAGGAATCTGAACTCGTCACGAAGAAGGTTTCCGAAAACGAAAAGGAATATCGGGATATATCCTTCATGATAACAGACAACCAATTTGATAATAACGGGACGTATTTCTTCCATATCTGTGCCATAGATGAAGAGGGTACGGTTCTGAATATAAACGACCATTTTCAGGACGAGGCTACCCAGAAACTATGGGAAGAAGAACAGAAGAAGGACGGCGATGCTCTCAGTAAAGAGGAATTTCAGCAGCTTCATCGTAGATTGTTAACGTCGGATAGTGAGGATTTCTTCTTGGAAGTAAAACAAGAAGGTGATATTGACGATAAAGAGGCAATTACCCGCATGAAGATTAACAATGTCCTTCAGGCATATTTCCGCTACAGAATAGAATTAAACAGAAAAGGATCGGATCTTACACTACCCGTGCGAGTGGCTGTACCCGATAAGTCAGGAAAATCCTCAGACGATGATTTGAAAAGTTGGCAGTATGCAACCCATATCAATACATTCCAATTACGATATAATAAAGACAACAACTACCAGATACCATTATCAAAAAAGTTGTTGAGTATTGAGGCTGCCATACTCAAGGATAGTGGAAAGATGGGGTATGTTGATGCCATTATATCGGATAATTATACTGATGAGTCTTTGAAGTCGATTGTGCTGCAGGAAATAGAAGGGCTGACTATACCCGAGAGTCTCCTTCAGAAAAGAAAAGTTCTTTTCAAAGACATCTTAGATTCTGCTCCAGAGGAATCGGGTGTTATAGAGACCTATGAGATATTCAACCATATCAGTGAAATCAAGGCTTATTTGGAAGAGTATCATAACTGGCTAAAGAGCATTGATGAAAAGGAGATGAGCCAGCAGTTTGCGGTCTTGCTACAAAGTATTGATACAGTATCCTTAAGTGTGGAGATGCCCGATGATCATGTGGCTCATACCAAACTGATGACTCCTTTGCATCCAGTGCGTTTAGGATGGCTCGTAAACATATTTGAGCAGTATGAAGACTGGGAAGCAAAAACAGCAGAAGATGAACGCTATCGCAAGCCTGATGTCTGGTATAAGAAGTTGGATAAATTGTTCTACGGAGAACTTGGCAACGAGGTGGCACCATTGGTAATGCGTGATATCTATAACGAGAACTACCTGCAATATGTGGGAGAACTTTGTTTTGGATGGGGGTTCTACGCCGATCCTCAACAGAGTGGCGATGATACCTTCTCAACAGGATTCAGACAGTTGAAGGCTTATGTCTCTCAATTGCTGAATATTGCCATGCAGTATCGTATTGATTCTGATGTGAATAAGCTAATGGTTTACCGCCAGATGAGAAACTATATTACACAGCACCCCTATACAAACAAACTGATAATAAACTTGTTTAATGCAGGTGATGCTGCGGTGTTTGCTGATAATCTGGTGATGATTGAACGTGCAACTGTAAACACGCCTTTTGACATTCACTATGAGATTCGTATGTTCTGTAATGATATACGATTTCCACAAGGTGAGGCTCTTAAAGATTTGGTTAATCCAGATACACAAGTTACAGAAGAAGCGGAGAACTTCTCACAAGCAGACGATAACCGCTTATTCCCAAAGTTGAGATATTCAGTGAATAGTATCGACGATTTTATCAGAAATCCGAATAAATACCCTGCGCATCTGTCGTTTTTGGTAAATCCATTCCCGACAAATGCGTCATTGAAGCGCTCAGATACGCTCCAGCAGTCATTCTATCTGAATGGTGTTGTGACAAGACCTGTCGTTCAAGTAGAGAAATCTGAGAAGGGCTATATCTGGAAAAGATATATCTCTGAGGTTCCCATCGCTAATCCTATATCTACATTTGCAAATGAAACTCAAGAGCTGTTCTCAACCCTACAAAGAATCGTTGCTCACTCAATGACGACAGATCACGACTTCTCTATTCCTTCTCTTTCGTTGAGTATTAAAGAAAGGAACTCTGTGATGTTGTCATTAGTCCATGATGTCAGTGACTGGGTAATTACCTTTGATAAGAATATGGGGCCTGAATTTTATGATATACCAAGCGGTGAAGGAGAGTCTCCCTATCTCTTGGACTACCTGCCCAGTGCAGAGCTTAATGGTATATCATCATTTCTGACTTGTCGCCCCACTTCAGAAATAGAAGGAATCATGGCACCACATTTTAAATCATTTGGCATCAATGTAGATGACAGGACCTCCTTCCTTGAACTTCTTGCAGACATCAGATCTGTATCAAGCAGTATGATTATGCAGTTAGACAGTACCAAGAATAAAGTTTTTGAAGTGCTGGGGACAACGCTGATGAAGCGCATGCTTATTAAGAAAAAACTGCTGGAGGATTCATTTATCATACCAATAGATCTCCATCAGGAGATATTCCGTGATATGGATTCTGACAGTTTCGAGAGAGCAGACGATTTGTTGGTGGATTTCCATACGGAAAAGAGAGAAATCGTGTTTACAGTTATAGAAATCAAATGTAGGCAGGATCTTAGCTCAGAAGAGTTAGAAGCTCTGCAAGAGAAGATGGAACGACAGATTGATAATACTATCCTGGCATTAAGGACAAGGTTTGATATCGAATATAAGTATCCTGACCGTCTTGATCGTGAGCTGATGACATTAGAACTTCAGTCGTTGTTGCTTTTCTATGCCCGCAGAGCTGCTCGTTATAAATACCTACATGCTGATACAGCTCGTGAATACGAGAAATTTATCCTGTCATTAATCCAAGGGAACTATACGATTCGCTTCAAAAGGTTGGGATTGATCTATCAATTCAAGAGCGATGAGTATCAAAGAAAGGAATATATTAATGATACGCTTTTCTATATTTTAGGAAAACCTATGATTGAGTTAATCCTTGAAAAGGATGCTTCTATCAAGACAACCGATATAGAGCGAATGAATGCCGATGAAGACTTTAAGACACAGTTTGAGACATCTGACCGTCTTATCAGAGAAGCTTCCTTTAAGCTGGAAAACGGTGTCGATGATCATGAAAGCGATTATGGGCAGGAGTCCCCAGATACGCCTAAGGTTGTAGAGGCGAAAACACCTAAGGATGATGAGCCAGAAATAATAGATATAAAAGACGGGGAAGATTCTAAACCAACTTGGAAAGTTGCAGACGACCCGCAAGGACCCGTACCTGATGAGGATTTAGGCATTCCTCCTGTAACACCTTATCAAGGGGAAAAACAGGTTACAACGGAAGTGCCGAGAACCACCGTTTCACCTGAGGATGTCCCAAATTATGATATAATGATCGGAAAGACCAGTGGTAGCGAACAATATGGTATCATTGGCGAAAGCATTAACGGTCATCGGAAGATAGCTATTGATTTGAGTGAGACCAATACAATTAGCTTGTTCGGAGTACAAGGAGGTGGTAAGAGCTACACGATAGGAACCGTTACAGAGATGACGCTGAAGCAATTCCCCAAAGTGAATTTGCTCCCAGCTCCGATGGCAAGTGTCATTTTCCACTATAGTGACAGTCCTGACTATGCACCAGAGTTTACTTCAATGATTTATCCGAATGATGAGGCTGGGCAACTAAAGAAGCTGAAGGAAGTCTATGGCGCGGAACCCGGAAGCATTGAAGATGTTATCATGCTCTGTCCGATAGACAAGGTTGAAGACCGTAAGGAGGAATATCCCAATATCGAGATTCATCCGATAGCTTTCCATTCAACGGATCTGAATGTTCAAGATTGGCTCTTCCTGCTTAAAGCCGTTGGTAATGAGTCAACTTATATCAATCAGTTGCGTGCTATCATGAGGGCTAATCGTAGGAATTTGAATCTTGCAGACCTGAAGAAGAGCGTTGATGCTTCTCCTCTTCTTTCTACCTCTCAGAAGGCATTGGCACAACAGCGTTTATCATTTGCAGAGGAGTATATAGATGACACATGCAAACTCGGTACATTGCTTCGCCCAGGAAGATTAATCATTGTAGATCTGCGAGATGAGTTTATTCATAAAGACGATGCCCTTGGACTGTTTGTGATTATGCTCAACATCTTTGCAGGAGTGAAGGAATATGAGGGTAGAAGATTCAATAAGTTCATTGTCTTCGATGAGGCTCACAAGTATATGGATAATAAGGAACTTACCAGTACCATTGTGACTGCCATCAGAGAAATGCGCCATAAGGGTGTCTCTATGATGATAGCGAGTCAGGATCCTATGAGTCTTCCCTCTGAGATTATAGAATTGTCGTCTATCATGTTATTGCATAAGTTCAACAGTCCGCAATGGGTGAAACATGTGCAAAAGTCAGTGATTCAGCTTCAAACGCTTTCTTCCTCTGATATGGCAAGTCTTGTTCCTGGTGAAGCTTATTTGTGGGCTACGAAATCTACAGATAAGGGCGTTATGAATCGACCGATGAAAATCAGTACACGTCCCCGAGTAACGAAACATGGTGGAGATACCATAAAAGCAATCTGATGGAAGTATTCAAATATAGCAACACAGGATGCCGTGAGGTAAATGAGGATTATGTCGTTTCCAATGACTTTGGGAACGGCAAAAGCCTCTACCTTGTGGCAGACGGCATGGGTGGCTATGATTATGGTGAGATAGCCTCAAAGGTTGTAGGGGATAGCTATATTCATGCCCTATCCCGAGATATGAATATCGCTGAGGCAACAAAGGTGGCTACGGAAAATCTCCGTAAAGAAAGAAACTCTCTCGGTGTAAAGAAGATGGGAAGCACTGTCGCTGGTGTTTATATCCAAGATATGAATATGACAGTGTTTTGGGCTGGAGATTCGAGAGTGTATTTGTATCGTGGAGGTGAAATAGTCTTTCAGACAGAAGACCATTCTGTAGCCAATGATCTCAATAAAGTAAGACCTTTGTCATTTGATGAGAGAAAAAGATATTCTCATCTGGTAACTCGTTCTCTGATGGGGGAAAGTAAGGAGAATGTTGATATAAAGGATGTCGCGATCGAGAAAGGGGATGAGATCTTTATCTGTACTGATGGCCTTTATAAAGATTGCCCTGTGGAATATGTTATAGAATCTTTACAGAAGAATCATTTTGATCTTGATAAGAATAACCTTGATTTTGACGATAATCATTCATTGATATACATAAAAATATAAATTTGTTTTTGGAATATGGTTCTAAATCGACAAATCATAGATATGCTAATGAAGCATTCTGGACTCATTTTTGATAAGTCAAAGGATTTTGAGTATTTATGTGATTTCATTTATAATGAGACAGGACGGACAATTGGAGTTACAACAATGAAACGTTTATTGGGGTACATTTCAGATGAAAGAAACACCAATGAATATACATTAAATACAATTGCCTTGTATTTGGGGTTCCAAACATGGAGTGATCTCTGCTCAACGGTTAGGATAGACAGTGATTGGGGATATGAAAACAATGCATATTATGTAGATGAGCTACCTTTGGGTTTAGTGCTTAGTGTAAGATATCTAAATAGAGAAGTATCCTTCATGGTTGTAGATTATGAAAGTCATAAAGCCCTTCAAGTCGTTGAAGTTAGAAATAGCAGTTTGAAGAAAGGGGACATCTTATTTTTAGACCATCTTAAAGAAGGGGAAATCCTTGAAGCAAAAACGGTTGTAAGAGGTAAGGAAATCGGTAATTACAGAACAAACGGAGAACTAAAAGAAATCAAAATTGGTCACTTTGAATGATATTTTCATTGACATTTAACAATATATATTCCCAAGAAATATGATAGCAACAAACTTGAGTGATTTACTCGGAAGAGAGGTAACTAGGAAAGATTTATATTTAAAAAAAGTTATCATCAAAGATGGAGTAGTAAATATATGTCCTAATTGTTTATGGAGAATAAAAAGGATGGAGTCAATTGTTTTACCTAATAGTGTTGTTAAGATCGAGACTTTCTCTTTTAGAAATTGTCAGAATCTTAAAGCTATAGAAATTCCTGAAAGTGTTGAGGAAATTGGTTCTTATGCATTTTCTGGTTGTTTCAGTTTGGAATCAATAGTGGTGGATAAAAATAATCCAGCTTTTGATTCACGAGATAATTGTAACGCAATTATTAGGAAGAAAGACAATGTGTTGGTGTTGGGGTGCAAAAACACGATTATACCTAATGGAGTTAAAAGAATTGGGGCAGGTGCATTTAAAAGTTGTACAGATATGGAATCATTATATATACCTGAAAGTTTAACTCAGCTCTATAATTATACTTTCCCCTTTCATGGCGAATTGATGTCAATTGTAGTGGACGAAAAAAATAGATTTTATGATTCTCGGGAGAACTGTAATGCTATTATTAGGAAGAGTTCAAATACGTTAATATATGGATGTAACACATCTACCATCCCAAATAGCATAGTCAGTATAGATTTTGAAGCTTTTAAAGATTGTTCAAAGATCAAATCAATAGTTATTCCAGAAGGATTGGTATCAATTGATGAACACGCATTTGATGGCTGTTCTAATTTATCATCTATTACGCTACCTAATAGTCTCACTTATATTGGGAAGGGGGCATTTCATGGTTGTAAAAGATCTAAAGTTTTCAATATCCCAAAAGGGACAAAAGAAAAATTCGCCTCTTTATTACCTCAATATGAAAGAAATTTGAAAGAAGAAGTATAAAGTCTTGAGAAAAGATCACCCTTAAAAACAATGGCGGCCAATTTATTGACCGCCATTTCTCTTTTTATTTCGCCGTATTCAGTAGCTTATCGATGTTGAATGTAAAGGTGTAGTCGTTCTGAACATTTTCAATCATAATTGGCATCATGATAGTCATAGTTTTACCTATATAAGTTGATGCTTCACTATTAAAGGCTTCTACATTGTTATAAACACATGGTATTAGATACCTTTCACGCCAGCCTCCATATTGTCCTGATACATAATAAACATTTTCAGTCGGAAGCAGCAGGTCAGTGATGCTTGCACCTTTGGGTATGGTTGTAGCAGGTTGTGAGTTGTTCCTATCTGTGTATTTTACTCCACTATGCATAACTCTTCCTACTTGACCATTGATGTTGACATAACTAATATCATCCCAATTAATTTTAAGGGTGTGCCCAGATTTGTTCTTCAAGGTAAAGTTGAATTCTTTTGATGCTACATACCATACAATATCGATGAAATCATCTTCATAACGGTATTTGTTAATACCATTCTCATCAAAATTAACGACTTTAGTTTCACCAAATTGCTGTTTCGCATCTTTAGGGCTTTCTACTGCAGACAGGCCTACTGAATAAGACGCTACATAACTCTTAAATGATCCACAGGAACTAAATAATAGAGATGTGATCAAGATTAATAAATAAAAGACATTCTTTTTCATAACTTATTGTTTTTTAATTGTTTTGATATTGCAAAGGTACATTTTTTATCAATATGTTGTACATAATGTTGCAAACATGGACAAACATGGATAAACGGATTCACCTTATTATATGAAGACAATTCGTGATTAACGAGGTTTATTGGTACTTTTGCAGCACAAATTCGTAAAGTTATGATTAGATGAAGAATTGTATAATAGATTATAGCCCATAAAAGGGCGTATAAAATTTGGAAGTGTCAGAGATTGTTTGTATCTTTGCACTCGGATTGTTTCTTTGAACAACAGAGCCAGGTTCTTCAATTACCCCTTACGAAACACCGCAAGTTAACTGTAGGATAAACAAAAGACGAAGGCTACCTGCTCATTCCTCAAATACAGAGGCGTGAGTCAGATAGTTATGCTTTTGTAGGTTCTACGTTGCGGTGTCCTGTAAGGGGCGTGCTATTTTGGCTGCGTCTCTGTTTCTTTAAAGAACAATCGGATATCCCAATTATCCCACATGATATTTTTTGCTCAAGCCATGAAAAGGCTTGAGTGTAGTAATAACAGTTTCACAACATGATATAATAACTATGACCAATGAAACTACCGAAGAGAAAGAAGCGCTAAACCTGCAGCCGCGAAAAAGAAAGAAAAAAAGGAAGAAGATACGGCTGCGGGATTATTCGATAGAAACTTTTAACTCTTTTATTGAAGCAATAGAAAACTATCTTATCAGCCGTAAAGACTGGCGAGTGGTTGAACCCATAATCTTTATGATGGAAGTGATATTCGGGATGGATGGACCACCGATAATCAAAGCCTTGATTAGTAGAGTTAATAAGCATTTCGATAAAAAGGATGCTAGGATTATCAATCAATATGATACCATAAATGGCGACAAGAACAACTTTCTGAACGGGAGTATGCTGGGAAAGTTTTCCTCAGCAGCAAATCTTTCCGAAGTACTAAATCAATTAAATCAAATCAATAAAAATAAGGGAAATGACAAGAAAAGACAGCACAAAGGGAGACCACAATGTGTTTCAGGCAGGAAGCATGATGATAAAGTTCTATCAGAATAACTATCATCACATCAAGGGCGCATGGACGGGCGAGGACGAGAGTGACTATACGGAGTATGAGGAAATCAAGGATTCGTGGACTTTAAGAAAAGGCCGAAAGGAGGAACCCAACTATTTCCAGACTGGCAGGTTCCTGAAGCGTATCCTGAATGAGGAGTGGTTTGAGGAACTACGCACGGATAAGCGGTTCACGTGTAAGTGGCGGGAACAGTTCGTGGATAATCTGATGGAGTCGGAGTGGAAGGACGTGATAGGTGAGGCTTGGATGGATAAAGACAGGCGCGAGACGCTGAAGGGATATATCGTAGGATCACTGAAGGATGCCGGCGTGATCTGCGGCAAATATGACGAGATAGCCAAGGTGATGGGGTATGAGGAGGATTACCGTACTTTCTCCAGCTATCTGGGCAGAGGGAAGAAACAGCCTTTTTTCGACTGGATCTGTGTCTACGTGAAAGGGAAGGAATAGTCTGTAGGCTACATCGGAATAGCCTATTTGCGACAGCGGATGCTTGCGACAGCGCGATTTGGTGCTGTCGCAAGTTTTTTAATGGAAAATTATTTTGCCCTTTATCCATGGGGCTTTCACACCCGTTTTGTTTGCGACAGCAAGGCGGGGTGTTTTTATTATTTGTCAGTCGCAAAATCGCATTCTAATTTTGCAACCGCAAACAAGCCAATAAGGCGGTTGCAAAAGTAAATTCACATTATTAATATTTTAAAAAGAAAAGAGAATTATGAGCAGAAAGAGAACAATTGAGATGGATGCCTACGAGTTGGCAGAGATGAAGGCTCAGGAGGAACAGATGAAGCTTAGCCTGAGTGAAATGGCTGATGAACTGGAAAGCACCAAGGAGGAACTGGAGACCGCGAAAGGGGAACTGAAGGTCGTGACCAAAGACTTGCGTGACACCCGTTTTCTGCTGCGTTCATCCGTAGAGCTCCAGCAGCGTGCAGAGGAATCGGCAAAGATGTGCGAGGATGTGCTGAGAGGATTCCTGAACCAGTGGCTCACGGTAGAGAACCGTGCGATGGTGAAGAACATCCTGAGATTCTACCGCCCCTTCCAGCGTATCAACATGATCAACGCCGTGCTGACCTATCTGATCTTCGGCAAGAAGAAGCACATGGAGCGCGAGGTGGAGAAGACGCACTTCGAGATCATCTGCGAGCGGATTGACGATGACAGCGTCACGCTGCCCCCTCACTCGCTGATGATAAAGCTGATGAAGAAGTACGGTCTGAATGAGGCCTTAAAAGAGATCGCTCTTAAAGATTAAACAATTAGAGTCCCATAACAACAACAAACACAAACAAAAGTATGGATGAACTGTTTATTGAAAAGCCGGTAGGCAAGCCCGTGAAGAACTTCAGGGCACGCGTGAAGATGTACGACAACAACGTCGTAGTAGTGAATCCGATGGAGCCCCGTGAGAGTAATCGGAAGATGATCAAGCAGAAGGGCAAGAGCTCGTTCTACAAGAGCGAGGGGGAGAAGGAATCCTCGTATTCAATCCACATCAACGTGGATGCGAATGATCCCGATCCCGTGGCCACAATGCAGGAGGCCTTCAATGATCTCACGAAGGGAGAGCTGAAGACGGAGCCCAAGCTTCAGGTAAAGGGCAAGCTGCTCTACGACTCGGAATATCTTCAGGTGTACTTGAACAAGACCCAGAAGAATGTGGTATTCAAGACCACCCTGCCTTGCAGCCCCACGATCGAGCGTGAATTGCTTCGCCTTCAGAGCGAAATGGGTAAGGTCATCGGCGCCTATTACTCAGAGATTATCAAAGTGTTTAACACCGTCAAGAAGGATGAAAAGAAAGCCGATTCTCCTTCAGACAAAGAAATCATTGATCGCGTATAACTCAAGAACAATTATGGAAAAGTTACCAATCGTATATGATAGTATTACGGGAACTTTGTTCCTTGTAAAGAATGTAGGACGCCAGACATTACTGATGGCTCCGAATATGGAACTGACAACATTGGATGTCGAGGACAAGAACTGGATGAATTTTGATCACTTTTATCCTGACCATAAGGGAAGTTATTTCAATTACCTATGTATGACAGGCGAAAAAGTATGTTCGGAAGACCTGATTGTGCCTCTTATGAAATTGGGCTATGTGCATGAAAAAGCGGAAATGGAAAAGGTTGTCCGTCAGCTTAGACATTGGGGCGTGGTTTCGGACATGGTGCCAGTGAGCCTTGAAGTGAATGTGAAGACAAACGTGTATAAGGACGGCAGTGAATGCATTGAAATCTATGGCGATGGGTTCAGAATGATAGGATGCGCCACTACTGAATGTGCGGCTGAATCTCTTGCCTATGCCCTGCTCTATGCTGCAGATTCTGATTTCTTCCTTTCAATCGTTGTCTCAATTAGAGCATTTTCGGAAAAAGATATGAAAGTGAGCAAAGAGGTCTATGAGAAAGTATGTGAGTTTGTCCAGCATGATGGAACCATTAAAATTGTTGGCCGCGTATGAAAGAGAAGAAGCAATGTTTGCCAATCGTTGGCATGAGTGAATATGGGATGCTGGCATCCGTTATAGAAGTAGGAAAAGCTCCGTATTTCTGCCTTCCCAAACTTCCAATGGAGGAGTTTCATTCAGAATCGGCAGTATTCTTCTGCCAGCAAGGACAGAGAATCACCCCCACTGCGATGTTTGAGATCCTGATGTGGGTTTTGGAAAATGCAGTCATCGGCGGCTACATTCTTAATGTGGATTCTGCCTGCGATTTCTTGAAAGCCAATGGTATCACGATGGCTCCCGGAGATATCAATGTGGATTTTAAGGTCATCAGGTTAAAGCATGATGGTTTTATGCTGGAGAGTCAGGATGACCGTAGTATCGAGATCGGGCACTATGGTAGCCTTGAAGACATGTCGGAGGCTCTGTATCATCTCTTGTATAAGATGAATGACTGCTTTGGCGGTGGTTTGGCAGTGAGCTTTACTTTTCAGGGTGAGGATGCCAAAGAGTTCTCATATCTCTTGGAAGACCGCCATCGCTCAGTATTCTTCGATTTGGCTATAGACTTTTAATCATTAATCTAAAAACCTAAAGAAATGGAATTAATTGTAACAATTACCGAGGTAGGCGCATACTCTGAGCGCCAGTATCAGAAGCAGGACGGCAGCTCTGAATACTTCAAGAGCCGAGGTATCGTGTTGAAGCATGGCGGGGACTGCATCTATGGGGAGATGACGGGAGAGCTCGCCTCCAAGAACCGCGATACGCAGTTCTATCAGAATCAGATCTATGTGGTGAAAGGGTTCTGGAAACAGCGTGTCTGGGGCGACAACAACGACCGCCATGAGAACGTGTTCTACATTACTGACATACAGAGTCTGTAGCCTATGGAGATTTGCTATCAGAAGAAGAAACAAGTCATTTATTCAGAGGTCTGCCCTGAGGTAAAACTCAGGGCACTGGCCTCCAGTCCTGAGACCAAACTTTTGACGGACAGTTGCCGTCTGGCCCTGCAATATGCTGAGGAGGATCCAGCCACGATGCCCGAATGGTTCTCGAAGCGGTTTATGAAATTCTGCAGGGAGATGACCAAGGATAAAGGTCAGACTTTCCTGAAGAAGACCAATCAGCAGAAGCTGCTACTCTTTGCGGATTACGAGAAGGGTGAACATCCGTTTATTAACTTCTGCGCTCGCGGCTATGATGAGTCTGAGATCAAGGAAAAGAAGACGGGGAATATGAAAAAAGGGCCTTGGCGCAAGCAGAAGTATGTGCATCTGTCTGGTCTCGTGGCCATTGACATTGACCATGTGGATGATCCCAAAGCTGTCTTTGAGCGCTGGCAGAAGGAAGTAGACTTCAAGGCACTGAAGATATACCTCGTCTATATCACACCAAAGGGCAAGGGCCTTCGTGTTGTGTTCAGGTGCGAACTTTCAAGGGGCAACCTGATTGAGAACCAGATGTGGATGTGCGAGAAGTTGGGCGTGGAGCCTGATGCAAGCTGCAAGGATGCAAGCCGCGGGTACTTCCTGACCTCTACAGAGAATTTTTTGTATGACGATTTAAAACAAATGTATGCAGATGAAGCGGATGAAGAATTTATTCAAAAGTATGAGCCTGAGTATCGGGCTGGTAACAGTAGTAGCACTCAGAGTGGCACTAAAGCCAATCTGCCTGCTGGACAAGGGGTTAAGACTGTCGGGCAAGTGGATGCTCAGCCAGTGGGTGATCCGTTGAAGTGGCGCGGGTATGACATTCAGGCTATTATTGATGCTTGGAGTGCTGATCACTTCGGGAACGGTGACAAGGAGGTGTCGCGCCATGCCGCCAGCCTATCGCTCGCCAAAGACCTCTATATCATGCTTGACAGGGACGGAGCGGGGACACTGGCCCTGCTCAAAGCCCAACAGTGGGTGCAGCAGATCATCGAGGAGCGTGGCGAGGACGTGGAGCGTACGGTATCCGATGCCGCCAACTATGTGGCAGAGGCAGAAAGCCAGGCTGCCAAGAAAGGCAAAAACTGGCTGCCTCAGCCTTCGAAGGAGATGCAGGCGGCAGTGGCCAAGGTGGCAGGCAAGGATTACAAGGAGGTGGTGACGCCTGATTTCACGGACTACAGCAAGACGGATGATGCCATGCTCAAGAAACTGAATGCATGGGGCACGGAGATTGAGGGGCTGTTCTCGTACTTCCCCTTATTGAAGGATGTCTGCTACGGCCTGAAATGCAGCCAGTTTCCTGCTGCTTTGTTCGTTGCGGCTGGTGTGCTGATGACGCTGATGACACGCTGCTGGTACAGGTTCTATCATCGTCCTCAGCAGGAGCGGCGTTTGAACTGTTCGTTGTTCATCATCGGTCATCCTGCCAGCAACAAGTCGATGGCAGATGATATCTATGAGGTACTTTCAGCTCCCATAGAGGCTGCTGATCAGGCGGGCAAGGCTGCTTTGAACCGCTATAAGCAGGATCAGAAGAAAAAGGCTGCCAATAAGGAGGGTAAGGACAAGCCGCAGGGCATCATCCGAATTCACCCGGCGCGTACCTCTAACGGTCAGTTGATTCAGGACATGCTGAATGCGAAGGAGTCCGTCGAAGGAAAGGAGATCATGCTGCACATGTTCACTTTCGATACGGAGTTGGATAATAGCATCACGCTCCAGAAGGGTGGTTCATGGATCAACAAGCAGACGCTGGAACTGAAGGCTTTCCACAACGAGAAGGACGGACAGATGTACCAGAACTCGGATTCGCCCGTGGATGAATTCAAGGTGTACTGGAACTACATCTATACGGGAACGCCCATAGCACTGAAGAAAAAGGTGAATGAGCAGAATTTCGGATCTGGTCTGTCTACGCGCCTCGCGGTAATCCCCATGCCGAAGACGAACTTCGAGATGATAGGATTCGAAGAAAAGACGGCCATAGACTGGCCGCGTCTGGAACGTATGAAGACATGGGCTTACAAGCTGGATTCCCGCTTTGGCGAACTCCCATTCTGGCCATTAGTCAAGAAGATCTATGACTGGACGAAGGATCGCATGGCTGATTGTGCCGAGGATAATTCGGAAGCCAATGAACTGATGCTGAAGCGCGTGCCTTACCATGCCTTGAACTATGCTGCACCATTCATCGATATGCGCCACTGGGCCAATCTGCACCAACAGGGCAGCTATTGGATAGGCGAGTATGAGGTGGATGAGATAGATTGGAGGCTCTGTGAACTCATTGCCCGCATCCAGTATGCCACGCAGCAGCATTTCTTCGGTGTCTTGGCAGAGAAGTATTTCGACGACATGAACAATGACGTGCAGATCATTGGTAAACGCCACATTCAGAAGTCTGTGGATGGCTATAACCGCCTGCCGGAAGTCTTTACAGCGGATGATGTGGGGAAATGTTTTGGCTATCAGAATGAATCCACCATTTATGGAAAACTGAAGAGACTGGTTGACAGCAAGATGGTTGAAGCTGCTGATGAGTATGTTGAGAACGGCAAAAGGAGAATCAGGTATCGGAAGATTCTGCAGCTGATATCGTGACCTTTCACCTTTCACCTTTCAATAAGGAAAAAAAATTTGGTATGACAAATGTAGAAATCAATAAAAGTATGAAACTCTCCGAGCACTTTTCGCTCGGAGAGTTGACAGTGACGAGTGTGAAGACTGCGGATAAGAACATCCCGAGTCATGTGGCGATTGAGAATTTGAAGCGGTTGTGCAAATGGCTGGAGCATCTGCGGGCGCAGTATAATCTGCTGTATGATGACGGGTCGCATCCGATTGTGATTAATAGCGGGTATCGCTCGGAGGAGGTGAATAGGAAGGTGGGCGGTGCGCCAAATTCAAATCATCTGACGGGGTGTGCAGCGGATATCCGGGTGTATGGGATTGAGCAGGCATTGAGGTATGCGGTGATTCTGCTGAATTATGCGGATGATACGGATCAGGAGTTTGATGAATTGCTGATTGAGCGTTCGAAGAAGGGAACTTATTGGGTGCATTTCGCGGTAAGGCCGAAGGGGAATCGGAGGAAGGTGATGTTTTTGCAGACTTAGCATTCACTTGCGGCGGGGCCTCTCGCTAGGGTCAGGGCCTGACGAGAAAGTCGCAAGCGACTTTACGTCAGTACCAGACCCCATCGAGAGGCGATGCGGCGGCGAGAGCACAGCGAGAGGCGGTTGCGGCAGGGGCAGAGCGCAGCGGGAGGCGCGATGCGGCGGGGGGCTGACTAGGCGCGGAGGGTGCGCATGGCGTTGAGGACGGCGAGGACGGTGACGCCTACGTCGGCAAAGACGGCTAGCCACATCGTGGCAATGCCCAGGGCGGCGAGGATGAGGACGGCTACCTTGACACCGATGGCGAACCATACGTTCTGGCGGGCGATGGCCAGCGTGCGGCGGGCAATGCCGATGGCAAGGGCTATCTTCGAAGGTTTATCGTCCATCAGTACCACATCGGCGGCCTCGATGGCGGCGTCGGAGCCAAGACCGCCCATGGCGATACCTACATCGGCGCGGGCAAGCACAGGGGCATCGTTGATACCGTCGCCCACAAATGCGAGATAGCTGCCTGTAGGCTTTTCCTGCAGCAGGCGCTCCACATGGGATACCTTATCGGCGGGCAGCAGTTCGGCATGGTATTCTGAGAGGTTGAGCGCCTGCGCCACATTTTCTGCCACCTCCTGACGATCGCCCGTGAGCATCACGGTCTTGGCGACACCTAGTTGCCGGAGACTGGCGATTGCCGCGGCGCTGTCGTCCTTCACCTTGTCGTTGATGACGATATGGCCGGCATACGTGCCGTTGATCGCCACATGTATAATCGTGCCCACATGATGACAGTCGTGCCACTTGGCACCCACGGCATCCATCATCTTCGTATTGCCCACACACACTACTCTGTCGCCTACCTTTGCGCGGATGCCATGACCGGCTATCTCCTCGACATCGGATACCTGACAGCCGTCGGTAGCCTCATCGGGGAAGGCATTGCGCAGGGCTGCGCCGATGGGGTGCGTGGAAAAGTGCTCCACATGGGCGGCGAGGTGCAGAAGCTCGCGTTCGTCGATCAGATCGGGATGCACGGCGGTTACTGCAAACTGGCCATGGGTGAGGGTGCCCGTCTTGTCGAAGACGACGGTATGAACCTTTGCCAGCACATCCATATAGTTGGCCCCCTTCACAAGGATTCCCTTTCGCGAGGCACCGCCGATGCCGCCGAAGAACGACAGCGGCACGCTGATGACGAGGGCACAGGGGCAGGAGACTACCAAGAACATCAGCGCACGATAGAGCCATGTTGCAAAACTACCGCCCAACAGCGTAGGGATGATGGCGAGGGCGATGGCCAAGAACACCACGATGGGGGTATAGACGCGGGCAAAGCGGGTGATGAAGGTCTCGCTCTGCGACTTATGCTCGCCTGCGTTCTCCACCAAGCTGATAATCTTGGACACTGTACTCTCGCCGAATGCCTTCGTGGTGCGTACCTTGACGACACCCGAGATATTGACGCAGCCGGAAATGACTTCGTCGCCGATGGTAATATCGCGAGGCAAGGACTCGCCCGTCAGGGCAACGGTGTTCAGGGCGCTGGTGCCTTCGATGATCACGCCGTCGAGCGGCACCTTCTCACCCGGGCGGATGACGATGGTCTCGCCTACCCTCACCGCATCGGGACTGACAGTATGCAGCTGACCATCGCGCTCCACATTGGCCACGTCGGGGCGGATATCCATCAGGTGGGCAATGCTCTCGCGGCTCTTCCCCTCGGCATAGCCCTCGAAGAGTTCGCCTATCTGGAAGAAGAGCATCACGAAGACGGCCTCGGGGAACTCGGCCTCTGCCCCTGGGAGGAAGCCGATGCAGAGGGCACCGATGGTGGCAATCGACATCAGGAAGTGCTCATTGAAGGCATCGCCGTGGGCGATTCCCTCCGCAGCCTCCTTCAGCGTGTCGTGGCCGATG
>Ga0310694_10001171_pt1 | contig 30715 bp, 15 predicted proteins | sample 174DNAGHGhighgp2_FD_203884 | JGI IMG/M metagenome (GOLD analysis project Ga0310694, IMG submission 203884) | Sheep rumen microbial communities from Palmerston North, Manawatu-Wanganui, New Zealand - 1742 DNA GHGhigh gp2 (v2) (version 2) | ecosystem: Host-associated > Mammals > Digestive system...
CTTGCAACAATCAATATTCGTTTCATCACTATACACTTTATACCTAAAGCTTCAATAACCTATAACCTATAACCCATAACCATTACTCCTTGTACCACTTCACCTTCAGCGACACGAACATCAGCACGGCCAGAATCACGAAGATGCCGAGACTGCCAAACAATAAGGCGTAGGTCTCCATCTGGAGCAGCACGTACATGAAGACGTAGAGCAGGAGCAGTAGGGCACCCACCATCAGCGCGGTCTTGCGGATTTTCAGGATGCCCGCCAAGTAGCCCGTGATCAGCACGATGGTCATCAGCATGGCGATGAGGTACGACCAAAGGAAGGGGATGTGCTCGCAGAACGAGAGCAGCAGCGTGTAGAACACCAGCAACGCGGCGCCGATGAGCAGGTATTGCACAGGATGGATGGGCGTCTGCCGGCGGTACTCCACGAAAAAGACCGTGGCGAAGGTGAGGAAGATGAACAGGTAGGCGTACTTCACGGTGCGTGTGGTCTGCTGGTACTGCAGCACCGGCACCTTCATCATCACCCCGAACTCGTTCTTCTTCATGCTTACGCTGTGCGAGCCCCTGTCGCCGTAGTCCACCCATTGGGTCACCGACTGCCCGAAATCGCGGTTGAGGGCCAGCACTTTCCACGTCGAGGAGAACCCGCTGTCCGTCACCGTACGTTCGTCCGGCAGGAAGTTGCCCTGGAAGCTCGGCGTGGCGCAGTTGGAGGTCAGCTGCACGGAGGTGCTGTTACCCACCGGCAGGAACATCAACGACTCCGAACCCTTCAGCGGCAAGCGCACGGAGTAGGTCGCGGACACCGAATCCTGCATCTCGCTCACTGGCACGCGACAGCACAGCACCGAACCCAGCTCCTCGTCTTTGTCGGACTTCATCGTATATTCCTTCCCGTTCAGTCGCAGCACCACGTTCTCCGAGAGTCCCCGAAAATCGCTCAGCGAAAGCAGCACCTCCGCCTTCGAGAGGTCATAGACGGAATCCACATATTCTGAAAGATCAGGCAGTTGCAGATTACCGTCCAACGTCAGATCAGCGGTATAGACGGTCACGTCGAAGTTGCCCCGATGCCGGTTCTCCGTCTTCACGTCGCCTTTCACCTGCAGTGACTCGGGCAGGAGATAGACATCCTTGTGGTAGTTTTTGCCGGGGATGCGCACCACCGGCCCAATCACCCGTTGCGGCGCGCTCCACATTTGCTCTACTTCCTCCTCAGCTTCCACAGATGTCACTTTCCGCTCGTTCACCACATGCAGGATGATCTGCTGCGGAATGAGCAGAATAAGGCTGATGAGCCCGATGATGAGGAGCTTCAGCAGCATGCGGTCGCTGCGTTTCATTCTTGATTTTTCCTGCGTGGCAGGTCTTGTTTGTTCGGCTTGCGGTGTCGTCACCGCGGTTGTGGTTTCTGTTGTCATATTTTTTGGATTTTTGGTGATTGTTTCTCCTATTGCCCCACACTGCGCTTCGCTTGTGTGGGGTTACTTGCGCTTCGCGCGTTTTGTCCCTCCGGGACTGCTTAAGGAAGCGTTTTACCCCCCTGCCCTTCGGGCATCCCCCTAAAGGGGGCATTGGGGCTTTTCGCATCATCATTCTTCATTCCACATTCTTCGTTAATTTCGTATCTTTTTCATCGTATCATTTTCATTGCATTATCGGATTGTAAACAAAGTGCTTTGCGCCACAAAGTTAATTGGCAAAAAAAATTAGCCGCGACATTCTTTCAAAAAACGTTCCATCGCGTCAATATGCGCGGCGAAGGCTTCTCTACCCGACTCAGTAATCACATACGTCGTGTTCGGCTTGCGACCAATGAACGACTTCTCGCAGCGAATATAGCCGGCATCTTCAAGATGGCGCGTATGACTCGCCAAGTTGCCGTCGGTGAGTCCCAACAGCGACTTCAGCGTGGCAAAATCCGCCGCACCATTCGCTGCCAACACCGACATGATGCCTAAACGGATCTTGTTCTCAAAAGCCTTATTCAAACCGTCAATAATCGCCATATCGCTTCTCTTTTATCGCTAAATATTTCTATCCAACAAACTTTTCCCGATTGCACTTTAACCTGAAACTTGAAACCTGAAACTATCTCCCCCGCTCAAACATCAAAACATACACAACCCCAAACACGACATGCATCACACTAAACCCCAAAAACCAGAACAACAGTGCGTGCGACATCGTGAAACAGTCAATGATGCCAATGAGCAACTCCGCATAACCCAACCAGCGCAATGCTGGATAAGTGTAATGAGTACAATTAACGAGTGCTAGACCGTAAAACAGGAGCATGATGGAAGAAGTGAGTCCATAATGCCCTTGCATCACCAAAGCCATACTCAGCAGACCACCAGCCACCAATGGAATAAAGAAATCGAGCAACATCTGACACATCCGTTTGTCAAAGTAAAAAGGCAGTTCATGCCGTTTCGACTTGATCATGGCAAAAACGAAGACAGTCAGAAGTGAGAGCGCAAACAATCCTATGGCAATGAGCACTGCAATACGGATCTTACTCGGTGTATTCAAAACGACGAAACGTTGCAGGTTTTCGCAACAGGGAAGCCAATCCCCTACCCCGATGACCGATGCGGCCATCACAGATGCCACTGCTGCATAGAGTCCGATTACAATGATAGACCATCCGCTAACCGCCTGAAAACGAGACGATTTACTCATCATCTCGCGAATATCACTCAATGTCTGTCTAACTTCTTTTTCTTCCATAATTTAAAAAGTACTTTGCGCTGCAAAGATACATTTATTTTTGACATGGAACATTATATCCGAAAAAAAATCAGCAAATTACTATTCCCACCCTCCTAATCCTAATTCTACATTCTTCATTCCACAAAAAAAAAGCGGCCGGGAAACTCGCACCCAGCCGCCACAAAATTTATAAAAATGTTGAACGTAGTCGTTATGCTAAACCGCCGCCGCTCATGAACGGAGGCATCTGATTCGGACGATCCTGGATAGCACCGAATTGTTCCTCATACTTGGAGACATTTTCCTGCAACGCGCGAAGCAAACGTTTGGCATTCACAGGTGTCATGATGACGCGGGAACGAACCACAGCCTTCGGAATACCAGGAGACAATGAAGCGAAATCCACAAAGAATTCGTTCTCAGAGTGGGAAAGAATAGCCAAGTTGGAATATACTCCCTTCGCAACTTCCTCACTAATCGTCAAATCCATTTTCTGTTCTTTCTTTTCTTCAGCCATATTCTTTTTATTCTTATTTACTCGTTTAATACATTATCTTATCATCCTTTAATCCTCTTCTTTGGATGCCATCAAAGACGCGTACTCCTCTTTCGATCCAACCTCAATATTCTGATAAGCGCGGATACCCGTGCCTGCTGGAATCTTCTGACCGACAATGACATTCTCCTTCATACCGATCAGGCTGTCGGACTTGGCGTTGATAGCAGCCTCTGTCAGCACTTTCGTCGTCTCCTGGAAGGATGCGGCGGAGATGAAGCTGTGGGTCTGCAGAGAAGCGCGAGTGATACCTTGCAGAATCGGTTTACCCGTAGCCGGACGAGCATCGCGGGTCACCACCAAGCGCATATCTTTACGTTTCAGCAATGAGTTGACATCGCGCAGCTTCTTGGCAGAGATGATTTGACCTTTGCGAATCGTGTCGGAATCGCCAGCGTCTTCGACCACCTTCTTATCCCAAATCTGGTCGTTCTCCTCTTGGAAGTCAATCTTATTGATGAGTTCGCCTTGCAAGAACTTGGTGTCGCCCGGATCCTCAATCTCCATCTTACGCATCATCTGACGCACAATGACTTCGAAATGTTTGTCGTTGATCTTCACACCTTGCAGACGATACACCTCCTGAATTTCATTGATGATGTACTCCTGCACCTTCTGCGCACCCTTGATGTTCAGGATGTCAACAGGAGTGAGAGAACCTTCAGACAGCGGCGTACCAGCCTTCACGAAGTCGTTCTCCTGAGCCAGAATCTGCTTGGAGGTCGGGATGAGGTAGGTTTTGGCACCTTCGCCGGAATCCACGCGCGGGGTAATCTTCACGACACGGTTACCACGTTTCAGCTTCTTCTCGAAGGAAACCACACCGTCGATTTCAGACACCACTGCGGGATCGGAAGGATTACGTGCCTCGAACAGCTCAGTCACGCGAGGCAGACCGCCCGTGATATCGCCGGACTTACCGAAGGAACGCAGAATCTTGACCAAAATTTCACCGGAATCGATGACTTGACCCTCTTCCACGGCCAAACGGGCACCCACAGGAACGTCGAAGCTCTTAATAATGTCGCCATCTTCATCAACAATGTTTATACTCGGGTTTTTCGTCTTCAGACGGCTCTCGATAATCACCTTGTCGTGGATATTGGTCTGCTCGTCGGTCTCCACACGGTAGGTCACGCCCTCGATAATATCGTTGAACTGAACCTTACCGGCCACATCAGACAGAATCACTGCGTTGAACGGATCCCAATCAGCAATCAGGTCGCCCTTCTTGATGCTATCACCATGTTTGAAGTAAAGGTTAGAGCCATAAGGCACGTTGGCAGAAGAGAGCGCAACGCCAGTTTTCACGTCAATAATCTTGATTTCTGCCGTACGACCAATCACCTTATAATAGAATTTGCCAGTATCGTCAGTTTTCTCCAAAGCTCGCAACTCGTCGATACTCAACACGCCGTCGTAAGTAGCCATGATGCTGCTGTTAGCAGCCACGTTACCGGCAACACCACCGACGTGGAACGTACGCAGAGTCAGCTGTGTACCAGGTTCACCGATGGACTGAGCAGCAATCACGCCAACAGCCTCACCAATCTGCACCATCTTGCCAGTAGCCAGATTACGACCGTAACACTTCTGGCAGATACCGTGCTTCGACTCGCAGGTCGGGACTGAGCGGATTTCCACCTCCTCAATGGGAGAATCCTCGATAATCTGACAATATTTTTCAGTCAACTCCTCACCGGCGCGGATGATCAGCTCGCCAGTCTGAGGATGATAAACGTCGTGCAATGTCACACGACCCAACAAACGGTCGTACAACGTCTCCACCACTTCCTCGTTGTTCTTCAACGCGCTCACGGTCATACCGCGCAACGTGCCGCAGTCTTCCTCATTGATGATTACATCGTGGGAAACATCAACCAAACGACGGGTCAGGTAACCTGCGTCAGCGGTCTTCAAGGCAGTATCAGCCAAACCCTTACGAGCACCGTGCGTGGAAATAAAGTACTCTTGCACGGAAAGACCTTCCTTGAAGTTGGACAAAATGGGGTTCTCGATAATCTCGCCGCCGGAAGAGCCTGCCTTACTGGGCTTTGCCATCAAGCCACGCATACCGGACAGCTGACGAATCTGCTCCGCAGAACCACGGGCACCAGAGTCGCGCATCATGTGCACGGGGTTGAAGCCTTGGCGGTCTTCTTCGATTTCCTTCATCAAAATCTTGGACAGACGCGCGTTGCACTGCGACCAGACATCAATCACCTGGTTGTAACGCTCGGTATTGGTGATGAAACCCATGTTGTAGTTCATGGTGATCTCATCGACCTGGGCGTTAGCCTCGGCTATCAACTTCGGTTTCTCAGCAGGCACAATCACGTCACCGAGATTAAAGGACATACCGCCTTCGTATGCCATACGGTAACCGAGGGTCATGATGTCGTCAAGGAACTGTGTACAGGATTTGTTACCACACTTGATCAGCACGTCGCCGATGATGTCGCGCAACGCTTTCTTAGTGAGCAACATATTAATATAGCCATAATCTTTAGGCACCACCTGGTTGAACATGACGCGACCCACGGTGGTATCGACAACCTTCTTGGTACCCTGCCCATCTATATCGACACGGCATTTGATTTTGGCGTTCAAATGAACTTTCTTTTCATTATAGGCAATCATCACCTCTTCCGGTCCGTAGAAGATGCCGCCTTCGCCGGGAACCTTATGGTCGGGCGTGGAGGGCAATTCCTTTGTGATGTAGTACAGACCCAAGACCATATCCTGAGAAGGCACAGTCACGGGCGCACCGTTAGCCGGGTTGAGAATGTTGTGGGAAGCCATCATCAGCATCTGGGCTTCCATGATGGCGGCGTTGCCCAGCGGCACGTGAACAGCCATCTGGTCTCCGTCGAAGTCGGCGTTGAATGCAGTACAGCACAACGGGTGCAAACGAATAGCTTTACCCTCGACTAATCGCGGCTGGAAGGCCTGAATACCCAAACGGTGCAACGTAGGAGCACGGTTCAGCAATACCGGGTGACCCTTCAGGATGTTTTCAAGGATTTCCCATACGACGGGATCCTTACGATCGACAATCTTCTTGGCGGATTTCACCGTCTTCACAATACCTCTTTCAAGGATTTTGCGGATAACGAACGGTTTGAACAGCTCTGCAGCCATATCCTTCGGCAAACCACACTCGTTCAAGTGCAAGTCGGGACCGACAACGATAACTGAACGCCCAGAGTAGTCAACACGTTTACCGAGCAAGTTCTGACGGAAACGGCCTTGTTTACCTTTCAAACTGTCGGAGAGGGATTTCAACGCACGGTTGGATTCCGTTCTCACGGCGCTGGATTTCTTGGAGTTATCGAACAGGGAATCCACAGCTTCCTGCAACATACGTTTTTCGTTACGCATAATCACATCGGGAGCCTTGATTTCCATGAGGCGTTTCAGACGGTTGTTGCGGATGATGACGCGACGGTAGAGGTCGTTAAGGTCGGAGGTGGCGAAACGTCCACCATCCAACGGCACCAAAGGACGCAACTCCGGCGGAATCACTGGCACGGTCTTCACAATCATACGCTCAGGACGGTTGTCGGCGCGTTTACGGCTGTCGCGGAACGCTTCGAACACGTGCAGACGTTTGAGAAGGTCCTTCTTACGTTGTTGTGATGTCTCGCGGTTGGCGCGGTCACGCAACTCGTAAGATTCGGCATCCAAATCCACCATGCAAAGCAGATCGTACAGAGCCTCTGCACCCATCTTGGCGATGAACTTGTTGGGATCGGTATCCTCCAGCAGACGATTGTCGGCGGGCAGTTTCTCATACAAGTCAAAATACTCCTCTTCGGTCAGCAGTTTGCCCTTCTTGATATCGTCACTTTCCATGATACCACCTTGTATTACAATATATTTCTCGTAATACACCACGGCTTCCACCTCTTTGGTGGCCAAACCCAGGAGTGCACCAATCTTGTTCGGCAGAGATTTGAAGAACCAGATATGAGCCACGGGTACAACCAGTTGGATGTGACCCATACGCTCACGACGCACCTTGCGCTCGGTGACTTCCACACCGCAACGATCGCAAATCACGCCTTTGTAACGGATTCTCTTGTACTTACCGCAATGACATTCCCAGTCCTTCATCGGGCCGAAAATCTTCTCGCAGAACAGACCGTCGCGCTCCGGCTTCAACGTTCTGTAGTTGATGGTCTCCGGCTTCAACACCTCACCGTGCGACTGCTCGAGAATGGTCTCAGGCGAGGCCAGACTGATGGTTATTTTATGAAACTCCTTACGGGTATTATTATCTTTTCTGAGAGCCATTTTCTTTCAGATGTTTTATTTCTTATTCAAATTTAATATCCAAACACAGACCGCGCAACTCGTTGACCAACACGTTGAAGGACTCCGGAATACCGGAAACAGGCATGTTATCACCCTTCACGATCGCCTCGTAAGCTTTCGCTCTGCCAACCACGTCGTCAGACTTCACAGTCAGAATCTCTTGCAGCACGTTAGAAGCACCGTAAGCCTCGATTGCCCATACCTCCATTTCACCGAAACGCTGACCACCGAATTGGGCTTTACCTCCGAGAGGCTGTTGCGTAATCAGTGAGTACGGTCCGATAGAACGAGCGTGCATTTTGTCATCAACCATGTGGTGCAGTTTCAGGTAATAGATGTAACCTACAGTGGCCTTCTGATGGAACGGCTCACCCGTCTCACCATCATATAGTTGCGTGCTGCCGTTTTCAGGCAGACCAGCTTCGCGCATCAGCTCGTTGATCTGGTCAATGGAAGCGCCATCGAAAATCGGAGTGGCGTACTTCACACCCATCTTCTTACCTGCCCATGCCAACACGGTCTCATAAATCTGACCGAGGTTCATACGGGAAGGCACACCTAACGGGTTCAGCACCACATCGACCGGGCGACCGTCTTCCAAGAACGGAAGGTCTTCCTGACGGACAATCTTGGCCACACAGCCCTTGTTTCCGTGACGACCTGCCATCTTATCACCCACACGAAGTTTACGCTTGTTGGCGACATAGACCTTGGCCATTTGCACGATACCGGAAGGCAGCTCAGTACCGATGGTAGCATCGAAAATCTCGCGTGTGCGACGGGACTCAATGTCGCGGACTTTCACAAGATAGTTGCGGATAATCTGCGCTACCATACCGTTTACGCGACTGTCATTCGTCCATTTGGATACGGAAACTGTCTTATAATCAATGGTATTCAACAGCTTCTGAGAGAACTTGGAACCCTTTTGCACGATAGGCTCTTTAGTATCGGTGCATATCACATGTGCGACCTTACCGTCCAGAACCTTGTATAACTTCATCACGAGGACTTCTTTCAAGGCATCCAGTTCCACTTGATATTTAGCTTTGATTTCCTCTTCGATATCCTTGTCTTTCGCTTTGGATTTTCTATCCTTGATGAGGCGAGACATGGATTTTGCACCGATGACGACACCGCGCATTGCCGGAGGTGCCTTCAGGGAAGCGTCCTTCACATCGCCAGCCTTGTCACCGAAGATGGCACGGAGCAGCTTCTCCTCGGGAGTCGGATAGGACTCGCCCTTAGGCGTGATCTTACCGATGAGGATATCCCCCTCCTTCACCTCTGCACCCACGCGAATCAAACCGTCCTCGTTCAAATCCTTGGTAGTTTCGGATGAAACGTTCGGGATATCGTTGGTGAGCACCTCTTGACCACGCTTAGTGTCGCGTACCTCAAGAGTAAAAGACTCAATATGAATAGAGGTATATAAATCGTCCGTAACTGCTTTTTCAGAAATCACAACTGCATCCTCGAAGTTGTATCCCTTCCAAGGCATGAAGGCCACCATCAGGTTGCGACCGAGTGCCAATTCGCCGTTTTCGGTAGCATAACCTTCTGTCAACACGTCGCCCTTCTTCACCTTTTGACCCTTCACCACGATAGGACGTTGGTTGAAGCAAGAATTTTGGTTGGTTCTTCTGAACTTTAGCAGTTCATAGTTCTTCACATTGGAATCGAAACTGATCAGATTCTCAGTTTCGGAGCGATCATACGCAATCTCAATATGCTGAGCGTCAACAGATTTTACCACACCTGTACCCTCAGCGAGCAGCACCACACGGGAGTCAACCGCCACGCGGTGTTCCAAACCTGTACCCACGATGGGCGCCTCAGGACGCAACAACGGCACGGCCTGGCGCATCATGTTGGAGCCCATCAACGCACGGTTAGCGTCATCGTTCTCCAAGAACGGAATCAGGGATGCAGCAATAGATGCAATCTGGTTGGGCGCAATGTCGATCAAGTCGATCTCCTCACGCGGAAGAATCGGATAGTCGGCCAAACGACGGGCTTTCACTCTTTCACCGAGCAGACCGTTCTCATCCATAGGCGTGTTGGCTTGCGCGATACGTTTGTTGTCCTCCTCTTCGGCGGTCAAGAACACAGGCGGCTCATCGAAGTGCACCTGTCCATCGACCACACGACGATACGGTGTCTCTATGAAACCGAGGTCGTTGATACGTGCGAACACGCAAAGGGAGGAAATCAAACCGATGTTAGGACCTTCAGGGGTCTCAATGGTACAAAGACGGCCATAGTGAGTGTAATGCACGTCACGCACTTCAAAACCGGCGCGCTCGCGAGACAGACCGCCAGGACCCAAAGCTGAGATTCTGCGCTTGTGTGTAATTTCTGACAACGGGTTAGTCTGGTCCATGAACTGCGACAGCTGGTTGGTGCCGAAGAACGAATTGACCACTGAAGACAATGTCTTGGCATTGATCAAATCCTGAGGATAGAAGGATTCGTGGTCGCGCACGTTCATCTTCTCACGGATGGTGCGGGCCATGCGGTTCAGGCCAAGGCTGAACTGGTTATATAATTGCTCACCGACGGTACGAACACGTCTGTTGCTCAAGTGGTCGATATCATCGACTTCCGTCTTGGAGTTGATCAACTCAACCAAGTAACGTATAATGGAGATAATATCTTCGTTCGTGAGCACGCCCGTTTCCATCGGGATGTCCAAATTCAATTTCTTGTTGATGCGGTAACGACCCACCTCGCCGAGATCGTAACGTTTCTCGGAGAAGAACAGCTTGTCGAGCGTGGCGCGGGCGGTCTCCTCGTCGGGAGCCTGCGTGCTCTTCAACTGCATGTAGATGTACTCGATAGCCTGCTTGCCCGAGTTCGTGGGGTCTTTCTGCAACGTGTTGAAGATCACCGAATAGTCAACCTGCTTATCGTCCTGCTTGTGGAACAGCACGGTCTTGATGTTGGCGTCTGCCACCATGTTAATGTGATCTTTCTCGAAAATGGTTTCGCGGTCAATCAGAACCTCTGTACGCTCGATATTGACCACCTCACCGGTCTCGTCATCTACAAAGTCCTCATACCACGTCTTGGTGACGGCGGCAGCTAACTTCTGACCCACATACTTTTTGAGGTTTGCCTTAGAAGCTTTCACCTCTTCTGCAATGTCGAAAATGCTCAGAATATCCTTGTCCGTCTCATAACCGATGGCGCGCAGCAACGTGGTGACCGGCAATTTCTTCTTACGGTCGATATAGGCATACAACACATTGTTGATGTCAGTGGTGAACTCCATCCATGAACCTTTGAAGGGAATAATGCGGGCGGAGTAGAGCGGCGTACCGTTAGAGTGGTAAGAAAATCCGAAGAACACACCCGGAGAGCGGTGCAGCTGGGAAACCACCACACGCTCAGCACCGTTGATGATGAAGGTGCCGCTAGGGGTCATGTATGGAATCATACCCAGATAGACCTCCTGCACGCGTGCCTCCTCAAAACCTTCATGCTCTTCATCGTTGCATTTCAACTGCAACTTGGCTTTCAGTGGAACACTGTATGTCAAGCCTCTTTCAAGGCATTCGTCCATGGAATAGCGCGGAAAATCGATGTAATAGTCCAAAAATTCCAGGACGAAGCAATTTCTCGCGTCGGTAATTGGGAAGTTTTCCGCGAATGCCCGATACAAGCCCTCATTCTTACGCGATTCCGGATCGGTGTCTATCTGGAAAAACTCCTGAAAAGACTTCAACTGGATATCCAGAAAATCCGGAAAATCAACGGGTCTCGTTGTCGCAAAACTGATTCTGTTATTTTTTGTAGTTGACAAGGCTGTTTGTTTTTAATTGACGAAATTACTGATTATTAGCTTTTTAGCAAAATACCAATCAGCAGGTATTATAAAACAGCAATAAGAACAAGGCTTCCACCCGATGTGGAAGCGTTGTTCTATTGCTTGAGGTATGAAAGGAAATTATTTAATTTCTACTTCTGCACCGGCTTCTTCGAGGGATTTCTTCAAAGATTCAGCTTCGTCTTTGGAGATACCTTCCTTAACGGCCTTGGGTGCGCCGTCAACTAATTCCTTAGCTTCTTTGAGGCCGAGGCTGGTGAGTTCCTTCACCAACTTCACAACCTGCAGCTTGTTGCCACCAGCTGCCTTCAGGATAACGTCGAACTCGGTCTTCTCTTCAGCTGCGGCTGCGCCACCTGCTGCGGGACCTGCGGCTACTGCAACTGCTGCTGCAGCGGGTTCGATACCGTATTCTTCTTTCAAAATTTGAGCTAACTCGTTAACTTCCTTAACGGTCAAGTTCACTAATTGTTCTGCAAATGCTTTCAAATCTGCCATAATGATATTTTTTTAATTGTTTTTACTAAATTTGATTTGTTTGTTTTTATTATGCTCTCTCGGAAAGAGTCTTAACGATACCAGCCAACTTGCCACCACCCGACTGCAAAGCGGAAACCACTTGTTTTGCAGGTGATTGCAGTAATGCCACGATGTCGCCAATCAATTCCTCGCGAGACTTGATGCTGCAAAGCATCTCCAATTGGTCGTCGCCAATATAGACAGCCTCTTCAATGAAGGCAGCCTTGATGATGGGCTTTGCATTTTTCGCCCGGAAGTCCTTTATCAACTTGGCGGGCACGTTACCCGTGTTGCACAACATCACAGCTGTCGGGCCATTCAGAGTCTCATACAACTCTGAATAATCCTTTTCAGACTGATCCATGGCGCGTTTCAGAAGGGTGTTCTTCACCACCTTCAGTTTCACGTCCTTGTTGAAGCACAACTTGCGTAACTGATTGACTGTGCTAACTGTAAATCCGGAAATATCCGTTACATATACATGAGAATAGTTAGCCAAGTCCTGGGAAATCTCTTCTATAATTTGACTTTTTTGTTCTTTATTCATACTAACTAATCTTTTTATAAGGTAACTGATTTAGGATCTACTTGCACGCCGGGGCTCATTGTCGTGGAGAGGTAAATACTCTTGATATAAGTACCTTTCGCGCTGGAAGGTTTGAGCTTGATCACCGTTGAGAGCATCTCACGAGCATTGTCGGTCAATTGCTCCACTGAAAAACGGTTCTTACCTATTGAAGTGTGAATAATACCGTATTTGTCAACTTTGAAGTCGATCTTACCGGCTTTCACTTCAGAGACGGCTTTTCCGATTTCCATCGTCACGGTACCGGATTTCGGGTTCGGCATCAAACCACGGGGACCGAGGACTCTACCTAACGCACCGATCTTCGGCATAACGCTCGGCATGGTGATGATGACATCCACATCCGTCCATCCCTGCTTGATTTTATCAACATACTCTTCCAAGCCCACGAAATCAGCGCCAGCAGCTTTTGCCTCTTCCTCCTTGTCGGGAGTACAGAGCACCAGCACACGCACCTCTTTACCCGTTCCGTGAGGCAACGTCACGATACCACGCACCATCTGATTGGCCTTACGAGGGTCAACGCCCAAACGGACGTCGATGTCGAAAGACGCATCAAACTTCGTGTAGGTAAGGTTCTTCACCACCTCGATAGCTTCGGGCAGAGCATATACCTTGCTCTTATCAAATTTAGCAAAAGCCTCTTTGCGTTTTTTTGATATCTTAGCCATTTGTTTGTTTTTTACTTGTTAATTAATTTTGCTCGAAAGGATTCTGTCCACCCTTCACATTGACACCCATGCTACGTGCAGTACCGGCAACCATCGACATGGCAGACTCAATCTTGAAGCAGTTTAAGTCTTTCATCTTGATTTCGGCAATGGCGCGCACTTGGTCCCATGTGATCGTCCCCACTTTCGTGCGGTTCGGCTCTCCGGATCCCTTCTGAAGTTTGGCGGCCTCCATAATTTGGACAGCAACCGGTGGCGTTTTGGTGACAAAGTCAAAGGATTTATCCTTATAGACCGTGATTATCACAGGAATCACCTTTCCAGCCAAGTCCTGCGTACGGGAATTGAACTGTTTACAGAATTCCATGATGTTCACGCCTTTGGAACCCAATGCAGGACCCACCGGCGGTGACGGATTGGCGGCACCTCCCTTAATCTGTAACTTAATTAAGCCAGCTACTTCTTTTGCCATTTTTGAATTTTTTAATTTTGTTTGTAACTAATGTTCCGACACTATATTTTTTCAACCTGCATAAAACCCAGCTCAAGCGGAGTTTTACGGCCAAAGATTTTCACCGTAATCTTCAGCTTCTTCTTCTCGGTGTCAATCTCTTCGATGATACCGTTAAAAGTGTTGAATGGTCCATCGATAACTTTCACTTCCTCGCCCACAATATAAGGCTGCAACAAAAACTCATCCTGAGTGGAGAGTTCGTCAACCTTACCAAGAAGACGGGAGACTTCATCTTTACGAAGCGCAACAGGAGGATCGCTCTTACGTTTACAACCCACAAAACCCAACACTCCGGGCACTTCCAGCAGTTTAGCACAAACCTCCTGGGTCATAATCGCCTCAACGAATATGTAACTCGGGAAATAATTGCGTTCCTTCACTACTTTCTTGCCGCTCTTCGTGCTGTGAAAAACTTTCTCCGTGGGAATCAAAACTTCAAAAACGGAGTCCTTCAATGAAGAAAGTGCAACTTCACTCTCGATGTTCTGCTTCACCTTCTTCTCTGTCCCTGTGACAGATTTAATCACATACCACTTACGCTCTAACTCAGCCATGCTACAGTTACTAAGGATATAATGTCAGCGATAAAGAAACTAAACAGCCGGGAACATGGCATGCATGCCCAGATTGAAAATGGTATCCATCAAAAACACGATTAACGCGATTATAAGGGAAGCAATAGATACCACCACAACACTATTTCCAAGTTCTTGCATGGTAGGCCAGCTCGTTTTATGAACCAGCTCTTCATACGTCTCTTTAAAATAATTCACTATCTTCATTTCTTTATATTTTTTTCTATTTTCGAATATTTATTGCAGTTTATTACACAAATCAACAACTCTTCCCCTCTCTTAAAAATTCATTATCAACACCACAACCATCTCAAAATCAAACCGTTAAACATATCATTCACACTTTTATACTGTGCAAATAACGATTTTTAAACAAGCTGGCAAATATAGAAATTTTTTTAATCAAATATCAGCTGTTGAAAAAAAATTTTCATTATGGCACGCTTTTTGTAATAAAAAGATATATTTTATTGATATTCAGCAGATTGTGGCAAGACATCAACCTCACCCTTTAAAAGGGGATATTTTCCAAATAAACTAAAATATCCTCTCTTACACACATCGTCTCATCCTACCTGCACACCTGCCTATCAGCCTCAAAACTACTAACCACTAACTGAGTAAGTAAAAAAGGGACCACCTTACGGCAGTCCCTTTTCTAACGAGAATAGTAATAATTATCTTTTGACGATTCTAAAGATAGCAGCTCTATGCTCTTCGCGGCTAGGATCCGTGATGTTTTGACGATTTTGAGGATCGTTCACCGTGTAAGAAGCGGTTTCAATTTGATCGGGAGCAACGCCCTTTTGGATGAAGAGATTTCTAACGTTATTAGCTCTTCTGTTAGCGAGGTCACGATTATGTTGTTCTGAACCTAAATCACAAGTATAACCTTCAACAATGAGTTTCAACTGAGGATTAGCCTTCAGGATAGAAACAGTTCTATTGATATTGTCGTTATAATCAGTGATCTTAGGAATATCTTTGTCAAGGTCAAAGAGAATCTTGGTCTTAGAAAGTGCATCGCTTAAATCAGCGATAGCTTTCTTGTCGGCAGGAGTGAGATATTCATCATCTTCTTCCAATTGATCGCAAACAGGAACAATGTAAATGTACTGAGGATCTTGTTTGATGATGATGGGTTCATTTGATTTCTTCTTGAGTTCATCAAGGATTTCCTTCTCAAGTTGCTTTTTGGACTTCTCTTCGGGAGTAGAACAAGTCTTGAAGTGGAAACCAACCTTAGCACCGATTTGCATCAGGTTCCATTTAGTTTGGTTTTTCTTGATATTACCTTGTGCGTATGCTTCATCGAGGATATTGGAACCAAGAGTACCTTGGAACTCCATATTGCCTTGATCGTTTGCACCAATAAGAGTGGTCTTTTGCTTAGGAAGAATATCTAAGAAACCATACTTGAAGTAAGTACCAACGTAGAAATCAACTTTCTTGCTGATTGCGAAAATACCGCCGAAGTCAGCCACAATATCCACAGAGGGTCTCATCTTCACATTCTTACCTCTACCTGTGTAAGAACCTTCGTCAAAGTGGTTGGCCATTTTGATTTGACCGTCTTCATAATGACGCATATACCATTGGTTGAAGAGAGCTTCATAACCACTGGTGGTAATAGTACCTTCACCAGTATATTTGTTATTAGCTTTGATAGGGAAGTAACCCTGAACACCAAGAGCGGCATAGATACCATTACGTCCATCAAAGCGCCAATCAAAGTTAGCTTTCAAGGGAACTTCAACTGCCCAAATAGCTTGTTTTTCCTTCAAACCATGAGCATCGTAATAGAGATCATAGTTTGGGTTATATGTAACAGGAGCATCAAAGCCATTGTCGTTGAGGACATCATAATCTGGAATAACACCACTTTTAGAGATGGCAGCCATAGCACCAAGGTGAGTAATACCTGTACCGATACTGATACCCCAATGCTCGTTGAAGAAGTAAGCATATTCAACATCCAACATGTCGCTGTGAGAAAAATACTGATTCAATCCAGCTCTTCTGTAGATATTGTTCGTCCAAGCCTCGCCCAAATGCACATTAACGCGATGAGGGCAGAAGGTAGAAGTCTCATAATTTTCCGTGTTACCGGAATTATTTTCTGTTTGTACCTCTTGACCAAAAGCGGTACAGATCGCGAAAATAAGACTGATTAACAATAAATTCTTTTTCATAATATATTATCTTTTTTTATTCTGTGATTTTTATGAAACCGATGCTTGGCGACCGAAGCCGCCAAGCTCGGATTTCAACATATTATTTTACGATAACGAATTTAACAGTCTTGATTTCATTTGTACCTGTCAAGATACGTCCGAAGTAGGTACCCTGAGCCTTGAATCCTTCAATCTTAGTGATGGGTTGCAGATTGGTCACATGTTCAATGTGAGCACCTGTCACGCTGTAGATGTCGAGGATTGCGCCTTCGAGTTGTTCGGAGGTCAAATCAAGTTCAATAGTGATTTCTTGACGAACATTTGCAGGAACAGGATAAACCTTCACAGAACCAGTGGTATTGAAGTAGAAGTCACAGGTCTGATAGACAACCATGTTTCCGTTAGCATCTTGTTCAATCAATTCAACTGAATAGAATCCGTTCAGACCGTTCAAGTCTTGATAGTTAGAATAGGTAGCGCCAGGGATAAGTTCACCGTTGTGATACCACTGGAAGCCCACGAAGGTGTGTCCACCATTGGTAGCAGGATTGTTGTTCACGACAACAACATCGTTCCAACGTTGATCCATAATCGGAAGTGTACCACCGAAGTCGAATTCGCCAACAAGTACGCGAACCACGATATCGTAAGAACAACCGTCGATAGTGATCACTGCAGGATAGTCACCAGGAACTGAAGGAGCTGCGAAAGTAGCTGTGCCATTGCTTATAGTGCCAGATGCAGCCAAGTCGACAGTTGAATAGGTGACGTTGAATGCTGCGTTCGGATTACCTGAAATCATGTTGAAGTAAACAGTAACCTGACCGTTGTCATCACAACCAGAGATGAACATATTATCGTCGAACTGAATTTCGTTCACATAAACAGTAGCAACTGCATTTGCTTCGAGAGCGTCGTTCACACAGTAAGCATCCTGAACGAGGGTGATTCTGTAGGTGGTTTGTGTGCTCGGGGAGACGAAGACAGAAACTGTGTTAGCAAGAGTGGTAGCGTGTGCTACAACGTTGCCGTTACCGTCAACAACTTCATACACAAACGGAGCAACACCCGTGAAGGAGATAACAAGTTCAGCAGAAGCGCTGCCATCGTTAGCGCAAAGTGCTGTACCATCGCCGCTGATGAATTGAGCAGTCGGGAGTTCGTGAACCGTGACACCGACAGATACAAGGTCAGTGTTGGTCAACTGACAACCACTACCAATGTTACCAACGAAGGTAGGAGTATAAGTGTAGGTACCAGCTGCGGCAGGAATATCGTAAGAATTACCACCGAGGCCACCACTTACGTCGAATGTATTACCATTTTCATCAGTAACGATCCACTGGATATGACCGCTTGTGCTGTTCACAAGGTCAGTAACACCACCTTGGATAGCTGCATTCAAGGTAACAATGTCACCAAGACATGCATCGGTACCGTTGCTACTATAGACATGGACTTCGGTCCAAGAAGGATTACCAACAACACCAACAGTCACAATGTTAGAAACTTGAGGTTGACAGTTATAGCCAGCAGGATCAACAACAACACGATAATGGTAGTTACCGATAGTGTTGAGGGTTTCAGTGAACTGTTGAGTAGATGTAGTCACATTCAGATCCTGATGAGCAGAAACAGCGTTTCTAATCCATTCGAAGTTCATACCACCATAGACATTGCTATTCAAAACACCATTGACTGAGGTATTATAGTTGACAACAACAGCATTCATAGTGATAGAACCGCCTTCGCAAATATCCAAACCATCGAGAGAAGTCAAAACTACTTCAGGTTGTTCAGCAACTTGGACAGTCACAGGAGCAGACCAAGTAGAGTTACAACCGAGGTTGTTGTTTTGAGAAACTCTCAAAGTATAGGTGTAATTACCAGCGGCATTGAGAGGTTGTACGAAAGTGCTTGCAACAGCTCCTTCAACTTCGATACCATTGATTGCCCATTGATAGTTGAACTCACCAGGAATGTTACCGTTAGAGGTGACATTTGCAGTCAAAGTAGTAGTACCACCGACACACATTGCAGTGTGATCAGCTGAAATAGTCACAGAAGGAGCAGCCACAACTTGAACAGGAACTGCGAGAGAAGCAGAAGCAGAACAAGAAGCACTTGCATTAGCTGCAGAGACAACAACCGTTGCATTTACGGTGCCAACTGTAGGCATTGAAGTGGTAACGGTAGCTGCGTTGACAGCTTGCTGTTGACCATTGATAGTCCATACATAGTTGTAAGCGCCGACCGGAGAGACGTGTGCAGTCAAGGTAACATCACCACCTTGGCAAACGTAAGCGTTGTCAGCTGTCACGGAGACAGTAGGAACTGCGAGTACGTTGATCTCGTGTGCGGCAGAGGTTGCTGAACAACCGGTGTTGTCCGGACGAGAGATCGTGACGGTGAAGTAATAAGGAGTAGCAACGTCATTAGCAGGAAGCACAGGAACGTAAGTAGGAACGTTGGTTTGTGCTGTACCATTGCCAGCGCCTGTCCAAGTCCAAGTGTAAATGTAATCAGCACCTTCAACACCGCCAGTGACGAATGCATTCAGGGTCAGATTACCACCCTCACAAACTGTGTTAGCACCTTGGATAGCAACAGAAGGAGCAGCAACAACGTTTGCAGGAACAGTGGAGGATTGGACATAACAGCCGGAGAAGCTGCTGGTCACAACAACATAGTAGTCGTATGAATTACCTAACAGGAACTCAGAGGTAGTATAAGTTTCGCTATTAGCACCATTGATAGGAGCCTCTGAACCGTTCAGGATTCTGTACCATTGATATCCAAGGACATCGCCAGGAATCATATTCGGAACAGTAGCAGTGAGAGTCAAAGTACCACCTTCGCAAACATTACCAGAACCTTCGATGTTCACAATGTAGGTAGGATGAACCGTAACAAGAGTATTGATATTAGCGGAAGCTTCACCTGAACAACCAACACCCGTTTGAGTAACAACAACGCTGTAGTTGTCATTCACACCGTAAGAAAGGGTAGGAATGTAGAGTACTTGGTTGGTTTCACCAGGAATCAGGTTGCCATTGATGAACCATTGATAAGAAGCCTCACCATAACCGCCTTGGACGAGTGCCTTGATAGCGGTCTCACCACCGTCACAAACGGTAGCATCGAACTCAGGAACGCGTACGATAGTAACTTGAGGATCAGCAACAACAGAGTAGTTGACGATATTTGAAGAAGCGTTACAACCATAACCGTTGTCAACAACAACCCAATAAGTGTAGTTATTCGGAGCCTCAGTACCTTCAGTGGTATAAGTAGCACCATTACCAACAGCAACTGCTAAGCCAGTAGGAGTATTTCTATACCATTGATAAGTATAATCATTCAAACCGTTAACAGGATCAACACCTCCGTTAATTTCTGCAGTCAAGGTAGCAACACCTCCAACGCAGGTAATATCGGTGCTGATAGTTGCGGTAACAACAGGATCAGCAACAACTGTGATAGCAGGAGCAACAGCTGTAACGATACAACCAGGATGTGCGGTGACAACGACCTTGAACTCGTAAGGAGTTTCGCGAGCGGGTTCAATAACTGTGTAGTTAGCGCTGGTAGCACCCGGGATAAGAGTATTATCCTTGTACCATTGATAGGTGTAACCATAATCACCCTCAGGAGTAACAACAGCGTGAAGAATGGTAGAACCACCTTGACAAAGCACGGTGTTACCTTCAACAGTAACTGACACAACAGGAGCAGGAAGAACGTTTACGATAGCGCCTTCTGAAGCTTGTGATTGACAACCAGATTGAGGAAGATTAGCGATTACAGTGTAGATGTATTGAGTAGGATCACCAGCAACTGCCATCGGATAATCAACGAGGACAGAACCAGTGGTACCTTCAATTACATAGCCATCTCTCATCCAAGTATAATCTGCACCTTCGACAGGGTTAGTCACAGTGAGAGTCACTTGACCACCGTCACAAACTGTGTCATTAGTAACTACAACAATAGGAGTTGCAGGAGTATTATAAACATTGATGAGGATAGTATCAACTGCAAAGCAACCAGAAGTTGATTGGGAAGTGGTCACGATGAAGGTGTCAACACCTGCAGTCGTAGCAGTATGAGTGAATACTGAACCGTGGAAACCGTTGTTCCAGTAGTAGTTCACATCACCATTGTTCCAACCAGTAGATTCAGCAGTGATAACGGTGGTACCGCCAACACAAATCTCAGTCTCAGTAGCAGTCAACTGCAATTGAGGAGTCTCAGCAACTGTTACGTCGTAAGAGACAGACTCAGTGGAGCAACGACCGTAATTGGTAACGATAACCTTATAAGAACCAGCTTCGGTAACAGTGATATGGTCAACAGAGATAGAGTTGAAAGGAGCACCATCCTTGAACCATGCGTATGTAACCTGATTAGCAGGAGCGTCTGTGGTAACGTTAGCATAGAGAGTAGTATGACCACCTTCGCAGAAGTTATTGATACCAGTGATCTCAACAGATTGAGGAGCACTGACTACAACAACGGTAGAAGGATAGAGTGCAGAAGGCGCTGACATTTCAGAAACACAACCTTCATCGCTGATAGTACGTGCAGTGATCAAATAAACGCCATTGGATTCAGGAGTAAAGAGGTAAGTCATATTATTCTCACCAGGAACCTGAACGCCATTAACATACCAAAGGTTATAGGTAGAAGCGGCAGTCATAGGATGTAAGATGGCTGCGATTTGCTCACCCAAGCAGATAGTATCGAATGGAACAATGACATTCGGAGCAGCGGGACGAGGATTAACATTAATAGTGATGTATGCAGGAACGCTACAAGAACCATTGGTAGAATTAACAGTAGCAATCACTTGATATGTGGTGGTCTGCAGAGGTTGGACATCAACGGTGGAAGCAGTGTCGTTATTGGCATTTGCATCCCATTGATAGGTCACATTACCTTGCCAACCATTTTGATTAACCATAAGGGTAGTGTGTTCACCCTCGCAGATGTTGGTTGAGGTAGCAGTTACGATAATATCAGTACCAAGAGCAGTGACAACGAAAGGCTCGGAAGTCATTTCGCAAGCTTCTGACTCAGTGGTATAAACGGTCACAGTGTAAGTACCGGCAGGAACCTTGATGGTAGGTTCAGTAGAACCGTTAGACCAGAGGATTTCACCGACAACGTCAGAGTAAACAGACAAAATGGTGCTGTCGCCCTCACAAATCACGTTGTTGCCAGTAATTGAAACTGTAGTAGGAGCGGGATTTATAGTCACGATAGCTTCGGGATCATCGGTCAGGTCAGTGAAACATCCGGAAGCAGGGAATGTTGCCATTACAGAGTAATAGTTAACCGTAACGTGATTATCGTTTGTATAGACATTCTCCATGAAGATAGGCAGATGAGCGCCTTCGATTTCAATACCATTTCTGTACCAAGTATAAACAGCTTCTTCATCATTTGCTTGGTTGGTGGTAGCTGCCACGACAACTTGAGCACCGTTGCAAACTTCTTGATCAAGCGCGATTACACTGGTAATCACAGGACGAGGATTCACTGTAATGGTGATAGCGTCAGTGGTAGTACAAGTAGTTGCAGTTTGAATCACAAGTACTCCGAGAGTAGTAGTTGCATCGAGCGTGGTGGTGTAGGTAGGAAGTGTAGCACCCGGAATCATGTAGTTGTAAGCAACAGTATCATAAATATACTGAACATTACCCTGTGCATCCCAACCATTTGCCAAAGTGTCTATTCTCTCTCTTTGCTCATACCATTGATAAATGAGATAATCATGGTTATAATCATCGAGATTAGCAGTCAGAGTAACTTCACCGCCTGTGCAGATTTCTGTCTCAGATGCAGTAACTGTAACAACAGGTTGCGGATATACATAAACCTTGTATTCTGCAGAAGTTGCAACACAACCATTGTTGAGGTTGTCACCAGGAACATTGTCGCGGCTTACTTCAACGGTGAAAATATAAGGTTCAACGCGAGCGTAGAAGTATTCAGCGTAGAAGTTGTTGTCGCCAAGACCGTAAGCCATATTGTCTCTGATTTGGCCAGACTCATACCAAGTGAAATGGAGAGCACCAGCTGCCATACCAGTAGTATCGACATTGGCAATCAAGAAGATAGAGTCAGTTTCGCAAACGTGCTGATCACCAGTGATAACAGGTCTCGGGTTCGGATAAACCGTCACGACATCGGAGGTGTTGGTGAGAGACACACAACCAGCAGCAGGACGAGACACAGTAGCAGTGTAATAATATTGTTGCGTGTTGCCATCGAAAGTAGCAGGAGAATCATAGATAGTACGAGCAGTTGCGCCAGGAATCAACATACCATTTCTGAACCAAGTGAATTCTTCACCTTCAACTTCGTCAACCAAGTTAGCTGTAACGCTGATTTGACCACCATTACAGATATTGTATTGAGAAGCAACAACAGAGGTGATAACAGGAATTTCATTAACTTGGACATCGATAGTGTCAGAGGTTGCAAGACAACCTGAAGTCAGTTGGTTAACCAAAACACTGTAACGATGGAGACCATCAGTAGGAATCACGGTGTAGCTCAACGAGGTAGCACCAGGAATCAAAACATCACCATCATACCATTGGAAGGTGAGCATTTCTGCATTCCAGTCGTTGAGAGCAGCGGTGAGGGTGATTTCACCACCTTCACAAATAGCAGTCTCAGTAGCGAAGACATTCACAACAGGTTGAGCGTTCACGTAAACGATAGCCTCGCTGTTAGCGGAACAGCCGTATTCGTTAACGATTTCAACGCCGAAGTTGTAAGGATAAGATCTATATTCTTTCGTAAGAACCAAAGAATCTTCAGTGGTAACTGCGAGAGGTGCATTATCCTCGAACCATCTGTACTGAACGCCAGTGATAGGCTCTGGATAAACATTAGCGTGGAGAACCACATTGTCTTGACCATCAGCACAAACGATAGGATCGGTGACCAATAAGAGTGTCGGGTTCGGGTTAACCATAATCGGATCGAACTCGAATACGTTAGAGATACAACCGTCAGCAGACTGTTGAACAGCAACACCAAACGTGTATTGAGTAGGTGCACCGTCGATAACTGTGAGCACGGTAGATAAGTTGGCGCCAACTGCATTTTCAATCACAGAACCATTAACATACCATGTGTAGATTTCACCTCCTGCAACTCCTGAATCAGGATTGAGGATAGGAGTCATCTCAAGTTGGAATCCTTCGCAAACCACGAATGTGTCAGGAAGATTATGAGTAATGGAATCAATCACAGGAAGATTATGTACATGTACTAAGTGATCGTTAGTTGTGGCAACACAACCTGAAGTAGTTTGTTCAACTTGCAAAGTATAAATATGGTCGCCTAAGTCAGGAACATGAGAGAATTCGAGAGTAGTAGCACCGGGAATCTCTTCACCATCTTCGAACCATTGATAAGTAAGCATATCTGCATTCCAGTCATCAAGAGAAGCGGTCAATGTAATCTCACCACCGTTACAAACGTTCGTGTCGGAAGTGATGTTCACGATAATGCTGTCGTTAACATAGACCGTAGCAGTGCCAACAGAGACACAACCGTAGGTGTTCTGTAATTCAACTTTGAAGTTATAAGGATATGTTCTGTAATCTCTGAAGAGTTCCAACGTGTCTCCTTCAGTTTCAGCGATAAGAACATTGTCTTCAAACCACTTGTAAGAAACTTCTTCTGGCTCCGGTTCTGCGTGAGCAACCAAAGTGATGTTGTTCTCACCAGGAACAGCAGCGCAAACGATAGGAGAAGTTGCGATGACAAGATTCGGGTTCGGGTTGACAAGAATTGTATCTTGCAAAGCGATAAGACCAGAGTTACAACCAGAAGCAGCTTGTTGAATTTCTACAGAATAGTAGTAAACGGTTCCTTCACCATCAACTGCAACAGGTGCATCTACGTATGAACTCGTGTGAGCATCGGGAATGAGGACACCATTACGATACCAAGTGTAAACTGCATTGGTATCACCACCAACACCGTTCTCGATTGAGATAACCTCGAAAGCAACTGAACGGCCTTCGCAAATGGTTTTAACGCCATTCAAATCGTTAACAACAACAAGAGAAGGAACAGGAGCTGTGGTCACCATCATAGTATCGAATGCAACACAGTGCTCGTATGTGAAGTCCATCAAGTGAGTGACTTTTACGATATAGTAAGTGGTATCAGCAGGATTGAAGGTCTCAAATTCATGGGTAGCACCAGGAATCTTGTTAGCTTCGTCAACTCTGTTTTCATACCATTGGTAGGTCAACATAGGATCGTTGTAGTTGTCAAGGCTTGCACGCAAAGTAACTTCACCGCCTTCACAAATCTGTGTGCCAGTTTCATTGGTGATGTTCACGTAAGGCTTGTTATAAACATTGACATAGAAGGGTTCGGAAATAGCAGAACAACCATCGCCATTAACCACTTCAACCGTGAAGATGTAGGGGTTAAGTGCAGTAGGAGTCCAGTTCTCTCTATAGACGTTAGCGGAACCGTCGTGTTCGTCACGCAATTGACCGCTCTCGTACCAAGTATAAACGGCGTTGGTATCTTCAATACCATCAACCCAAGCCGTCAAAACGACATTGTTCATAGCTTGGCCATAGGGATCAACACCATTGCCATAGAAACAGACGTTAGGTGTACCGTCAATTACAACGAGCGGATTACGACGAACATGAACCGTGTTAGAAGCAACTTCAACAGCTTCACAACCAGGTACACCGTAGTCAACGTAAGCAGTATAAGTATAGTCAACAGCATCATTATCATAAATATAAGCTTGTGCACTGAACTCAGGACCATGGATAGATTCGAGAGCCATGCCATTCAACTTCCAATTGTAGTAGAGAGTAGGTTCAACATATTCATTGCCCTCTTCATCAATGAAGGTTGCTTTCACAAAAAGTTGAGCGCCTTCACAAATGTTGGATGCAAGATCACCTTCGTTCAAAACAACGACGCTGTTAATGTTCTTCGGTTCGAAGACCTTGATTAAGAGTGAATCGCTGTAACCGACACAGGAAGAACCGGTTTGATAAACGTAAGCACGCAAGTAGGAAGTCTCGTCGAAGCTGATTTCCAAAGTAGGCTCTGTACCATAGTCAATATTCTCCCATTCGGTAGCATTTTCAGCTTTCTTCTGCCATTGGTAGGTAAGGTTAGGCATGTTGTAGTCACCGAGGTGAGCAACAGCCGTGATGGTACCAGCTGCACAGATAGAATCATAGTTAACAGTAGCAACAACTCTTGCAGTGTCGTTTACATAGAGGTAGAAAGGAGCACTCTCGGTGCTGCAATTGCCTGCACTCACAACAACAGTAAAGAGGTAAGGATTCTCGCGAACAGTCAAATCAGAGACAATCAAACTGGAAGTATCAACACCCTGAGCGGTGAATTCATTACCATCCAAAGTATTGGCGCCTTCAACCAACGTCATGTTGTGGAGTCTCCATTCGTAGTTATAAGTAGTATCATTACTGATATTATTGACCATAGCGTTGAGTTGAATCTCCGCATCCGTCACGCAAACCAGCGGGTCACCAGAAATAACAACTGTAGGCTTGGAAATGAAAACTGGAAGTGCTTCTTGCCAAGCGGTATCTGAATTACAAGAAGGATTAGCGAAAATGCCAAGTACACCGACTTTCTCGAGGGTAACCATCGTAGTAGTGTCGATATCAAAGGTATTCTCTGTAGTCAGATATGTAAGAGTATCACCCTCTAACGTAACAAGTAACCACTTGTATTGATCCGGAGCTACACCTTGGGTGATAGCAGCGGTAGCGGTGGTAACGGTAGGTTGACCGCAAGTAGCACAACCACACACGTAAGGAGGAATGGTCAGCTCGAGCTTGGTCATAGGATCGATGGTGTAGTAATGGATCGGGGAAACGATCAAGCGGCATTCACCGTAAGAGATTTCCACCGTGAACTCGTGAGCCTGAGGATCTTGAACAGCATCTTCGCCGAAGAGGATTTCAGGAATGAATTGGATTGTTTGACCCGTTTCGGAGATAGTTACATTACTGTTGTTAGGAAGCAATGCTTCTCCATCCAGTCTCCAAACGTAGGTGTAGTCAAAGAGTTGATTGAATTCAGCCACAGCGGTAAGGGTTACCAAAGCAGCTGCACAACCAGTGTTATTGCCCTCAATGTGAACATTGATTTCGTTCTCGCTGACAATAATTGTCGAAGTGTCTGAATAAAGCACTGGACAGCTTTCATCGACTCCATCCACTGCTTCAACAGGAACAGCGGTAGCCGTGCAAGAAATCTTATGAGAGCCAGCGAACTCATTATTATAGGTATAGCTATTACCCGTAGCAACTGAAACTCCATCTAAGAACCACTCGTAGTTATAGGTAACCAACGAAGTAATGTTAGGATCGTTGGAAGCAACCGTGGCGGTGTAAGTGAAGTTCTGGTTGATCGCTGCTATAGCATTACCATTAGGGGTAATTATCAAAGTGTCTGCACAAGCAGGCTTTTGAATAACCGTGATGGTCAATATATTGGAAGTTGTGGTTACATTATTATATGTAGCCTTACAATACACCGTGTGCGTACCAATCGTCAGATTTGAAACATAAAACTCATTTAAATCATTAGACTGTACCTGTACACCATCCAAATACCAAGTGTATGCTTCGGGTGCAGGTTCTGCAGGATTATAGGTAGCGTTGAAAAAAACGGTGGTCTCCGGATAAATAGGATCTGGAGTCGTGGTGACAATTCCCAAAGTAGGAGCATAAACCGTTATCGTGCTGGTGTTGGAAACAGATGTGACACCTTCTGCAGTAGCAGTACAATACAGATAGTGCGTGCCTACTGTCAAATTGTTCACCATGAAAGTTTCATTGGTAGAAACCATCGTACCGTCCAAGTACCATTCCCAAGCCGGAGTCTCGGTACCTGTATATTCGTAAACAGGTGCGTAGTTGATGTACTCAGTCGTGGTAATAGTTGTATCAGCAGGAGCGATTGTCAAAACAGGAGCAATAGGATCCAACACATTGATGGTCATCTCATTGGATGGGAACTCCAATTGAATAGTTCCATGTTCAGTCTCGAAAGGAATATAAACTTTCGCGATAAGTGTATGAATACCAGGAGTCAATCGCTGTGCTTCATTATTTACACCATAATTGGTTTTTGGATTATCGACATTATGTTCGCTTGCCATTACATAGCCGTCAAGGAACCAAGAAATACTATAATTTTCGACATGTGTGTAAAGAGAAAATTCGAATGTAGATTCACAAGCCAAGGTGGAATCCGCAGCTATGGTATGGTAGGGATTAATGATGGGTTGTTCCGGAGTTGTCTGCTCATCAACCACATATATAATAGGGTACGTGATAACCTGATCTTGAGGGGTAACAACTATGTCCTGAACAGCTGTAACATCATATTCATTATTATATTGGCTGTTAAGCACATGAGCTTTGCAAGTGACATAATGGTTACCTACTGAAAGATTGTTGACTACGAATACGTAATCTGCATCCGGAGTAGAAACTTTCTCTACGCCATCTACATACCACGTATAGGAAGTAACCGTTTCAACCTCATCATAAGGATCGAAAGTTGCTTTAAAGGAAGCCGAACCGACAATTTCAGGTATAGAAACAATCGTTGAAGGAGGAGTTGGTTGAGGAGGGGTAGAGTTCAATAATTCGATTCCAAGAGTTCCGATTTGTTGCGAAACAGGGGTCACTGTTATGATGACGGTGTTGGATTGAGAAGTGACACCATCGGTGGTAGCGTAACAATATACATAGTGCTGACCCACGGAGAGATTGGTCAACTGCAATTGGTCATTGGTAGAAACTTGCACACCATCTAAAAACCATTGGTATGTAGGAATACCTGACACTTCATAACTACTAACAGTAACGGTGGCAGCTTCTTCTTGCGTAATAGTTTGATCAGCTTCAATAATCAAAGGTACAACCGTAGCAGGCTTCACCTTAATCTGGAGAGTGTTCGAAACAGAGGTAACACCATTATTAGGATTAGTAGCTACACAAAATATATCATACGTACCTACAATTTCGCTGGTGAAATCGTAACTTGTATTTGTAGAAAGCATTGTACCATTGACATACCATTCGTATTGAGGAATAGTTCCCTCCGATGCATAAGTAGGAGTGATAGTCGTAGTTTGTCCTACTTCTATCTCCATTTCGGTAGCAGTAATCGTCAAATTAGGAGCATTCGGATCAGTCACCGTAATCTCACAAGTATTCGAAACTGCAGTAATACCATTATAGGATGCTACACCATAAACATAGTGAATGCCAGCGGGCAAATAACCCAGTGTGAACGTTGCGTTGGTAGAAACCATGACACCGTCCAAATACCATTCGTAATCGGGAGTAACTTCAAACTCAGGAGCAATAGTCGTAGGATCAACGGTCCAAGTCTCATTCACGTTCATCGTATGACTTTCAGGAATTGTGTAAGTGGGAGCATCCGGCGTCGACACCGCGTTCACTGTTAACGATTGAACATCTACAACTTCGTATTCATTATTGTTATTGCTATTTTGCACATGAGCCTTGCAAGTCACATAGCGTGTACCCGATGTAAGATTTGCAACAGTGAAACTAGTGTAATAATCTGTTCCTGTAAGGTGAGCTTCGGTGCTACCTTTTTCAACTCCATCTACAAACCAAGTAAAATAGCTAACCGTTTCACCTGTTTGAGGTTGAAATAAAGCATTAAGGATAGCAGTCTCATTTTCGTAAATTGGATCTATTGGGGCAATATCTAACGTACCCACTTGTTGAGCTTCTGCCGTCACATTAATCTGATGTGTCGGGGAACAGATATTACCCAAGTCAACTTGGTCAATACCTTGAGGTAGATTTACAATACAATAAACGTAGTGCGTGCCAAAAGTTAGGTTCTGAACAGTGAACGGATTAGAATATCCATCAAAATAAGTCGTGGTGGCAACTGGAACACCGTCAAGATACCAGATAACGCTCGCGGTGGGACCAAAATTCCCCAGTGACCCAAAGGGCACACCTTCTAGGGTGAACTTCACAATATCATTTTCGGAAATTTCAATCCCTCCCTCCATCGGTTGCGAGAACGCCGTGATTGAGACTGTGGCGTTAACCGCGTCCGGACTTGGCGTCAAAAACGACTGAGAGGGCGTTGGTGTGACCCAACTGAGCAGCTTCCCTTTCGCATTGTCGGGATGCAATGCTTCGCTGCGCGCCTGGCATGTTCCTATATAAAGGACTGCCATTAGCAGAAAAATCATAAATTTTTTCATCGTTTTGTTTTTAATTATTACTATTGTTAATTTAATTTATTTATTTCAAAACCATAAGTTGATATAGATAGAAACACTGGGCAGGGGGTTCCTTCCCTGTTTCTCAAAATTTTACCGTGTTTACTCACGTAGTCTATCATACATTATACACTTTATAATTAACTTGCAAAAATACATTTTTTTTCGTTCGATATTTCTTTTTGAAGATTTTTTTTTATTTTTTTCAACAATCAAAAAACGATTTGGTTATCAACAAGTTATGAACAATACCTTTGGAAAGCTCTATAAAATAAGGGGATTTTTATATCCTGTTAATGTCAAAAGATGGCAATTTTTCGCCTAAAAATCAAAATTTCAAAAAAAGTTGTGCATACGATTCTTCGCGCTGGCGACCAAATCGCTGGAAAAGCATTTGGTTAGCAGCTTGTTAGAAAATAGTTGTAAACTATTGATTATCAATGCTTTGTAGATATCGCGTTGAGAATGCGAAATTTCACCTTGTTGCGCAGTGTAAATCATCACGTTTGATTCTCGTCGGGATATTGATTGGGGTTGATGGTTAACAGTTAAGGGAGTTACGTAGGAAAGAGGACATTTCCAGCTATGACAGATTGAAACGGACAAAGGGAAATCCACTTCTATTTTAGAAGGGTGTCCGAAGGGTTGGTAATAATATAAAGAAATAATTGGCCGACAGGGCTATCCATATTGGGAAAGGACCGGTCCTATACCCCAGCCTACAGCTACCCCTTTCCAAAGGAATGGGAATTAGGGTTGTCCGCATTGACATGCGGAGATGAATGATCCGTGACATAACAAAAAAAGCCCTTCAGAAATCTGAAGGGCTCTATGGTATTGGGCGACGACCTACTCTCCCACCTGTAGGGCAGTACCATCGGCGCGGTCGGGCTTAACTTCTCTGTTCGGAATGGGAAGAGGTGTGCC
>Ga0310694_10001172_pt1 | contig 30698 bp, 12 predicted proteins | sample 174DNAGHGhighgp2_FD_203884 | JGI IMG/M metagenome (GOLD analysis project Ga0310694, IMG submission 203884) | Sheep rumen microbial communities from Palmerston North, Manawatu-Wanganui, New Zealand - 1742 DNA GHGhigh gp2 (v2) (version 2) | ecosystem: Host-associated > Mammals > Digestive system...
TGAGTAACCGGTATGAACGCAAACGTGGCCCTAAGCCATTTTTCAGTCCTGAGGGCAAGGTGGCATTGATGTTTCTGAAGATGCATACTGGACTGAGTGCTCCGAAGCTGCTAGAACAGTTGAACGGCAACGTTCATTATCAGATTTTCTGCGACATCTCGATCAACCCATTGCGTCCTTTGACGAACTACAAGCTGATAGACGACATAGCCTCTGAACTTGCAGACAAGCTTAGGATTCAGCAACAGCAGAACTTACTTGCAGAAGCGTGGAAGCCGTACATGAAAGACCTGGATACATTCTACACTGATGCGACGTGCTATGAGAGCGAGATGCGCTATCCGACGGACCAGAAGCTGTTGTGGGAGTGCTGTGAGAAGGCATATTCAATAATGTGTATGGTGTGCCAGCGTCTTGGAATCCATCGTCCGAGAACGAAGTACCTTGATGTGGAGAAGGCAAATCTGACGTATGTGAAGCAGCGCAAGCACAACAAGTCGCAGCAGCGGAAGATTACCCGCCGTCTGATAAAGTTGCTGGGGAAGATATTGCAGGAAATCAGAAAGGTTTGTCGCGAACATGAGTTGGAAGAAACACTGACGGACAAAGAGAGGAGCCTCATGGAAATCATCACGAAAGTGTATCGTCAGCAGAAAAATCACTTTGAGAATGACAACCCCAGAGAGAGAATCCCAGACAGAATCGTGAGTATTTCAAAGCCATATGTGAGACCTATTGTCCGTGGCAAGGAAGTGAAGAACGTGGAGTTTGGTGCCAAATGCAACAACATCCAGGTTGACGGCATCTCGTTCATCGAGAAACTTTCATTCAATGCCTTCAACGAGGGAAGCAGACTTGAGCACTGCATCAAGATGCACAAGCGGCTATTCAATGTGGACGCGAAGAAGATAGGCGGTGATACTGGGTATGCTGGTTCAGCCAATCGCAACCTCTGTAAAGAGCTGGGCATCCAGACATCGTTTGTAAAGCGTGGTCGCCCAACTACAGAGAAGAATGAAAAGGACTATGTCAGACAGGAGCTTGCCAGAGTTAGGGCCACAGCGATGGAAGGCTCATTTGGAACTCAGAAGGAGCATTATGACATGCGACGGATCAAGGCAAGGAAGAAGAAAACTGAGATCCTGTACATCTTCTTCGGCATCCATACAGCGAACGTGGTCCATTTGGCAGAGCGGCTGGCTGAACAAGAACAAGCAAAGGCTGCATAGAAAAAACTCAGACAATCAAGAAATGGAGTCCTCCGCAGAGAACTCCCTGTCAATGGTCATCCAAAATGACAAAAACATCACCAAAATGATGGTAAGACAGCAGAAAACGCAATGACGGCAAGGCTGGTGCAAAAACCTGTCAAGGGCAAAGCCTCATGCCTACCTATACAAGAAGAATTAAACGACAATCCCTAGAGTATGGCTGGAAGCAGCCTAAAGCTTGGGTAGAGTATGGGTAAAGACTGTTTAAATGTAGTTTTTGGTGTAAATATTTCCAATTCTCTTTGGCTTTTCATAATAAAATAGTATCTTTGCACCAGATTTTTGCATCAAGAGCGCTTAAATGCGCACCAACCGAGCTTACTGTTATGCCACGGTGGTAAAGAGATGCGAGTTAAGTGAGTATTAACTAAAATGATAACGGTATGCAATACAACCGCATTGTTCTTAATGAACCGCATGCCTCCATCGAGGGGCTTTACGACGATCGTCTGAGTTTCTGGAAAATTGACGAGAAGTTCGTCAACGACATTGTTTTAAAGTGGACTGACTGGCACACAGACTACCTCTTTCATGGCTACAAGAAGGAGAATATCAGAACAGTCAGATTCCCTTATTCACGCTTCATTGTTGACGCAGAACGCCTTTGGGATGATCCTTTGGAGGCAGAAGGTCAAGGAATCCTTTACAAACAGTTCGATGGTTATTCCCGTTCTATTCCACAAGAGCAGGAGGCATTTTTGCTGAATTTATGGCATAGTCACCAAGAACAGCTTAGGAATAATCTGTGTCCCAATGCGCTTCTACTTGACTGTCACTCATTCCCCAGTGAATTGAGTGATGTTGACATCTGTATTGGGTATAATGAAGACTGGTCAAGACCCAACAAGGAAACCATAGAATTGGTCGTAAACCTCTTTGAGGACTGTGGTTACAAGGTCGGCATAAACGAACCATACAGCAACTCAGAAACTCCAGACTGTCAATTTATATATCAGTCAATGATGGTGGAGGTCAATAAGAAAGTATATATGGAACCTGATAGTTTACGTATTAAGCAACCAGATTCCAAGAAATCTAATGTTCGACACCTTATAACCAAACTATTGTCAGAATTAGAAAAGTAGCAATAAAAGCATCAAGAGCGCGTTTACGCGCACCAACCGGCCTCTTTAATATCGTTGGCATCGGTGGTAAAATGATGCGAGTGAGATTATTTACCCACTAAAAATTAACGATATGGAATTTAAGATTTTAGAGAATTGTGATTATGTAATGTTTCCGCGTTTGCAGGAGCAGGGTATTGAATTCAAGCATGTGGAGCGCGAGTCATTCAAGGCGGAGCTTCGGCATGTGGAAGGCCATGGTGACTTTTGGTTGCTGCATCAACAGGCAAAACCGCATGTGGTAGTACACATTCAACTGGCCAAGGATGAGAATGACTTTGACCGCATCCTTGGGTGGTATATCGGACAGCAGAAGCTACATGAGTTCGTTCGTGGTGACTATACCTTTGTTGCAGCTTTTACTGGATGCAGACGTGAAGAGTTACCAATGAAGTACCCTGACAACATCAAGTGTAAGGTGTATGCCTTGGCTGACGCTGCAAGATGGTGGCATGAGTATGGTAGGCCGATGTAATGATGCTTTGGGGAAAGGATTATCATAAAAAACAATAAAAAAGACACCTTTCTGAAGATTTTGCACAATTTTATGATAATTTCTCCCAATTTTTTTATAATTTTGCGCCTAACACCAATTATTTTGTTACTAATGACCAAGGACATTAATAGAATTAAGGTTGTCCTCGCAGAACAGAAGAGGACGGGAAAGTGGCTGGCAGAGCAGATAGGCAAAGATCAGGCTACAGTATCTAAATGGTGTACCAACACCTCTCAACCCGATTTACGAACATTGCTTGAAGTGGCAGCATGCCTGAATGTGGATGTGAAAGACCTTTTGTGGTCATCACAACCTAAGTCAAACAATAATTACCCTTATTGATATGGCAAACTTTTCATCAGGTCAAAGAATAGCCGTCCGTGGCGAGGAGTTCCGTATCACGCGAGTTGAACAGAACGCCAACAAAACGCATATTATCTATGCCGACGGTCTCAGTGAATTAGTCAGCAACAAGCATTATATCTTTGATACGGCTATTGACTGTGACATTAAGATCGTCTCACCCAACAATACTCAGCTGGTTGCCGATGACAGTCCACAATGTCGTGCTACTCGTTTGTTGATAGAGTCCAGTATCAGGAGTAACGACTATAGTTCACCTAAGATATGCATAGCCCAGAAAGGAGCATTCAACGTAGCCGACTACCAGTTGGAACCAACTTTAAAGGCATTTGACCTTCCACGTCCTCGTCTGTTGATTGCTGATGGCGTAGGTCTTGGTAAGACTATTGAAGTAGGCATCTTCCTGAGTGAGATGATTCGTCGCGGTCGTGGTCGTAGAATATTGGTGTGTGCCTTGAAGAGTATATTGGCCCAGTTCCAGGAAGAAATCTGGAACCGTTTTGCCATTCCCCTGATGCGTCTTGACAGCGTGGGCGTTGACCGTATCCGTGCCGAGATACCCATGAACAAGAATCCGTTTGATTTCTATGACAAGACCATTATCTCTGTCGATACTTTGAAGAATAACGGTAAGTTCCGTGCTTGGCTGGAAAAGACCCACTGGGATATCATCGTCATTGATGAATGCCACACAGTGGCCAATGATGACAGCCTGCGTGGAAAACTGGCCCAGTTCCTTGCCGATCACTGTGACAGTCTGATACTGACGAGTGCCACCCCCCATAACGGAAGTGCTGAGTCATTTGCCAATCTGATGCGTATGCTTGAACCAACTAGCATTCCTCGTAATGGCGAATACACCAAAGAAGATGTTCAGAAGTATTACGTCCGCCGTTTCAAGAATGACATTCAAGACGAGAACATTCGCAGTAATTTCCAGGAGCGTAAGGTAGAATCAGTAGAGGTGCATCTGTCAGATGAAGAAGAGCAACTATTGGCACTCCAGCAGAGAATCAAGTATCGCAGTATCAAGGAAGAGAGTGATGAGGAGAAGCAAGATATGCTCTTTGCCATCTCCCTTTTCAAAACATTCTTGTCAAGCCCTGCTGCAGCTTTGAAATCCGTCAATAACCGCATGGAGAAGTCAAATGCCAACAAGGAGGAACTTCAAGAATTGGCAGACCTACTCCAGAAGATGCTCGACCAGAAGATTGACAGTCGTTATGACGCATTCTGTCAGAAGCTCAATGCTCTGAACTGGAAGGGAAAGAAAAAGGATGAGCGAATCGTAGTGTTCACAGAGAGGCTGGAAACCATGAGCTACCTAAAACGAAGATTGCAGGAAGACTTTGGCATGAGTGACGAACAAGTAGCTCTATTCCATGGAAGTCTGACTGACACAGAACAGGAAGAACTTGTGGCAGCTTTCGGTAAAGAAGATTGCCCCATCCGAGTCTTGATTTCCAGTGATTCAGGAAGTCAGGGTGTTAACCTTCACTACTATTGTCATCGTATGTTTAATTACGACATCCCTTGGAGTCTCATTACTTTGGAACAGCGCAATGGGCGTATTGACCGTTACGGTCAGAAAGATACCCCATATATTTATTATCTGATTGCCCGTAGCCAGCAACCAGATGTTCGCAGTGACGTTGCAGTCATTGAAAAACTGATGGCCAAGGAGGAAGAAGTACACAAGACGCTCGGCGATGCCCAAAGCGTGATGAATCTCTATAGCCCGGAAAAGGAAGAAAATGCTGTAAAGGATGCGATTAAAAAGGGTGATTCAGAATTCTTAGAAGAAGAAAACCAAGAAAAAGCAACACGCCGTAAACGTGGTGGATTCTTTGCCTTGGGAAAGAATTCCACTCCTGCTACTGAGCATAAACAGTTGTTGGAGCCACAACTCTCACTTTATAAGGACGATATGCAGTTCTATCGTGACTTGTTCGCTCAGTTGGAATACAAGGGCAGCATCAAACATGGTGAGATTGCCGTTGTTGATGCCGAAGTACCTTACGTCGAAGTGGCAGCTTCCAATGAACTAAAGGATGTACTTTATGACCTGCCTCGTGAAGCATGGCCACAAGACCGTACCTTCCGTCTCTGCAACAATAAAGATGTGGTGATGCAATCTATTAGTGAATCGCGCAAACAACAGAATGCAGAATGGGCTAAGATGCAGACACTCTACGATTTGCACCCCATTATACAATACATGCTCACCAAACTTTCAGCCTCCGTACCCAAGGAGCAGGCTTTTGTAGTAAAGCACAATATGTTCCCTCAGAACACTGCATACTATCTGATTTATGGTAGTGTAGCAAACGGAAAAGGGCAGAACCTGCTCAGCAAGTTCTTCCTCGTGCCGATGGATATGCAGAAGCAAACCATGAACGGTAAGCCTCTCTCATTGGCTGATTTCTTGGAGAAATACCCAGCCATGCTGCAGCCGCTCTATCCTGAATCAGTAAGTGACGAAGATCTGGCAATACTCCAGGATATGTTGAGCGATGCCATCGACAATGGCGAGGCAGACTATATGTATTCTCGTCAGAATGAAGTAAGCGACCGCATGGATAAGCAGCTAACGGAGTACAAAGCGAAACTCGACAAGTGGGCCAGTGATGCCAAGGGACAGCTTCAGATGAAGTTTAACGATGAGAATATCCATATCACCCGCAAGGGCTTCGATGGAGAGATGGAGGAGATTCAGAAGATCAGCGACAAGGAGAGTCAGTTCTTCCAGGACATCTTCCAGTTAGATAATGTTGACCCGTACCTCCGTGTGCTGGCAGTATTCTATAACAAATAAAACAGGACGATTATGGCAGACAACATCAAATATCGTTTCATACAGAATGTAGGTGATTATTTCCCCTCTGGCTATTTCAGTGAGGACTTTATTGACAAGGTACAGAAAGCCAGTGGCGTGAGTGCCGATGAAATGTCGGCTTTGTGTACACCATACGTCCAGTTGCGTCGTGAATACGATGCCTATAAGAACTATATCGTCAACAGCAACCCTCGCGTGAAGGATGCCATCCTGCATACCCATGACTTCAATGACCGCTTGCTTCAGATATTAGGATATGTGCCGCAAGGCCAACCCTATAAGTTCTACGCCATCGACGAAGAGGCGCAGACAGTTGTTCCTGTCCGCATGGTTTTGAGTCGTGGCGGACAAACCACCATGTTGGTCATGGAGATGCAGCACCTTATTCAGGTGGGCGACCTACAGCCATCTGGTCTATTCGAACAACGGTATAATGTGGAAGGAGATGAGCAAAGAATCCGGCATCAGCAGTATTATGCTGGCCAGTGGAGCGAGGTCTTCACCCTGCCTGATGACGTTCGCATTTCTCCATCTGTCATCAACAAGGCCATCGATGCGCTATTCCTCTTGCCACCAGAACGTCGTCCGCACTATATTCTGATGTTGGCTGGTAACACCGTGTTCCTGCTCAATGTTGAGAAGTGGAATCGTGGTGCTTATCTTCAGTTCTCCCTCGACGAACTGTTCTCGCAAGCCAGCATTTCTGCTTTTCGTAAGTACTATGCTCTATTCCATCTGTTAGTATGCAAAGAGACCTTGGCAGCCGATAGCGAAACTGTTTTGATGGACCGGCTGGTGGAAGAAAGCTATAAGAGTGCCTACGAAGTAACGAAGGATTTGAAGAACGGTGTTGTCTTAGCCGTAGAGTCTCTGGCCAATGAGGCACTCTTTTGGTGGAAGCAGAATAACAGCGTTCCTGTGGAAGACTACACAGATGATACTTTTGAGGCAAAGGTAAAAGATGATTGTCTCACGATTGTCTATCGTCTTTTGTTTATCTTCTATGCTGAGAGTCGTGATGAGCTGGAGATACTGCCCACAAACGACGAGGTATATAACCAGGGCTACTCTTTGGAGATGCTGCGCGACTTGGAGAAAGTTCCACTTATCAGCGATGCAAGTCGAAATGGTTTCTTCATCGATGATAGTCTGCGCCAACTGTTCAGACTACTCTCCACAGGGTATCACGAGAATCGTCCAGACTCAGACAAGTCGTTTACGGTGATGCATATCGATTCACCGCTGTTCAACAACCGCCGATTAAACTACTTGGGTGATGTGCGCATTCGTAACATCGTATGGCAACAAATCATTCAGGCCCTTTCTCTCAGTCGCAATGACAAGCAGGTAGGCCGTATCTCATACGCTAATCTTGGCGTGAACCAGTTGGGTAGTGTCTATGAGTCATTGTTGGCCTATCGTGGTTTCTATGCCGAAGAGGATTACATCGAAGTTCATAAGGCTGGTAAGCCAGAAGAAGGTACATTCCTTGTACCATACAGTCGTATGGATGATTTCCAGCCCAATGAGATCCTGCGCGATAAAGATGCAAGACCAATTATTCTAAAGCAAGGCACGTTTGTGTATCGCCTGAATGGACGTGACCGCCAAAAATCAGCCAGCTACTACACGCCGGAAATACTGACACGTAGCACTGTGAAATATACCCTGAAGGCCATCATCGATGAGGTGGCGGCTGGAAAGCGTAAAGCCACAGAGCTGCTTGACCTTAAGATATTGGAGCCAGCAATGGGCGCTGCAGCCTTCCAAAATGAGGTCATCAACCAGTTGGCAGAAGCTTATCTGACCTATCAGCAACAGCAGAAACGTGAGGAAGGTTCGCCTAACTGGCGTATTGCTCCTGACCATTACCGCGATGAGTTACAGAAGGTGAAAGCTTATATTGCCACCCACAACGTCTATGGTGTGGACTTAAATCCTACGGCTATTGAACTTGGCAAACTATCTCTATGGCTCAATGTGATACATAAGGACATGGAAACGCCATTCTTCTCCAATCGCCTGGCTTTAGGTAATGCTGTGATTGGTGCTTGGCTGAAGGTGTATAGCCGAGAGGATTTCGCTGGCAAACCAGACAAGACAAATAGCAGGAAGCCCAAGTTGCTACCAACTGCTTGGTGGGAGAAAGCACCACATAAGATTAAGTTCTTCAAGAATCGTGTGAATCGTTCTGTCAACGAGGTTTATCACTTCTTGTTGCCAGACAAAGCTATGCTGGCTGTTCGCAATATAGCGGAGCAAAAGAAAACCCATATAGATGAGACCTCTCGCATGAACACGCTCATTAAGGATTGGACTGCTCCCATCACTGATCGTGACTTCAACATCCTGAAACGTCTGTCTGGTAAGATTGATCTGCTGCTAAAAGAATATTTTCAGTTCCAGCAAAGCATTGAGAACTTGACTCAGAATCGTGGCAACATCTGGGGTGCGCCTGGAGCGCCTGCACTGAACCTAGATACCTACGAAGAAAAAGAGCGTCTGAACGATGTACGTTACCGCCACGACAATGCCTATTTCCGCCTGAAGATGATTATGGACTATTGGTGCGCACTTTGGTTCTGGGAATACGACCATACAACAGAGTTGCCTACTCGCGAAGAATACTGGAGCGACATCGAGGCCATGCTGAATGTCAGCGACCAGGAACTGGATGCTCATACCACCCGTAAACTCCACAATGTGCATATCGACAAACACGGACAATTGGGCGTATTCCACGAGGGCTATATGAACGATATGTTCGAACAAGCCAAATTGGAAAGCATGGCTGCTTCAGAACCAGAACCCATCTACAATACGGATGAAGACAGCGAGATCATTAAGCTTTCCAAGGAGGAAGTATTGGCTAAGACCAAAGGCGCAGAACGCAGTTTCTTCGATGATTCTGAGCGATTTGCCATCGTAAAAGAATATGCAGATCGCTATCATTTTTTCCATCCAATGCTCGAATTCCTAGAAGTATTCTGGCTTCGCGATGGATTTGATATTATCTGTGGAAATCCACCATGGATTAAGTTGGAGTTTGATGAAAAAGACGTTGTTTCAGAAAAATTTCCTGAAGTTGTAATACGGAAGATTTCGGCGCCAGATGTTCAAAAAAAGAAGCAACAATTTCTCTCCGATAATTTCTTACTACATTTATATCTTGGTGAGCAAACAGAACAAGGTTGTTCGAGTATTTTTATGAATTCATATGTAAACTACCCTTTGCTTACAGGTCAACAAACTAATCTATATAAATGTATTTTGGAGAATGGTTTGGAGATGATGTCTAACAACGGATATATGGGTTTGTTACACCCAGATACGGTGTTTGCAGATGCTAATGGACAACCATTTAGAGATTATCTATATCAAAAATTGAAATATCATTTCCAATATCAAAATGAATTACTATTATTCCCAGAGGTTGGTGATCGATACAAATTCGGCGCACACATATATGGACCAATGAGTAAAGTCTCTTTTGATTCTATTTCCGACTTGTATCATCCTGCGACAATCGATTTAAGTTATGCTGATGATGGTATTTTAATAAAAGATATTCGTCCTCGTGTTAATAATGAATGGAACACTATAGGAAGTAAACATCGTATAGTAACTATAACATTGAAAGAATTGGATATCTTTGCTTCATTTATAGGAGAAGATGAAGCATCAACAACAAGGCTTGTCTCTGTACATTCTGTGGAAATAATGGATATCTTATATAAACTGGCACATCAGAATATACATGTTAAAGATTATCATACAATAATAACAAAATGTTTTGATGAAACGAACGATGTCAAAGCTGGTAATATCCATCGTGTAGAAGATAAATATCCGTCACAAGAAGATTATGAGATGATTTATAGTGGGCCGCATCTTATTGTCGGAAACCCTTTAAGTAAGACACCTAAAAAAGCATGTAAGCAGAAGTCTGATTACGATGTAATTGACTTATGTACTATCTCTGATAATTATCTACCAAGAACAAACTACCAGCGCTCTATTTCATTAGAATCTTATAAATCATTTGTTAAAGGCTTTCCTATAGGAGGCTTAGATTGTGATAACCCAACTTATGACAGCTGGATAGAACATTACAAAATGGGGTTCAGACTAATGTTAAATCAAGCTGGGGAAAGAACTTTATTTGGCGCGATTCTTCCATCCAAATCATCTCATATTAGTACACTTTTGTCCGTAACATTTAAACACAATTCTGATTTGGTGGAATTTTCCGGATTAGCCCAATCAATAATATATGATTTTATTATTAAAGCCCTCAATACTGGGGCATTGAACTTTAATAGCGTAGAATCATTTCCTATGGGTATAGCTGATAAATTCAAATCTGCTTTATTCGTTCGTACACTTATGCTCAATTGTCTTACTTATCACTATGCAGAGCTCTGGAGTGACGTATGGAGTAACGGATTCCGCGAGCAGACATGGAGCATAAATGATAATCGACTGAAACAATTCACCACTTTGCAGAGAGACTGGACATGGGATACGCCCCTAAGAAACTATTATGAACGCCGTCAGGCATTGGTGGAGATAGACGTGATAGCGGCAATGGCTTTAGGGCTGAGTCTGCAAGACCTGGAGATAATTTACAATATCCAATTCCCTGTACTCCAGCAGAACGAGAACGACACATGGTATGATGCCGAGGGTAAGATCGTCTTCACCTGTTCAAAAGGTCTCACCGGGGTGGGGCTCGACCGCAAGCGCAATGCCAAGACTGGTATGCTAGGTTGGGAGGATATTCGTGGGGAGCAGATTGATGAAAACACCTATCGTGGTACCGCTCCAACCCACACCCACACCATTGACCTAGCAAAGAGTGAACTATATGGTGGCCAGCAAGTCACCTACTATGCACCTTTCACCAAGTGTGATCGCATTGAGGACTATCGAACAGCATGGACACATTTTGAAAAAGAATTTGCTGACAAATAAACCATTTAAAAAAACACTGAATTACGTATGAGCATGAGAAGTATCGATACATACACCATGGAGGAGCTTTCAACTATTTACGATTTCGAAATAGAAGAAATGCTAAAGAAATACTGGAAAACTGATGAACTCTATTTTGAGGGTGATTATGTGCCATCTACAGCGCCCAACAATAAATTTTCCGGATTAATGAAAAATGTAACGCTACCAAAATCCAAAACAATTTTGCGTTACCCCATCATAAATAAACCTCTAGTATTCAAGATAAAATCAAATCTTGAAAAGGGTCGATATGCATTTAAAGCCACATTAGCTCCTCGAGAATTTCGCACCCAAATCAATCAACTGATACTTCTTAATGTTATAACAAAATCAATAAAGTCGTCTCATAATGTTTTTGCGACACAAGAAAAAATTGCCCAAATATACAGAAGTATTAGAGAGGATTGGAAAACTGATGAACAAATAGCTGTTGGCGTTTATACTTATGATAAAAAGGACAAATGCTATTATTTGGAAGATATCAGATCGAAATCTTTTACTAGTTTATCTTATTTGGATAATGGAGAAATACGTATAAGACTAGAAGAACCTATAAGTGGCATCGAAATCGACCAATTTTACGAATTTGGATGGAAAATAAGTCTAGACAATAGTGAAAGAGGGTATCATTTCGTAGTTGATTCACGACAACAGTTTAAATCCATCAATCCTTTTGGGCTAATTAAGAAGTTATACGATTCATGGGATAAAAGTGATGAATCTATTGCAGACCAAATGAAGTCTACAATGCGAATGATTAGTACACAGCTGACTTCTAGTAGTGATGGTACCTTTTTATACGAACTCCTTCAAAATGCCAATGACTATCCCCAACAAAAAGATGGTAAAGATTTACCTGTTGAAGTTGAGTTCCACCTTACAAACAATTATTTAATATATCGCCATTCTGGAGAATACTTTTCTCCTCGTAATGTTGCTGCCATTTGCAAGGTGGCTGCTGGAGAAAAAACAAAGAAGAAGAATGCTATTGGTTATAAGGGCATAGGATTTAAAACGGTTTTTAATGACCACGATTATGTTTATATTAAAACAGGTCCATATTCGTTTCGATATGATTTGAGCCAACGGAAATCGAGGTTTAATCCCTGGCAAATAATGCCAATTTGGACAAAAGAAAATTATGTATCGCCAGAGATATCACAAATATTTCACAGAGACAGTGATATTTATAGGGTACAAATGGCGATGCGTCCGATAGATCCTTCTCTATTGCGATTGAGTCCAGAGAAAAATTATGAATTCCTTCTGAAAGATATTTTTAAGGACGTTCGAGATATTATTTTTATTCCAAATGTTGAAGCAGTAAGAGTTTACATTGATGGAGAACTTGTCGCAGACTGTGATAAGAGAAGGGAGAATGACGAGTGGATTGTTACTAAGACTCCCCTCAATTATGTTTTCAAACAAGAAGAAATAGACACTCTTATTAACGAGGCAAATAACAATAAACGCATTCCTGAAAAATATAAGGAGTTTACCGATACGAATGTTTCATTCGCATGTAAACTAAAGGGAAATAAATTGGAAGGTATTAAAGAAGCAAAAGTCTATTGTTATTTGCCAACACAGATTTCTTTTGGTTTCTCGTTCTTAATGAATACTGACATGATACCATCTGGTGCTCGAGATGACATCGAGGAAGGAGTGGCATTTAATAAGTATTTTGCAGAAATTGCTGGAGCTAAGTTTTTTGATTGGATTCAATCTTTGATACTGTCAGGGAAATACGATTACGAATCGATATTTGCATTGATACCTGATTTTGAAGAATGTGTTAAAGGACGTAAAGTATATATACAAGACTGTATTCGAAGATTCCAAAAAGGATTCGAGAATTGTATCAATACACAAGGTTTAGTTCCTGTTTTAGGATCGGATTCTTCAATTGAGTATCTATGTATCAAAAACATTATCTATGATTTGACAGGTATCACTGGTAAGGAAGTTTTTGAAGATGATAAATTCCTTGCTTTCTGCAAATTAAACGGAAAACTTACTCACCCCTCACTGAGATTTGGTTCTAATTTCAAAAGGGTATTAAGCCTATATGGAGAAAAGGATCTTCGGTTTGACAAGAATTCTTTGTGGACTCTCTTTAAGAACAACGATTTCATTGCATGGCTTAAAAACAAAGAAAACAATGTCCGATGGACAAACTATATTGTTGACACATATCCCGATAATTATGGTAGTCTGCCAATGTTTATATCCGAACACGATACAACAAAATTATATTTGGCAGCAGACTTGTACTATAACGTAGACGATGTCTTACCTTATTTATCGGCTTTTGCTAATCTTATACCGAGACTTTCCGTTGAGATAAGAGAAAATTGTAAAGCGTTAGGAAACGAGAAGAATCTAAGTAAGTTCAAAAAGAGGGAGATAAGTGGACTTGTTGACGGAATTCTATTTAACAACGACAACATTGCCAATACTCAAAAGTGTCTAGAAACTAAAATCAACTCTGTCAATTTCATCAAGTTCTTGGCTATAAAGAAAGTTTCCTCAGCTCACCTTTTTAATAAAATTCCCCTTACTGATATAGATGGTAAATTGATTCCTGTAGAATCAACTTCTGCAAATCTCAGAAAGCTGTTCTTCAACTCTGAGTTTGTAACGAAAATAAGAAATGAAAAATGGTTCTCGAAGAAATGGATTACAGTTCTTGATGATGACTATTATAGTGATGAGAGCATAAAAGAATATCTAAAAGGATATAATATCTCTGAATTAGACGACCATTACGTTATCAACAACCTACTTGTAGATGGAAAATGTTGCGAGGATGTATCTGCCAATGTCGGTGGTTCCAAGGATATTAGCAAGAACTTTGTTGAATATCTGTTTGCACATCAGGACTCGATAGATGGTATTGAGGTTAAAACTAGTGAAACAGAAAAGATCACAAAGTATGATCGCTTCTCTGGTTACAGTATATTCTTTGTTAATGGGAAAGGAGAAGAGGAGTTTTTGCCGGTATCGAAAGACAATGTATTTAACGAAATAACAGATACTTATCTGCATTATGGATGGTTTGATAATTCTTGGGTTTATCAAGTGGCATTATTCTACTACGGTGACAAAGACGAAAATGAAAAGAAAAGCATATCAGCCTTCCTTAAAAAATATTTTGGGCTTGTTGATTTGAATGATTCAAAATTTAAAGGGATAATTAAAGATCATTTTGAGGAGATTAAACCGAAAATTACAGAGGATTGCGAGTTTAATCAATCTTTCTGGACATTCCTCGGCAAATACCAATGGAGCGAGAACAGTAAAGATCTTAATGTATTTAGGACAACACCTTTGTTGCTTGATGAAGAAGAGTTGCCTACAGAAATCACAGGGAAGAAGAATCTATATTATTATCATGAAGAACTGCATGATATAGCTAAGAGCTCATGGATGCCTGCGAATATAATTACTATACTCTCAAAGAAGTATGACGATATACCTGGAATCAAAGACTTGCTTAACATTATAGGTTTTAAGGATTATGACGTTCTGCATTTTAGTCCATTTTTTGATAATGTTATACTGAATCAAGATGTACCTACAAGTATCCCTGAAAAGATTATTCCGACGGAATACTCAGTATCATTAGATACTAAAGAGAAGTGTGTTGATTTCCATAACTTCATGAGTAAGAAGTACACTCTCTTGAATGATTTTGAGAAGTCATTATTAAAAGGCACGCCTGCTTATGTTTATGGTAAGGAGGGATTAAGAAGATTCAATTTGGGATACCGCCCTTTTATTTTAGGTGATGATAAATATGGTATATTAGAAAAATGTACTGCAGGTTTATTACCTGAAATTAGTGCGCTTGATCCTTCATTTGTGACAGAAGCAAATCTTTCATATTGGAAAGATGTTATTGGTTGTATTGAAGTAGATGATGAAATTTTGTGTTTGTGGATAGAACATAATAGTGCTACAATAAGCCAAACGCTTCAAATCTATAATCAAAATATTGTCTTTTGGACTTGGCTGTTTGATTTAGGCATAAGCTCGCAAGCTAAGATTGGCAGATTAAAGAGCCTACCTTTGATTATATTTACAGCAAGGGACGCAGATAAAAAAGAGGAAAATCAAAAGATAGCCTCTTTGAGTACTACAGAAGTATATATGTCAAACTCCTATATGGGGCAGGCACAGATAGAGGATTTTGCCAGAAAACATGGGAAGTCCAACTTCATAAGTTCGCTATACGTCAGAGAAACTGACAATATAGATGAATGGAGACGTTTCTTTAGGAATCTTGGCGTAAAGGATAACGTTAAAGATGTTATTTACAGTATTATAATGAACGACTTACCTACCTTGAAAGACAAGAATTTTCCGTGGGTTTTGGTTGATCAATATAGTACTGAGCTGGCAGATCAAGTAAAATGGGCTGAATTGGCTCCGAAACTTAAAGGACTGCAAGTTGAAACAACCACCGAAGGAGTTTTTGTTCCAATCGCAAACGCTTTAAGGATAACAGTCGATAACTACTCGCAAAAAGAACCATTTAAGATGGTTAAATTAACCGGCGAAATATCACGAGACTATTATCAAGATGAGAATGTTAAGAATCTCATCAATAAGATAGCTGAGGAAGCAAAAACAAATAAGATTACGGAACTACAGCAATGGCTAACAGCTAAGGTGAATCAATTCCTTATCATGCAAGATTCTTTATCCAATGATGACTTCAAAGAGATTCATTATGCATTCATAAAAGATTGGCTGGTTCATAACGAATATGTAGTTCCGCAAGCTCGTTCGATAAAATTATATGATAGAGAGAACAAATTAACCAGTTCAAATGAATTATATCTTGGCTCCAAATATGAAAGTAAATGTGATTTTGAGAAATTTGGCATCGCAAAGAACTATGTCAATAATGATTATCTCCAATATGGGAAGCCTAAGGAATGCTATAATCTGCTGAGAACTGTTATAGGATGTCAAGACAGATTTAAAGAGGATGATATACAGTACCTAAACGATAAAGATTTCTCTATTTACTTCTGGTGTAAGTATGTAGGCTCTAAAGACATAACTATTTTGGGCACGGTAAATCCATGGGTTAAAGAAGGAAAGTTCAATATTGTTCCATGCATACCCTCGGAAAGCGGGGAAATGAAAAAAGCATGTGAACTGTATTCTTCCACTTTAGCTGACTATATGAAATACATTCCCGATTATCAAGATAAGATAATCGATCAGAGAATGCAGTTCACTGAACCTCTCATAGAGCTATGTAAACAGTGCATGGATAATCTCTCTATTGACGACATAATAACATTCCTCATAAATTCCAAACCGAAAAATAGGAATCGCACTAATGCGCTGCAGTGGCTAATAGATGATAAATCAGAAGACAAAAACACATGGTTGACAACCTATATTACTCATGAAAAGGCTTTATGGCTTAATGGCCAAGGAGAACCTACTCATGTAGGACAGCTTTTGGCGATCGACCCTAGCAATTGTAATCAGGCTTACATATTTAGGTCATCACCAAGAGTAATTGATTTGTCATACTTCCCCCAAGGACATGAGATTGAAGTATGCAACATGTTGAGCATACCTATTTTTTCGGATGAAGATTTAGTCCCCAAACCCGTAACGACTCCCGATAGCGGCCAAACTCTAAAGGTATCAAAGGAGATTATTAGACGTTTACTCTTGGTTATAGCATATCGCTATGGCTATGAATGGAATGGCGTGTTTAGCCAAATGAAACAAAAGGTACAGGACGCGAAATTCATGCTGTGTGAATCTATTAGCTATGGCTATGAGGATTTGTCAATCGACAATGAGGATTTCTATTTTGACAGTAACAATAAAGTATTCTACTATGTAGATAGTTGGCAGGACAAGAAGGTTTATGAGTCTTTTGTTAGCAAATTATGTCTGTATTTGGACATGGATCTTGATTATCGCGAATGTAAAGGAAAACTGGATGAGAACTTTAAAGACCGAAAGGTCGCCAACTATCTTAATCAAAACTGCAAATACCTTTATCAAGACGAGGAGTTTGTTTCTGTAATTAAGTTGTATTGGAGTGATATTATAGACCTCCTTGACATCAAGAAGGAGGAGGAACCCGATATTGATGAGGGTATAGAATTAGAAAGTGTAACACAGAGCAAATATTATGATGATGAACTGAATGACGAGTATCCTGAGGAACAGGAGGAACAAGAGGAAAGGCAGCATGATGATTCACAAGAAGAGGAGCATCATGAACAGCAAACAAAGCAGACAGAATCGACTCAAAGCAGTTCTCAGGAAGAAAAGGCGAGCACCAATACAGAACAATCAACCGAGGGAGCATCGTCCAAGACAACGGAGTCGCAAGAAAGAACTAATACTGAGTCAACTAACGATAAAAGGGATGCGGAGAGCCAGCAGTCAACTGACTCGTCAAAAGAAGAATCTGGCGCAAGTAAAACGTCCGACTCGGCTAACGAATCAGCCAGTTCTACCGAATCTTCAGAAAGTAAAACCTCAACAAATAACTCTCAAACGAGGGATAGCCAATCTGAGAGGGAGAATAATACAAGTACATCGTCAACGAGTTCTAATAGTGGTGGACAACGGAGAAAACAATCATACGAGCCAAGAGTTCCGACTAAGGAGGAAATCAATCGGTTTAAGTATGATAGTTCGACCAAGACGTTTACATCTAAAGATCCAGACGGAGATGAACTTGATGCGCTGAACAAGATTCTTGGAGAAGGGCTTTCCGCAGAAGAAATCGTAACAGAGAACTATCTTGCTCAGCTGAGATTCTGGGAAAGCTTGCGTGAAAATGGTTTTGAAATTTCAGGCATGTCACAAGAGGAATTCATACGAGACAGCCAAAAAGACAAGGATTATGAGCTTACAAACGGCAAATATATCCATAGGTGTAGTGCGAAAGGCGGTGTTTTATACATATCACCGTCCATCTGGAATAAGATTTCGGATGACAGATGTATTGTTTGTGTATTTGTTGGTGCAAAGGTTAATGAATTCTTTTATATCCGCAACAAGCAGGATCTCCTTGACTGGATAGACAAAGATGCAATTGTCATTAAACTAACTGGTTCTGAAAAAGTAGAAGCCGTTAACAGATTGTACTCTGAAATCTTAATGGGTACAAAAGGAACCGCCTATACTTTGATACGTCTTGCATACAATGAATCATATAGTTCGTTGTTTGCCGATATTGAATACAACGATTTTAGCCAAACTGAAATAAATGATGATGACTATTGAGATGACAAAAATTAAAAACTACCAGTCCTTTTTTGGTGACCAAGTAAAGGAAACTGAGATAGAACAGCGGACATTAGTAAAATCGCCCGTAAGTCAGCTTATAAAAAAGGAAGAACTGACCTATGGATATGTTGATCATGTCAATAGGGAAAAGGGGCATGTCATCTTTAAGTTCCCCAAAAACAAGGCACCACGTCTTAAAGTCCTTCGCTCATTGGCCGTCATATCTAAGGGAGCTTGGGCAGAACTCGGTAAGCCTATTTCATCCTGGAATATAGCTTTCCTCGAATTTATGAGGAATTCCAAGTATCATTCTCCATCATCTGATGTTCTCCCCTTGTATTATACAAACAAAGGGAATCCAGAGTATGACTATGTTGGCTGCTCATCCATTAGTTTGTCTTTATTTGAATTGTTTGACAGGAAATGTCAAGAGGGGAAATCATTAACGGTGCTGTTTTTTATGCCTTTTCCACCAGTCAACTATTACAACAACCTTGTAAACTACATGGAGCTGTTCCCCTCAGAAGAATTACTGATAGAACCTACAATAGAATATAAGAATTGGCATCCAGAGGAACTTGCCTTCAATGATCAGCATCCTGATGCAATAGCAGAAACAATTTCAGACACACTGCATAAAGACCATTGTTGCATCGTACAAGGCCCTCCTGGAACAGGAAAGAGTTATACTATTGCCACGATTGTTGCACACTATCTGAAAGAAGGCAAAACCGTTTGTGCCACAACTATGGCCAATAAGGGACTTATAGAATTAGTAAAGCAAGACCCTTTAAAGGAATTCGTAAAACAAGGTAGAGTAGCTAAAACAAATCTTTCCGCTGATGAAAGGAATTCTGTACCTGGTCTAAAGCCCGCTATCAGTAAGCTAACCGTTCCCCCTGGTGAACTTCTCTGTTCTACGAACTATGTCTTATCGTATGCTTTTGATAAGAAGAATGTTGCCGAGAACGGTATACCAACCTACGATTTAGTTGTGATAGAAGAAGCCTCTCAGGCATTTCTCACGACTCTCATTGCTTTCAAATCCTTAGCAAAGGACTGTCTGATTGTGGGTGATCCCATGCAGCTACCACCTATAATCTTAAGTCCCAACAAAAGCATCTATAAGACCTGGAATGCAAATACTCAGATAGAAGGACTTCAAACAGTTGCTTTGGGGACAGACATTAAAGCTTATAGAATTGTAACGACTTTCCGATTGTCCTCAGAAAGCGCAAAACTGACCTCGCTATTTTATGGAAATCGTTTTTGGTCTGTTCAAAAGAAGAAGGTCGATTTCTCCGCATGTACAAGCAAGTATTTCCCTAAAGATGGAGGGGTGCTATATTATTATACTGGTCATTATAATGGTGTAATCTCGAAAGCTGGTCTTAATATTGTAGGGGAAGTCGTAAGAGAAATAGAGAGATTCTATCCTACACGTTCACTGGCTATAGTATCACCCTTTAAAGACACCGTTCGTCAGTTACAGAAGACTTTTCTAACAGATACTGCAATAGAAGACCTGACTGTCGAGACAATAGACCGAATACAGGGCATGACCGTAGATTATGCCATTGTGTATATTCCTGGCCGTAACATCGGATTTGCACTTGAAGAAAGAAGATTCAATGTTGCAACTAGCCGTTCAAAGAGCACGACACTCATTATATCTGATGTTCCGCTTTTGAATATGCCTGTCATAACACCACATGTGGCGGAATTCTTAAGGAATAGTGTTTCTATTGGAGAAGATTCATCTGGAATTTCCAAATCAGATGTAGAAATCATCGAGAAAATTATAGATAAAAACGATGTTAAAGCCCTATATCCCGGACTCGAAGATATAGTAGATATGCTGTTATCTCATAACATTCCGTTCAGTCATGACGGTGATGTAGAACTCACCGATGATGATGGTGTTGTGATTGCTACAGCTGGACTTCTTCTGCGAGATTTCAAGATTGCCCTTGATCCTGAAGACGAATCATCAAGAAGAAATTTTGAAGCGAATGGTTATAGAACCGTTTTGTCTCAGGATTTCGATATATCAATGTTGAACTAATAAAAAGAACTATATGTTACCACTACAACAAGCATACGAAGTAAAGACGGCTGTCTTAGAGTACATCAAGGCAACATTCCATTTCAAGGATGCAGCCGTAGGTAAGGCATTTTATAAGTTCATAGAGGATGAAAAGAACGGTTTGTTTAAAGGGCCATACGTATCGCTGAAAACTCCTTTTGTGAAAGCGGAGGATAGTGAAGCAATACCTTTGGAGATAAAGCCGGATTTCAAGCCACACAAGCATCAGGTGGATGCATTCCGCAGGTTGACCACCCAAGAAGGCCATCAGCCAGAACCAACCCTGCTGACAACAGGAACTGGTTCAGGTAAGACGGAGTGTTTCCTATATCCTGTTCTGGACTACGTGTACCAGATGAACAAGTATGAGCAGCGTCAGGGGGTGAAGGTCATCATCATGTATCCGATGAATGCTCTTGCAAGTGACCAGGCCAAGCGACTTGCCGAAGCCATCTATGGAACTGAGGAGAGCCATCCGATGAGAAACAAGATAACTGCAGGACTCTTTATCGGTGAAGGCACGGATAAAAAAGACTTCCCATCAAAGATGGGTGAACACAACATCATCGAGAATCGCGATGCCATAATAGACACTGTTCCAGATATTCTGCTTACCAACTTCAAAATGTTGGACTATGGTCTGATGCAGCAGCGCTATATGAGACTATGGAAAGGCAATCTTGGGGAAAGTGAACCGATGCTGCGCTTCATAGTGCTTGATGAGCTGCATACTTACGATGGTGCCCAGGGTACAGATGTAGCCAACCTGATACGCCGTTTAAAGCTGAAACTCAATATCCCTGCTGGGAAACTGACTCCCATAGGAACCAGTGCCACCATTGGTAATGGTAATGACAGCAAACAACTGTTGTGCAGTTATGCCAGTGACGTATTTGGTGAAGAGTTTACGCCAGACAGCATCATTGAAGAACATCGTCTGTCGGTTGAGGAGTTCATGGAGGGTACTCTTGATAAAGTTATGCCAACAGAGAGTCAATTAAAGAAACTCAACCTCAATCTGGCAACAGCTACAGCAGACTATATATATAATGTAAGAAAGACTTGGCTTCCTGGCTGTCCAGAAGATAAAATAGAAATCGGTAAGAGACTCCGAGGGTTACAGATCGTTTCAGACCTCCTGAAAGTGACCTCCAAGGGAGTAATTGCACTGTCTGACTTGATAAAAGAACTTGGGAAGGAGAATAGCGATTATCAGAGACTGGTACGTATGTATCCTGATCATGCTAAAACAATTGTTGAGTCACTTTTGGCCCTGATAAGTGAAGCAAAACTGCCAGATGACCAAGGTACACCGAGGTTCCCTCTGCTATTCCTTCAGATTCAGTTGTGGCAAAGAGAACTAAGTGGTATTCAGCGGTTTGTTCAGACAGAGCCGGAGTTTACTTGGCGTGACTCTATACCAAGAGATGAGCGAATTAGTCTGCCCATCTATTTCTGTCGTGACTGTGGTGCCAGTGGATGGCTGACAACCAAGAAAGATACAGAACAGAAGTTCTCAGCCGATGCCTCACGCATCAATCAGGCATTCATGGACGGAGAAAAGGAAGTAAGGCTGATGACGCTTGAACTCCAACAGAATGCACCCATTGATGATTACTTGAACGGAGAATTATCCATCAATGAGACCTATTATATTAATCCTGATGACCTGACCATCGGAGCTAAAACCGATGATGGCGTTATCAGAGTGAGAACTGTGCGACGTGGCCGCTATTCAACAAGCAACAAAGTGGTGCTCGACAATAAGTGCCCGCTATGTATGGGAGAATCCGTGGCAATCGTTGGTGGCCGAACCAGCACACTCAGTTCCGTAGCAGTCAGTCAGGTGATGTCGAGTGACTTTGACCAAACAGATGGCAGCAAGCGGAAAATGCTCACTTTCAGCAATTCTGTTCAGGATGCAGCCTATTTAGCGGGATTCTATGAGGTAAGAACTTATCGTTTCCTATTCCGCCAGAGTATTCAGTATTATTTGAAGAGCATTGGGCATCCTGTTACATTGAAAGAATTACAAGAAGGATTCAAGTCTTTCTGGAAAGAACGGCTTCAGGGAGATGAGTATTATTACCGCTTCATGCCAGATGAGCTGATAGAGAAGATCAACCTGCAGGAGAGTTACCGAGACCAGACTACAGGAGAACTGACCGAGAAATTCAAGAAGGAATTTGACCTGCGTGTTGACTGGGAAATATGCAGCGAGTTCGGTTTTATGTCACAACTCGGTCGTACATTGGAGAAAATGGGCTCCAGTGCGACATACTTCCGTGAGGAGGATATGAGACAAGTCTTCAGGCATATCGAGCCTTGGCTCAGAGAGAATAATCTGGAATTTGTGGCAGAACACCAAGACCTGTTCCTTCGTTTTGTAAATGGCATTCTTCATCGTCTGCGTAGTAGAGGGGGCATAGATCATGAATTCCTAAAACTATACAGGACTCAGCAATTAAAACCTTATATGCTGAAATGGGAAAAGCTGGGAGCAGCCCACTTCCTACATAAACATTTCGGAAAGAACCGTCTGCCACACATGATAGGCTACCAGTTCATCAGTCGTGGTGACGAGGTATTGGACGTGACAACTATCCGCAACAACAGGGTTAATTGGTATTATGCCTATTTCGTCAGAAGTTTGGTAACGCCATCTGGAACCATGTTTGCTAATCCTGATGCCATCAATGATTTCTATATCAAACTACTTGAAGTGCTGACGGATTGTATGATACTTGACCGTCAGGAGGCAGGTGGGCTTGTGAACTATGCTTTGCGCCCGGATGCCATCTATGTAGAGCCTACCGTTCAGACCATCAAGTGTGAGAAATGTGAATCACACATGTATGTTGCGAAAAGCGATACACTGACAGAAGACATGCATTGTCTGGATTTCAAGTGCAATGACGGATTGTATAACATCACTGAGAATAGTCAGGACAATTATTATAAGCGCGTCTATAACCGAGAGACATCTCCACGAATCTATGCCCACGAGCATACAGGATTGTTGGAACGTGGTAAGCGTGAGACTATTGAAAAGGAGTTCAAGGAACACCTAACGCCCCAATCCACGAACGTGCTGACTGCGACATCGACATTGGAGATGGGTATTGACATCGGTGATTTGAATGTCGTGGCAAATACGGGTATTCCGCCCAAACCCAGCAACTTTCTGCAACGTGTAGGACGTGCCGGACGTAAAGAAGGTGCTGCGCTTGTGCTGAACTACGCTAAGGCCGGAAAGCACGACATGTTCTATTTTGCAGAGCCATTGAGCATGATGGAAGGTGCAGTCAGTACACCAGGCTGTTTCCTTGAAGCGAAGGACATTCTGCGCAGGCATTTCTATGCCTTCTGTATTGACTCGTGGACCAGTGCTGACAGCAACAACACGATTCCCAATCAAATAGGATTCCTGCATCTTGGCTTTGACCTGTTGGATGATGAGCAATTCTTTGCAAACCGAATCAATCTATTTATCAAAGAACATCAACTGTCGCTGACAGAGCGATTCCGCAAGGAATATTCAGAGAGTACGCAACAAGTTCTTGACGACTTATTCACATCGGTATCTGATGGTACATTTGCCAAGAGAGTGATTGATGAGTTTGAGCATCTGCTGACACGTCTTGACCAAATCAAGAAAGACAGGAAAGAACTGAAGGAAAGACTGGAGCAGATTCCTCAGAATGATGTGGAGAGAAGAAAAGATATACAAGATCAGAATAGAGGACTCAGGGCCAGGGAAAAGGCCATGAAGGAAGAGCCGGTTGTGGAGTTTATGACAAATGCAGGACTATTACCCAACTATGCTTTTCCAGAAACAGGCGTAAAACTGTTGGCCACCATCTTCTCCAGAAAAGCCTTGGGCGACGAAGGAGACAACACACCAGATCCAGAATCCTTGGAACTAGTGAGACAGGCTTCACAAGGTATCCGAGAACTGGCTCCAGGCAATAACTTCTATACTCAGAAGCTGAAACTGGAGATAAAGGGTATGAATCTGAGCGATAGAACAGATAGTTTGAAAGTGATGCGCTACTGTTCAGAATGTGATGCACTGGCTGAAGAAGGTTCACCAGAATTTAACCTTAACGTGTGCCCAAAATGCGGAAGTGATTCATGGCACTCTAACAAACACAAGTATCTAAAGTTTACTACGGCAACAACAAGCGTTTATAGAAACGAAGCAGTGTTGGATGACAAGAATGAAGACCGTGAACAAAAATTTTTCCACACTTTGAAGCATTTCCAGTTCAACCACACTGGTAACATAACTTCATACGGTCTAAAAAATGTGGCCTTTGGTATTGAATTCTGCAAAGATGTAAAACTGACAGAGGTAAACTATGGTAATAGGGAACAGATGGCAGAACCAGTAGAAGTGAACAAGACCCAGCACATTTCAAATCTGGGATTTGTCACCTGCAAATATTGCGGGAAAACGACCTCTGTAATATATGGCAGCAAGGAAGGGGCAGATATGCACTATCCATTCTGTAACCACAAAGATGTTGGTTTCCCTGCCGATGAAGCACATAAGGACACATACGAGATGCTCTATCTGTATAGAACGATGCAGACAGAGGCCATCAAGGTATTGCTGCCCGTGCAGCTGTTTGAGACAGAGGCATCAACACAACTGTTCAAAGCCGGACTGGAATTGGGTATGAGGCACTATTATAAGAGTAGCCCGGAACACATCAACATTGATGCCTACTCTGAATACAATAGGGCCACGCAGAACTTCGACAATTATCTTGTGATATATGACACCATCCCTGGTGGAACGGGATATCTTTCTAAACTTTACGATAAAAAGGAGTTCTCAGAATTGCTAAGAATCAGTTACGAGCATATCCGTGATTGTGAGTGCCGCTTGGAAGGAAAAGACGGCTGCTACCACTGCATCTTGTCTTACGGCAACCAGTGGCACAGGAAGAATCTCAGCCGAGAACGAGCCGAGGAACTTTTCAAGAATATCGTGGATGAGTGTGACAACTGGGAAGATGTTGACGGAAGTATTGGTAGCATCACCACAAGCGGTATCATTGAAGATAGTGAGTTGGAGATTCTCTTCGTTAAGACGATGGAAAGAATAGCCAAAGATAACAATTGGGACTGGAAACGCAAGATTGACGCAATCAACGAAACATATAATTATACTCTTGCTATCAAGGATGAGGACGTGGAAATCAAGTATAACGTCTATCCGCAATACCGTCTTGGTCCAGCGCAGGGGGTTGCAGCAAACACGAAGCCAGATTTCCAGTTTATCTGTTCATACGCCAATGTAAATGGAACGGAGATTGACCTTGCAAATATTCCACAATGGTCGGTGTATCTGGACGGTTATGCCTATCATGCCAGTGAAGCAAACAATGGATTCATGAATGACTTTATCCGTCGTGAGGCCATCAGGAAATGTACAAATATCCTTCGACAGACATGGACTTTGACATGGGCAGATATCAAACCATACGTACAACCCGACGAAGCGCCGAATATGACGGATGGCTTATTTGTGGCCCATCCCAACAAGGATATGCTGATGGATTTTGAGAATGAGATATGGCGCAAGCACGACTCTGTAAGTAGGTTTGTTTTCATGCTGACACATCCAGACATAGAGTTTGAGAGAAAGGAGGCTTTCCATTACCTTGCTTCATGTTGGACTGACGAATCCCAGTACGTTGCATCATACAACCATATTGACGATGCTGTCATAGATAATGCCAGGAATCAGTATGCAGACATGACGGATGAAGAGAAGGAGAATGGTCATTTCTTTGTAAAAACCACTTTCATCCCGAGGAATACTATCATGAATGGGTGTGCCTGGTATCCGTATGATCAGGAAAGCAACTATGGCGATAGCGTCCGATATGATTGGATGCTCAAAGATAACAAGTCGGAACTTAACAGAGACGAATGGGAAGATTTTTGGAGAAGATACAATATGCTTCAGTTCTTCAATAATGAACCTGCCACTCAGCCAGAGCCTGAGATAGACTTGGAGGAAGTGCAACTTTACTTCCCTGGTCTCGAAGATATTGTCAAGGCTTTGGTTCAGAACCACATCCCATTTGATACGGAAGGTGGATTTGAGCTGAAGGAGGATGACATTATCATTGCAGAAGCCGCTATCAAGATTGACGGAAAACTCATCGTTATCGATGACTTCAGTGACCGCCAGGAGCAAATTGAGATATTTGAAAGCCACGGCTACAAGGTATATACAACAGAATCATTTAATATTGACGAAATTAAAAACAGCTAAGATATGAGACTATTTCTATCAGATTCTTTCTTTGACAAGTTCGTAGAACTGCCAAGAAACGCACAGTCAAGAGTGAGGGACTTCCAGAAAAAGTTCCGTGACAACTCACAGTCATCGGCCATACATCTGGAGCCTATCACACAGTTTAAAGACAGCTCATTGCGTACAGCGAGAGTTGACCAGGATTACAGGGCTATCCTCGGTTCTCTTGGTCAGGATAACTTTATGCTCCTGTGGGTTGACAAACACGATGATGCCTACAGGTGGGCACAGAATAAGAAGTTCGTATGGAACGAGCATACGCAGACATGCCAGATTATCCCTGTTGCAATTGATGTGCCTGAAGAAGTTCCAGAGACCCAAGAAGAAATGGAAAAGCCATCCCTTCTGGCAAAGATTGATGATGAGAAACTTCTTATGATCGGTGTCCCTGAAGAATTGCTTGCCCTTGTGAAAAGCATCAAGGACTTGGATGATCTCGACAGACATGAAGAGAACCTTCCGCAAGATGCATACGAAAACTTGTTCTCGCTCTTTGATGGTGTGGATATTGAGGATATTATAGAAGAAATCGAGGCTGGTAAGGCCAAGGAAGGTGAGGACTCGCTGCTGTCAAATAACAACAAACGCAGATTTGTTGAGATTACAGATGACGAGTATCTTGCAAAGATCATGGAACAAGGAATGGAGAAGTGGCAACTCTTCCTCCATCCCTCACAGAGAAAGATTGTGGACAGCGATTATAAGGGTACTACAAAGGTAAGTGGTTCTGCTGGAACAGGAAAGACAATAGCAGCATTACATCGTCTAAAGCATTTGGCCTCCCAGCCACAATCAAAGGTACTGTTCACTACCTACACGAAAGCGCTGAAGGACAATCTCAGACTGCTGGCCGCCAAAATGGAAGTGCCGACACAAAACTATGAGCTGAATAATATCGATTCAGTTCTGATGGATGTTGCTAAGGGTTATCATGTACTACCACAAGGATTTGATGTGCTTGACTATTCTGGCGATGACCGTTCCAAGGCATTGTGGACTGAGGTGTTGGATTCTGAGGTATCGGAATTTGACGAAGAATTCCTTTATGCTGAGTATATCGACGTGATCGTATATAACAACAATAAGGAACTGAAAGAATACTTGGTTCAGGCACGAACTGGTAGGAGCAAATCATTGAGTCGTAAACAGCGCGTGGAAGTCTGGAAGTTGAAAGAGAAGTATGAAGCTCTGAAACAGCAGAAACTTGCCGTTGACAGGCTGGAGCTGTTCAATATGACAGCAAATTACCTGAATGAGCAGAATATTCATCCTTATACCAATGTGATAGCAGATGAGTTCCAGGACTTTTCTAATCCTGAACTACGTTTCCTGAGATCTCTGGTGGCAGAAGGCAGGAATGACCTGTTCTTGACGGGTGACCCATTCCAGCGTATCTACAGTGGCAGAAAAATCAACTTCGGTGCGGCCGGAATCAATGTTCGTGGAAAACGGAGCCTGAAATTGAAGGTGAATTATCGTACAACAGAAGAAATCAAGCGCATAGCTGTATCTGTTGTCAAAGGCATCAAGTATGATGATTTGGACGGTGGCGAAGAAAACAACAAGGGTTACGTTTCGCTAGTTCATGGTGAGCGTCCTACTTACGCCGTTCTGAATTCAAGTGCCGATGAAGTTGCCCAAGTTAAGAAGTATATTGAAGATTGCGTTGAAGAAGGAATAGAACTGAAGGATATCTGTATTGCTGCCAGAACTAGACAACTATACAAGGATGTACAGGATGACCTTCATCGCGAAGGTATGAAGTATTGTGAGATAAAGAATGGTGATAGGCGAGGTGATAAAGAGGGAATATCGTTCTGTACCTTCCATTCGCTGAAGGGTTTGGAGTATAGGGTTGTTATATTGGTTGGCGTCAATGAAAGAAGTATTCCTTCGAAAGCGACCCAGTCTCATCCTTTCAATACAATGGATGCTGCTGAGACAAAGGAGTATCTGGCAGGTATTCGTTCTTTGCTATACGTGGCCATTACCCGTGCAAGACAGATGGTATTCTTGACAGGATATGGCGAGAAAACGGGGTTACTGGAAACATAAACAAGAAAGAATCAAACTAAGAAATGAACAAACTGGCATATTTCTATTTGGGTTTTGCCATGTTATTCATGGTATCATGTAATAGCAGGAAGAATTCCAACAACCTATATCAGAGTGCCGTTGTATCAGATTCTATGCATTCTGATACGCTTCATCATCCGCTGCCAGATGAATTTGTGGATGGTCATATACCACCACCCCCACCACCTGATGGTAAGCATATCGATGGGCCGCCACCTGCACCATCTCATGGAAATGGCCGTCCTCCCCATAGGCCCGACAATATGCGTGGCTTCGACCCTGCATCGGAAGATGACATGGAGGACAATGGTATGAGTCGCTACATGGAGAATAATGACGAAGAGGGATGGGATTAATCTTTTAGTATAAACAAGAATTATGAGACATAGAATAAAAGCAGGTAAAGTAGGCTCGTTTACACCTGAGAAACAGAAGGTGGAGATAGAGCAGCTGGAGAACAGGGAAGTTGCTGAGGAGGTGGAAGAAATCTTCGAAGAGGATTCGGAATTCAGCAATGATGATGAAGCCCTCGCTGCGATGGAGTTTTACGACAGCCCAGACGAAATGGAATAAAATTGGATAATTTTGCAAACGTATAGCAGTTTATAACGAATGAGTATCAAATATTTAGCGGAATGACAGGAATTTGCAGTTATAAAGATTTAGCATACTATTGCTATTGGGATCAGAAGTTTGGTTATAGAGACCGAGGATGGTACATTCTAATTCTTGGTCACTTAAACCCGTATCAAGAGTCGCCAGCCTTGAAATTAATTCTCGACCAATATACCTACTTAAATAGGTTGACAAAAGATGTACGGTATTTCATGCCTGGATTCCTGATTGGAGAAAATGGTATTATCGCATCAAGAAAGTACAGACACTTCGATAAATTTAATTTTGATGAGGTTGGATTTCTTGATACTGTTGAATGGCTTGAATCGTCATCAAACTATGAATATAGTGAAGATACGGAGATGATACTTCTTCCATATCATATTACAGATCAGGACAGTCATGAACCAATTTGCGATTTCGAACATCTGCAGAGTTATAACCTGGACACACTATTGAAGGATGGTATTAACCTGCATAAGTTTATTAAAGAAGCAGTAAAGGTTGTACAACAGAACATGACGTATGAAAAAACCAGAAGACTCATGGATGGTGTTCTTGAAAACGTCAAGAATTTAAAAAGCCACAAAGTGTTTATTGCCGGGGCAAAAGCCCTGGATAGAGAAAGAGATGGCATACGATCTGTCTTGTCACAATTATCAAATAGAGGCGATATTATATTTCAGACGTGGACATTTGAAGATTTCGACCGTTCGTTTACTAAAGATGGAAGGCAGTGTGACTACGATTCATTCATAAGGGAAAGTGCTGACTCTGTTGTTTTTGTTCTTGATGAAAGAATTGGTGGAATTACACTATCTGAATTTGATATCGCTATAGATAGCTATCAATTATCAGAACGCCCTCTGATTTTTGTCTACTGCCATGAAGGGAAAGACGAGGATTTTGACAGAGAAATAGAATTCATTAAGGAGAGAATCGACCAGTGCCACCAATATTATACTGATTATACTGATCTAAAAGACCTGAAGAATCAAGTAAGGCGTGACTTCTCAACTTTAATTAGATGATGCAGGAAGAAAGGAACTACCTGGAACTAAAAATTCCTATTAGCCAAAATGCTGAATGGTTGTCTAATTTGTGTGATGCCATGGCCAAGGAGGGCATATACGTAAAGTGGCAGAATGGCTGGTATCACATTACAGTCATGTTTGCATATGACAATAAGCATATTAAGGA
>Ga0310694_10001173_pt1 | contig 30686 bp, 24 predicted proteins | sample 174DNAGHGhighgp2_FD_203884 | JGI IMG/M metagenome (GOLD analysis project Ga0310694, IMG submission 203884) | Sheep rumen microbial communities from Palmerston North, Manawatu-Wanganui, New Zealand - 1742 DNA GHGhigh gp2 (v2) (version 2) | ecosystem: Host-associated > Mammals > Digestive system...
GTGCATTTCCCGGTTGTTCTCGATGAGGAAATCCTCCGTGCCGCAGCACATGTAGATCTCCGGGATTTTCGCGCCGGCAGCTTTCAGCTTCTTCGCCAGCACTTCGGGATTCACGTCCCGTTCCTCGACGGTGGCGGGATCGCCGAAGCAGGAGCGATAGTACTCGTAGTTGGCGACTCCGTTTCCCTCGCCGGGCTTCATCTTTGCCACCTCATGCACGATCAGGGCGGAGGAGAGGGCGCCGATTTTCCCGAACCGGTCCGGATAAGCGAGGCCGGTATGCAGCGCGCCGAAGCCGCCCATGGAAAGGCCGGCGATGCAGGTGTCCTCCGGTCCGTTGGCCAGACGGAAGGTTTTACGGACATAATCCACCAGTTCTTCCCCGACCATCGTCTGGTAGTCACGGCCGGTGGCTTCCCCGTTCAGGTAGAAGGAGTTTTCCGCCGTGGGCATGACAATGGCGAAATTGTACTTCTCCGGCAGGCCTTCCGGCACCCAGTTGCCGGCCTTGCCGGAATAGCCGTGGAGCAGGAACAGCGTGGAGATGGGGCGCGCATGGGCGTCTGTCTTTTCCCACGGAATGCCTTCGGGAAGGTCATTGGGAATGAGCATTTCAAAAGAGGTCATGCGGCGGAGTGCGTTGGAAAAATATTCGATCTGAAGCCTGGACATAGTAACACCTCCATTTTCATTGTTTCCCGGCCGGCGGCCGACGGTGTGTTTAAGGATTCCGGATCATTCTTTGGCAGCGGCGATGACCGCATCGAAGGCGGGCTTGGCGTACCTGTCCGCCGTGATGAGCAGGGGATAACTGGGTTCGCGGCGGAAACCGGGCAGCCAGCTGTCGGCATCCGTGACGCCCCAGAAGGTTACGGCTTCGATTTCAGTACCTTCCTTCGCAAGCTTCTTCATCATCGCGAACCAGCCGGCGTAAGCTTCAGCCAGGGCCCGGACGTGGCTTTCGTCGTCAGAAGTGCAGTGGATATCCAGTTCCGTGACCTGCAGCTTCAGGCCAAGGGCGGCATAGGCGCGCGCAGCGGTTTCACACGCGGCGACATCCAGGTGGTCGAGCACATAATGGCCCTGCATACCCATGGTGTCCACCAGGTTTTCGGCCCGGAGCATTTTCAGCACTTCGATGATCGCATCCCGTTTCACGGGATCGAACGCGTTGTAATCATTATAGCACAAAGTCTGCCCGGGAGCACAGTATTTCCGGGCGGCGCGGAAGGCGGCGGGCAGGAAATCCTGCCCCGTGGCCATGAACCAGGGACTGCGGGTCCTGTACAGGCCGGGCCCTTCCTGCGACGGCTCGATCGCTTCGTTGACTACATCCCAGGTGTATACGACACCGGGGAAAGCGGAATTCACATGGTTCATCACATCAGCAATATAGTTTTCCAGACGGGCAAGCATGACTTCCCTGGGCGCGAACGGCGCTTCGATACGATCTTCCCAGTTTTCCTTGAAAAACCAGACAGGGGTCTGGTTGTGCCATGCCAGCGTATGGTAACGCATGGGGATACCGTGCTCCTTTGCGAAGGAGAGGAGTGCATCCACCCGGGTGAAATCCACGGCGGCATGGCAAGGATCTCCGCCGGCAACCGTACCTGCCAGGTCCAGGACGCTGTAGGGCTTCATCTGGTTATCCGCGGTGATGGAATTGAAATGCCGGCATACGATCCCCGCCAGCTCCGGGTCGGCGACCAGCCGGCTGCTGAGCGCGGCACCGATCCGGAAATAAGGCGTATATGCCTGGAAGAGGGACGGGGACTGCAGTGCGCTGACCATGGGTTGTACCTCCTGTAAATCCGCAAAAATAGGTTTATTCCTGTATCCAGTATAACAGAGACACAGGAAATGCCGCAAGGATTACTTCTTCCTGTTTTTTGCGATGCAGTTCCTGTTTTTTGCTGTCCGGGGGTTTTCCGGTTCAGTTGAGCGGGAACATGGAATATGGTATAATTCCCCGGGTACCCGTTTCGGGGCCCCTGATCCTGAAATGAGAGAGAACCATGAGAAAACAGTGGTACAGGCTTGATAACGCGGCGCTGATTTTTCCTGCCGTCATGCGAAAAAACTGGAATAATGTGTTCCGGGTCTCGGTAACGCTGAAGGATAAAGTGGATCCGGAACTGCTGAGCCGGGCTGCAGCTGACCTGCTGCCCCGCTTTCCCACGATGTTCGTGCGGCTGCGGACCGGTTTTTTCTGGTATTACCTGGAGACGGTGTCCGAAGCACCGGCAGCGGAGGAGGATTATGCCTGGCCGCTGACGCCCATGAGCCGCCGGAAACTGAAAGAATGCTGCATCCGCATCCTCTATTACAGGAACCGGATTGCAGCGGAGTTTTTCCATTCCGTGACGGACGGGCACGGCGGTATGGTGTTCCTGCAGAACCTGGCAGCAAGGTACCTTACGCTGAAGGAGGGGATCACGGTTCCGGCGGAGGGGGATATCCTTGATCCCGGAGCCGCGCCGAAGGAAGAGGAGACACGCGACTGTTTCCAGCTTTGCGCGGCAAAGGCGTCTGTTTCCCGGGCAGAGGAGAACGCATACCGCCTGCGCGGGAATCCGGAGGAGGACTCATTCCGGCATATTGTGACCGGCATCGTACCAACGGAGACGCTGCTGGAGAAGGCGCACGAACAGGGTACAACAGTAACGGGCTACCTTGCGGCCGTGATGGCCGGGGCGGTGCTTGCACGGCAGGCGGAGGACCGGAACCCGGGAAGACGCCGCCATATCAAGATCACGATTCCGGTGAACCTCCGGAAAACCTTCGGGCTGGACACGCTGCGGAATTTCTCCCTGGCGGTGAATATCGGGTTTGATCCCCGGCTGGGCACCTATACGCATGAGGAAATCTGCCGCCTGATGCACCACCAGCTGGCAGCGGAGACGATTCCGCAGCGCATGGCCGGCCGGGTCGCCACCAATGTAGACCTGCAGCGAAGCCTCCCGCTCCGGCTGATTCCCCTGCCGGTGAAGACGCTGGCCATGCGGCTGGTGTATGCGCTCAGCGGGGAAAGCAAGGGATGCCTGAACATTTCCAACATGGGCACGGTGACGCTGCCGGAGGCGATGGTGCCGTATGTGGAACGGTTTGATTTTATCATCGGGGTACAGTATTCATACCCGAACAACTGTTCCGTGGTCAGCTGGCAGGGAAAAACCTATATCAGCATGATCCGGGGCATCCGGGACGCAGAGCTTGAAAGGCTCTTCTTCACCTCCCTGGTGGAGAAGGGAATTCCTGTGGATATTGAAAGCAACAGGCGGTGAAAGATACATGTATTGTGTTTATTGCGGCGTAAGGCTGCAGGACGGCGCACAGGAGTGCCCGTTATGCCACACGCCGGTGACTGCGGCGCCCCTGCCGCAGCGGGAGAGCGAACCTTCCTATTCCGACCGGTATCCCCGGACGGAAAAAAAGGCCGGTAAATTCCTGGCGATCGGCCTGGTGACGATTATGATGCTTGGCGCAGGCCTCGGCTGCCTGATTTTCTGCCTGAAGAGCCTGGGCAGGGTCGACTGGTCCGGCTATGTTGCCCTGGGGCTGGCACTGCTGTGGGTGGTGTTCCTCCTGCCGCTGATGTTCCCGCGCTGGCGGCCGATGGTTTTCCTGCCCATTGATTTTGTATGCCTCGGCGGATACCTGCTCTATATCTGCTGCAAAACCGGCGGAAACTGGTTCCTCTCCTTCGCGTTCCCCGTGACAGCGCTGGCAGCTGTGCTGACCCTGGCCGGGGTTGCCATGATCCGCTACATCGTACAGGGCCGGCTGCGGCTGATGAGCCTGCTGCTGATTGCGATCGGGCTGAGCTTTATGCTGGTGGAGTACTTCCAGCATATTACGTTCGGGACGCCGATGTTCGTCTGGTCGCTGTACTGCGTGAGCGCCGTCTGCCTGATCGGCCTGTTCCTGCTGATCGCATCCTTCATCCCGTCGATGCGTGCGTATCTGCGAAGAAAGTTTTTCTTTTGATTTTTCAATTTTTCTCTGTTTTTTGCATTTTTTTCAGCCGGGCGGAAACAAAACGCACGGCTGGTGCGTCAAATAGTACGGACAACCTTTTGCAAGGAGGAATGCGCATGCGAAAGAGAACCGGAAGGCTGCTGGCCTTCGGCCTGGCGCTTTGCCTGCTGCTGGTCTTTGGCACAGCGGCAGCGGACGGGATGCATACGGAAGTCGTGAACGATACGCTGGATATGGAGGTCCGGCTGGGATATGACGGAAAGATTACCTACGGCAAACCGGTACCGGTCCGGGTGACGGTCCGGAACCGCGGGGAGGACCTGGAAGGCATCCTGGCGGTGAATGGGTATGCCAGCGCCGAGTATTATGACAGGTTTGAGACGGAGATTTCCGTTCCCGCCGGCAGTGAACGGACGGTGGTGCTTGCCGTGACGGCAGGGATCAGGCAGGATGTTTTCACGGCGGAAATCCTGAAAGCCGGCAAGGTGATCTGCGCTGTGAACGCGTCGCCGGAAAGCCTGATCAATCCCGCCGCCATGATGGTCGGCGTGCTGTCCACGCGGCCGCGGAACCTTTCGAACCTGGATATTTCCCAGGAAAACGATACGCTGAACCGTTATGAATACTGGCAGACCGTTCCGCTGGCGCCGGAAACAATCCCGGACGATCCGGAACTCCTGGATGCTTTCGGGATGATCGTGCTGGACGACACGGACCCGGCGCAGCTGACGGAAAAACAGCAGGCGGCCCTGAAGGGCTGGGTGCGCAGGGGGCATGTGCTGCTGTGCGGCGGAGGGACCGCTGCCCCCGGGAACCTTGCGTTCCTCGGGGACCTGGTTACCCTGCAGGCCGACGGTTTCACCGTTTCCGGCGGTGTGCATGACGCACTGGAAAGCTTTGCCGGCCGGAAAGCCACCGCGCGCCGCCCGGAAATTACGCTGGCGCAGATTACCGGCGGAACCCCGATGGTTTCGGACGAAGCCGGGAACGGCCTGGTCTGGCGGATCCAGGCAGGAAGCGGCCGCATCTACGTGCTGGCATGGGAAGCCGGGGACCCGGCCCTGAATGCCGAAAGCCTGATGCATGTTTTTTACCAGCAGATGCTGGTCAAGGCGGATATGTCCCTTTACAACAATATCCTGTACCGGCAGGAAGGATCCGGGGCGGTTTATTCCCCGGGCGAAAGCAGCCGGATCGGGATCCGGAACACCCTGCCGCTGGCCGCCGCGGTGATTGCGGCTGCGGCGCTTGCCGGCCTTGCATTGTGGATTGTGCTGAACAGGCACGGAAAGTCAAAATGGATGTGGGCGGGGCTGCCGCTGGTTTCGCTTGCGGCAGCGGCCGCTATTGCCATCATGGCAGGAAGCTCCATGCTCAACGGTCCGGCAGCCGCAGTGGCGGTGAATATCGTGCAGGACGAAACCGGTGAGAGGACTTATTACACGGGCGTGACGGCCGCTGCGCCGAAGGCCGGGGTCCACCGTTACAGCATAGCGGGGGAAAAGCTTGAAGTCCTTTCCTGGAACGAACCGTACTGGGCGGATGAGGACGAAGAGAACCAGAACCGGGAACCTGCGGAACTGCGGATTATCCGGAAGACCGGGGAGCTGAACGAAGCGGCTTTCAACGCCGAATCCCCCTGGCAGGCAACGGAGATGTCCGCGGTCCGCACGGGCAGGGAAAGCGGAAACGTCGAGGCTGAGATATGGATGGAGGAAGACGGGCTCCACGGCACAATCAGCAACGGGACAGAGCTCAGCCTGAAGGAAGGCGCCGTCCTGTGCATATGGGGATTTGCACGGATTCCCGCGCTTGCGCCGGGGGAAAGCGCTGACTTCCTCATGGCTGCGGAAAGCGCCGCCGATCCGAACAACCCCGTATTTACAGACGGAAAGATGCTGCAGAACGCTTCGGCAGGCCTTTACAGCGTCGTGAGCCAGATGTTCTTCGGAGCAGGGAACGAATACGACTACGAAAGCCGGAACGGCATCCTTGCCGGGATGATCAACAGCGCATCGAACGAACTGGCCCGGCGGCACGGCGATCCGTACGGCAGCGGCAGCGACGGTACGGTTTTCATGTACTGCGCGGAACCGGAAGAGGTTGCAGTACCTGCGATTTTCGCGGACGGGAAAGAAGTGGAAAGCAAATCTGCCATCCCGATGCTGACGGCGGAGATGGCCTACAAGACCGTGGGCAAAACCGGCGTGGTATTCCATGCGCCGGGGATGGACAAGGCAATCCGGTGCAGCTTGGATGAGGAAGGCCTGCCTGCCGGGGACATGGAAGAGGAACAGGGATACAGCAAATACGGTTCCTACCACTCGCTTTCCGAAACGCCGACATTCCGGTTCACGCCTGAGGACACGCAGGATATCGAGATCTCAAAGCTTGTCATCGGCCTGGAGCAGTGGTACCTGAACGAAACGAAGGGTTATGTACTGAATGTCAAATACCGGAAGTGGGAGGAAATCCAGCTGAATACCCCGCTCACGCGGCCGGAAAAGTACATCGATGAAAAAGGGAATCTTTACTGCCAGTTCCGGAGCGCTACCGGGGAATACTATTCGGAAATCCCGGCACCGACGCTGACGCTTGAAGGGAGGGTGAAGCATGCTTCGTCTCGATAAACTGACCAAGCATTACGGCAGTTTCCCCGCGCTTGACGGGCTGTCGCTGGAGATCGAGGACGGAAGCCTTCACGGCTTCGTCGGCCCGAACGGCGCCGGCAAGACGACCACCATGCGCATCCTGGCAACACTGCTCAAACCGACTTCGGGCACCGCGAGCATTGACGGGGTGGACGTGGTGCGCAACGGAAGCGCCGCCAGGAAACTGATCGGATACATGCCGGACTTCTTTGGGGTATATGACAGCCTGAAATGCTGGGAATACCTGGACTTTTACGGCCGATGCTACAACATTGCCGCTTCTGAGCGGAAAACGATGACGGACCGGCTGCTGGACCTGGTGCAGCTTTCCGAAAAACGGGATGAATATGTCGACTCCCTGTCCCGCGGCATGAAGCAGCGGCTGTGCCTGGCCAGGAGCCTGATCCACGATCCGAAACTGCTGATCCTGGATGAGCCGGCTTCCGGCATGGACCCCCGCGCGCGGGCGGATATGAAGGGAATCCTGCGGACGCTCCGGGAAATGGGGAAAACCGTACTGATCTCCTCCCACATCCTGCCTGAGCTCAGCGAGATGTGCGACAGCCTGACGATCCTTGATCACGGACACCTGGTGTTCTCAGGAAGCGTGGAGGAACTTTCGGACAGGATGAACGGCAATGCGCCGCTGGATATCCGGCTGCAGGAAGGCTGCGGTGAAGACGCAGTCGAACTCGCGGTTGCATGCCTGAAGGAGATCCCCTTCATCCGGGAGATCCTGCAGGAAGAAACGTACCTGCTGCGGGCAAGGACCGAAGGCGGCGAGGCAGAAAACATGCAGGTGCTGCGGGAGCTTGTTGCCCGGGGCGTGCCGGTATGTGATTTCCACCGGGCTCCGATGAACCTGGAGAAGGTTTTCATGGAGGTGACGGGAGATGTTTAATCCGATCCTGGCTTTTTCCGCGACGCGCCGGATGCGCTCTTTCCGGACGCTGCTGGTTGTTGCGGCATACCTGGCTGTGATGCTGGGCGTCGTGCTGCTGATGATGGGCGGGCTTTTCAGGGAAGAGGTTACAATCAACCGGCTTCGTTCCGGTGTGAACTGCTATAATGCGCTGATGCTGGCCCAGTTCATCCTGATTGTGCTGATCGCCCCGGCGATGACGTCCGGCGCCATTGCCGGAGAACGGGAACGGCAGACACTGGAACTGCTGCTGGTGACCAATACGCGTTCGTTCCGGATCGTGACAGGCAAAGCGATGGAAAGCTTCGCGATGCTGGCGCTGCTGATCGTCAGCGGCTTTCCGGTGATGTGCCTGACGATGATGGCCGGCGCGGTGACGCTGCTGCAGATCCTCGAGGGGGAACTGTTCCTGCTGGCGATCGCCTTTGCCGCGGTGTGCGTCGGAATCCTGGCCTCTTCGCTGGCGAATTCCTCCATGACCGGCGGGATCATCAGCTACCTGATGATCTTCGGGATCGCGGTCGTTACGACGGTTCCGCTCTTCATCAATTACGGTGAGAACGTGACGAACATCGTCTATGACGCAAGGAAGCTGGCAGCCCTGCCCCCGGCAGACGCAATGAAAATGCTTTCGCCGCTGCTGTTCTTCAATCCGGGTTATGCGCTGGCTTCGCTTATGCAGGGGCAGACAAACATCCTCGGCAGCCTGCTGAAATACCAGGACACCGGGCGCCTGCTGTGCGGATTCAGGCTGATGGACCGCGCCGGCGGGGAAACCGTCGCGCTGATCTCGTGCGGGGCCATTGTGCTGCTCGGGCTGATCCTGCTCCTGGCGGCAACCTTGATTCTCCGCAGGACAGGACTGAAAACGGTCAGGAAGAATGCATAAAGCATGATGCCCGACCGGTGAAATGGTGAAACGATGAATGACGAATTGCTGAAAACGCTCCGCCCGGTGAAGCGCAGGCTGCGGACCGGAAGGTTTTACCGCGGCCTGGCATGGGGCTTTGCTGCCGGCGCGGCCGCGGCGCTAGTCCTCCTTGCAGTGACTTTGTTCGTGCCGCTGGAGAACCGGTGGGCCGCCGCCGGCCTGGCATTGGCCGGATGCATTGTTTTTGCGGCCGCCGGGAATGCGCTCCGCCCTGTCGGAAACATGGAGGCAGCGTGCGCCGCAGACGGATGCGGCCTGCAGGAACGGACTGTAACGGCGCTCGAATTTGCCGGCGGGCCGGCAGACGGAAAGGCGGCGGAGCTGATTGAAGCCCAGCGGCAGGACGCATGCGCGCATCTTCGGGCCCTCGATCCGCGGAAGATCCGCCTGCCCGTGCCCCGCATGGCCCTCCTGGCCGGCACTGTGCTGCTGCTCCTTTGCGCAGCGACGGCGCTGATCCGCGGGGAAGGGGACAGGATTGCCGGCGCGCGGAAAGAACTGGCTGAAAAGATTGCGCCGATGGCAGAGAAAATCGACCAGGCGGAAGCTGAGGAGGAAGAAAGCCTCAGCGAGAAAGAAAAGGCAGAGCTGCGGAAGCTGACCGGGGACCTGAAACGGGAGCTCAGCGAAAGCCGTGATCCCGTGGATGCTTTGGTGGCGCTGGACAAGGCGGAATCACGGCTGGAGGCCATGCGGCAGAAAACCGCCGGCGACGCGCTGCAGGAAATGGCTGACGCCATGCGGAACGCAGGCATGGACGCAGCCGCGGAAGCGCTGGAGGGCGGAGATGCCCAAAGCCTGGCACAGGCTGCGGCGGAAATGTCATCCGACGGGATGCAGCAGGCAGCGGAAGGCCTCAGCGAAGAGGCGAAGGCGCTGGCAGAACAGCTTTCCCAGGCGCTGCAGCAGGGGGAACTGACAGACGCACAGCTGCAGGCCATGATGGCAGCAGCGTCGCAGAACAGCGCTTCCCAGGCGGGTCCCCTGCAGCAGGCCCTGTCCGGCATGAAGGCTTCCCTGGGCAGCAAACCCTCCGCGAACAGCGGAATGTCCGGAATGCAGGGACCGGGGAACGGACAGGGACAGAACGGAGGCGCCGGTACCGGCACGACCAACGAGGAACAGAAAGGCGGCGGGAACAGCCAGGCAAAAAGCGCCTCGAAAGGGAACCGGCCGCCGGAATACAAGGAAGGCGCGTACGAAACCATTTATGATCCCGAGAAGGCGGAAACAGCGAGCCGGAACGTGAGCACGGAACAGAACAAGCAGGAGGAGGATTCCGTTCAGATCGAGGTGGGGCCTGGGAAAGGCAGCCTGGACGGGAATGTGCCGTTCCGGGAAGTCGTCGGGGAATATGCGCAGGCAGAGGTCCAGGCCGCGGAATCAGCGCTGCTGACCGGGGAACAGAAACAGTGGGTGGATGATTATTACAGGCGGCTTACCGATGATTAGCAGCCGGCGAAAAGACGGGGAAAGGGAAAATTGTTATGAACACCAACAAATCCTTGAATGAGTTTGCAGAGCGTTATGCGAAGATCCGCGGAGAGATTGCAAAGGAGATGATCGGCCAGGACGACGTGGTCGAACACCTGCTGCTGGCGGTAATTGCCGGCGGGAATGTGCTGCTCGAAGGCGTACCGGGCCTGGGCAAAACGCACCTGGTGCGGGTGCTGAGCAAGACGCTCGACCTGCCTTTTTCGCGCATCCAGTTCACGCCGGACCTGATGCCTGCGGATATCACGGGAACGAACATCCTGATCCGCACGGAGGAAGGGAGCAGTTTCCGGTTCCAGCAGGGACCGCTGTTTGCTTCGATTGTGCTGGCGGACGAGATCAACCGAGCCACGCCGAAGACGCAGGCTGCCCTGCTGGAGGCGATGCAGGAACACAGCGTGACGGTGGCCGGCGAGACGATGCAGCTGCCGGAGCCCTACTTCGTGCTGGCAACCCAGAACCCGGTGGAACAGGAAGGTACATATCCGCTGCCGGAAGCGCAGCTGGACCGTTTCATGTTCAAAGTACTGGTTCCTTTTCCGACGCTGGAGGAGCTGGGCGGCATCATGAACCTGACCGTTGGCGGGCAGGCGCGGGAAGCAGGAAAGGCGGCCGACGCCGCGGAGCTGCTGGGCATGCGGGAAACCGCGCGGCAGGTTCCGGTGGCGGGCAGCGTGCAGGAGAGCGCGCTGCGGCTGGTGCTCGCCACCCATCCGGAACAGGCGGATGCGCCGGAAATCAGCAAAAAGTACCTGCGCTTCGGCGCAAGCCCGCGTGCCGCACAGGCGATCCTGTCCACCGCGCGCGTGCGTGCGCTGGAACAGGGCCGTTACAACGTGGCTTTTGAGGATATCCGCTATGTGGCGCCTGCATGCCTCCGCCATCGCCTTGCTCTGAATTTTGCCGCGGTGACGGAGGGAAAGGATATGGAGTCAATCGTTTCCGAACTGGTGGAAAGTTATGTTAAGTGATGCATTTCTGGCCAGGCTCGATACGCTGCAGCTGGCAGTGAGGGGCCGGGCGGCGGGCGGCGCCGGCGGCACCCGGCGATCCAGGCAGACCGGATCGTCCGCGGAATTTTCCGATTACCGGGAGTACATCCCCGGGGATGACATCCGGCGGATCGACTGGAATGCCATGGCCAGGTTTGACCGGATTTTCCTGAAGCTGTTCATGGAGGAGCAGGAATCGGCGGTGACGGTACTGCTGGACGGAAGCGCTTCCATGGGTGAAAAGTGGGAAGCCGCGCGGTGCGCCGCGGAAGCAGTAAGCTATCTTGCGCTGACCGGCGGCGACCGTTTGCGGGTAGCCTGCCTGCAGGAGGGCGGAAACCGTATGTCGCCGCAGCTTTCCGGCCGGCAGGCGTATGCACGGCTGGAACAGTTCCTGGACACCTGCGTGCCGCAGGGCGGAGGAACGCTGGCCGGGAAGGTTGAACGGGTGGAAGGCCTGCGGAAAGGCCTGTGTTTCCTGATCAGCGACTGCTATGAGGAGAACGGGATCGGCACGGCGCTGGACAGCCTGCGCTACCGCGGGCAGGAATGCGCGGTCATCCAGGTGCTGTCTGCTTTTGAGCTGGATCCCGCGCTGGACGGCGCGCTGAAGCTGACCGACGCTGAAAGCGGTGAAACCGTGAACCTGCTGGCAGACCGCGACGCGCTCGTGCATTACCGGCAGGCGCTGGACGCTTTCCTGGGGGGAGTCAGGGAATGCTGTTTCCGCCGGGAGACGCCGTATGCGCTGCTGGATGCCGGGAAAAATTTTGAGGACGAATGGATCCCGCTCATTTCCGGAGCCGGGATGATCTGATAAAGGAGAAACATGATTCAGTTTGCAGCCCCGCAATTCGCGTGGTTCCTGGCCGTGCCGGCGGGAATCGTCGTGCTGTACCTGCTGCGCAGGAAATATGTGCAGCGGCAGGTGCCGAGCACCTTTCTCTGGCGTACGGCGATCAGGGACCATTCAGCCAATAAACCGCTGCAGCGCCTGCGGAAGAACCTGCTCCTGCCGGTGCAGCTGCTGGCTGCCCTGGCGCTCGCGCTGGCCCTGATGCAGCCGTACGTAACGGGAGGCGAAGCTTCCCGCACCGTCATGATTTTTGATCTTTCAGCCAGCATGCAGGCGGAAAGCGGCGGAAAAACGAGGCTTGACGAAGCGAAAGCGCGGGCGGAAGAGGCGCTCGGGGGGCTGGCGCCGGGAGAGGAAATCACGGTGCTGGCGGCCGGGGAGGAAGTCCGGCAGGTGCTGGCGGCAAGCACGGACCGGGAGGACGTGCGCCGGGCGGTCAGGGGGCTGGCCTGCGGCCGGGGCGGCGCGGACATCGGGCGGGCTGTATCGCTCGCGGAAGCCATCCGGCGCGAGGAGGCCGACATCGGCACCCGGATCATTGTCTTTTCCGACAGCTATGTGCCGCCGGAGGGCATCGCTGCGGTCAATGTCGGTGAAGGCCGCGACAACCGCGGCGTCTATGCCCTGACGGCGGAAGAGGGCTCCGCCTATGCACGGATCTGCAATTACGGCGCCGACTGTGCGGTCACCGTATCCTGCGAGGCGGACGGGAAACTGTGCGAGGCGAAAAGCATCGAAATCCCCGCCGGGGAAACGGCCGGCGTCCTGTTCAGCCTGCCGGAAGGGGCTTCCCTGGCGGAAGTGAAGATCCGGGAGGCGGATGCGCTGCGGGCGGACAATGCGCTGCAGGCGCCTGTGCGCCGCAGCACGGTACACACGGTCGCGCTGACCGGGGACAACCTGTTCCTGGAGAGCGCGCTGCAGGGACGCAAGGACCTGCGCATTGTGCGGACGGACGCGGAGCGGCCGGCGGAGACGGAGGCGGACCTGTATATCAGCGTCGGGCCGCCGGTGACCTTTTCCAGGAAGCCCGGGATCGGGGAGCTGTCCTGGTCCGAAGCGCATGAGCCCGGCGGCGGGCTGGCAGCGGAAAAGACGCAGATGACGGAGGGGCTGGCGCTGCGCGGCGTGACGCTGCGCGCCTGCCGGACGGTCTCCGGCGGGACCCCCGCCATCCGGGCCGGCGGGGAAACGGTGGCCGCGTATACCGATTCGGAAGCGGTGATCGGCTTCAGCCTGCAGGATACGAACCTGCCCCTGAAATACGATTTCCCGATCCTGGTCCGGAATATCCTGGACATCCTCCTGCCGGCGGCCGCAGGAAACATCATCGAAACGGAAGCCCCTGTGCCCCGGGAGGAGAGCGACGTCCGCTTTACCGCACCGGATGCGGAAGGCGAAGGCGCCGCAACGGCAGGCGCGAAAGGCCGCGACCTGGCCGGGATCCTGCTGGGGGTGTTCCTCGGGCTGGTGACCGTCGAATTTATCCTGGCACGTGAACCGTGGATCCGCAGGAGAAGGAAGGAGGCAGGGCAGTGAGCCTCGAAATTGCACATCCCCTTCGGCTGCTGGCCATCCCGGCCTGCTGCGCGGCAGTGCTTTGCTTTGCGTTCCTGCAGAAGAGCCGGAGCCGGAAGGAAAAGATTTCCCATATCCTGCACCATGCGGTCATCCTCCTGGGGGCGCTGGCTTTTGCCGGGCTGAGCGTAATGGCGGCGAGCCCCGACCGGACGGCCTGGCTGGTCCTGGACGTTTCCGCTTCTGTAAAGGAAGAAGAAGTCACCGCGCTGGCCCGGGAAGCGCTGGAAAAAGCCGGCGGGGACCGGAAAACCGGCGTCATCGTGTTCGGCAGGAACGCGGCGGTGGAACGGTCCATCGGGAGTACGGCGGGGATCACGGAAATCCGCGCCGGGACGGACAGGGACGCGAGCCGGCTCGGGGAAGCGCTTTCGCTGGCTTCCGCATTGCTGCCGACGGACTCGAACGGCGGCATTGCCGTCATCAGCGACGGCGCAGTGACCGGGGTTGAGGAGTGGCTCAAGGGCGGCAGCCCGGTGCCGGTGAATACCATGACGGCCGGGCGGAAAGCCGGGTTTGACGCACAGGTGACGGAGATCAGCGTGCCCGGGACGCTCTATGAGGGACAGAAGTATACCACCCTCGTCACCGTGCACGCCAACGCCGCCGGCGGGGCTACCCTGCTGCTGCGCGACAGCCGCGGCGTCCCCCGGACGCAGCGCGTGGCGCTGCGCAAGGGCGAAAATACCTTTGCTTTTGAGTCTGTCGCTTCCTCCGGCGGGGTCATCACCTGCGAGGCGCAGGTCCTGGCTGACGGGGATACCGTGGCCGCCAACAATACGAACAGTACCTATTCCGTCGTGTCGGGCGGCATCAGCGTGCTGGTGGCTGAGGGAAAACCCGGGGAAGGCGGCGAATTGCGGCGGATGCTGGAGCATGCGGGCATGGCGGTAACGGTCCTTCCCGCGGCAATGCTCAGCGAGCAGGCGGCGGACCTGTGGGCCTACCATGCGGTCGCGCTGGTCAATGTGGACGCAGAAACGCTCAGCGAGGCCCAGGTTGCGGCGATCGACGAAGCCGTCCGGGAACGGGGCTGCGGCCTGGCGGTTTTCGGCGGGGACGCCAGCTATGCCCTGGGCGGTTACCGGGGAAGCGCCCTGGAGAAAATCCTCCCGGTCACGATCGACGTAAGGAACAGGATGGACCTGCCTTCCACGGCGCTGGTCATCGCGATCGACAAATCCGGATCTATGTCGGAAAGTTCATGGGGGCTGACGCGGCTGCAGCTGGCGAGGGAGGCGGCGTGCAGCGCGCTGGAGGTGCTCAATGAACGGGACAGCGCCGGCGTCATCGCCTTTGACGATACGGGGAAATGGGTGGTGCCCCTGTCCGGGGTCACGGACGTGCCCGCCATGCAGGAAAAGATCCGGACGATCCGGATCGGCGGCGGCACGGCCTTCTATTCGCCCCTGAAAATGGCGCAGGACGCACTGGGGAACGCCCGGGCCCAGTACAGGCACGTGATCTTCCTGACGGACGGCGAGGCCGGCGATACGGGCTATGAGGAGATCGTCCGGCAGATGGCGGACGCCGGGATCACCGTGACGACGGTGGCGGTGGGCGACGGCGCGGACGCGGCCGGCATGCGGAAGCTGGCGGAGATCGGGCATGGGCGGATGTATTTTGCCGGGCCCTTCGACAGCCTGCCGAAGATTTTTACGAAGGAAACCATGATGATTTCCGGATCCTACGTGCAGAACAGGGTTTTCACGCCGGTGGTCACAGACGGGTCCATGACCGGTTTTGACGGGTTTCCGCCGCTGGAGGGATACCTGGCGGTGACGGAAAAACCGCTGGCGACCGTGTCCCTGTGCAGCGACCGGCAGGATCCGGTCCTGTCCTGGTGGCAGTACGGCGCCGGCAGGGTGGCCGCATGGACCAGCGATATCCGGGGAGGTTGGAGCTCCGCTTTCCTGCAGTGGGAAGAGGCGCCGGCGTTTTTCGGCGGGATTGTGTCCTTCATCCTGCCGGTGCGGGCGAGCAGCGGGGAAATCAGCCTGGAGGACGGGCGGATCGCCTTTACGGCCGAGGCGGACGACGCGCTCCTGAGCCGGGCCGCGAAGGCCGAGGCCAGGATCACGCGGCCGGACGGTACGCAGGAGACGGTGGCGCTGGAGCAGGCGGGCGCGCGGACGTTTGCGGGGGCGGCGGATACATCCGCGGCCGGCGCTTACGCGGTGCATGTTTCCGTGCGCGACCGGCTGGGCAACGAACTGCTGGCGCATGACGGCGGCGCCGTACGCTCCTGGAGCCGTGAGTATGACGTGCGCACGGAGGACGGGGACGTGCTGGAAAAACTGAGCGCGCAGACCGGCGGGAAGCATACGGACAGCGCTGCGGAACTGCTGTCTTTCCCGGATACCAGCGCGCGGAAACGCCGCGACCTGGCGCCCTGGCTGGCCGGCGCCGCGGGCCTCCTTTTCCTCTTCGACATCGCCCAGCGCCGCCTGGACTGGCTGCGGGAGCCGGAAGGCCGGGAAACCCGGGACGGGATGCCCCGGGAAAAGAAGAAAAAAGAGAAAAACAAAAAGCCGGGGCCGGTGCAGCCGCAGGAAAAGGCGGCGGACGTGCTCTGGGAGCGGCTGCAGCAGAAGAAGCGGCTCTAGGCGCATGGGCGCCGGGCCGGCGGCGGAAAACATGCATAAAAACCCCGGGATGCCTTTTGTGCAGGATCCCGGGGTTTCCTTGCGCAGGATTTCCGCTGCCGGATTATTTCGAAGCCATCACTTTCATCCACAGGTCGGAAAGCTTCGAGGAGAGTTCGACATCATCCACAAAGACTTCGTCGAGGGCGTAGCCTTCGCGGGGCAGGTAGGCGTCGTTGCCTTCATATTCCCCGCCGGGGCCGGACAGCTCCGCCAGCACTTTGGTGTTCGGGGAGGCATAACCGGTGAAGGCGGAGATCGCCAGGCTGCTTTCGTATTCTGAAACGAACCGGATGAAGTAATTGGCGAGCTCAGGATTGCCGGCGCTTTTCGGGATGACCATGGCATCCACGGCAATGTTGGTCCCCTGTTTGGGCAGGCAGACCGCCAGGTTTTCGTTCTCAGCCATGATGGCGGCCACGTCCCCGCTGTAGCCCAGGGAAATCCATTTGAAGCCGTACTTCATGCCGTCGATCATTTCATCGGTGACATAGTCGGGATCCAGGCTGCTGTTCATCTCCAGGAGCCAGTTGTAGGCCGCTTCGATCTCCGCGTCGTCCGTCGTGTTGGCGGAATAGCCCAGGGCCTTGAGCGCAACCATAAAGGCGTCGCGGCTGGAATCATACATATAGGCATGGCCTTTCAGGGACGGGTCCAGGAAAATATCCCAGCCTTTTTCCTCCACCAGCGCCGGATCGATTTTCGTCTTGTCATAGACGATGCAGACACTCTGCCAGAGGTACGGGACGGAATAGGTGTTGTCCGGGTCAAAGGCCAGGTTCTTCACGGAGTCGGACAGGTCTTCCAGGTTGTTGACGATGCTTTTGTCCAGGGGCTGCAGGCGCTTTTCCCGGATGAGCCGCTCAATCATGTAGTCACTGGGAACCAGGATATCCCAGGGGTCATCGCTGATGATGTTCGTGTACAGCATCTCATTGGACTCGAAGTTCCTGTAGTTCACCCGGCAGTTGTACAGCTCCTCAAACTCGCCGAGGAGATCCTCGTCGATATACTCACCCCAGTTGTAGACGTTGAGGGTGGCGCCGCCGAAATCCGGGGCTTCTCCGGATGCGAAGGCGGCCGGCGCGCAGAGCGCCAGCACGAGCAGGACGGAAAGGACCTTTTTCATGTTTCTTGTTCCTCCTTGTTGTTTTTCTTATCCTTCAGATACGGGACCAGGTTCGCCAGCACCAGGATGACGGTCACCACGATCACGATCAGGGCAGACAGGGCATTGACGGCGGGATTGAACCGCTTCATCGAATACACGTACATGGAGATGTTCTGGACATCCATGCCGGCGGTGAAATACGAAATCACGAAATCGTCGAAGGACATGCTGAAGGCGATCAGCGCACCGGAAAAAATGGCCGGGTAAATCTGCGGGATGATCACCTTGGTCAGCGCTTTGACCGGGGTCGCGCCCAGGTCCATGGCGGCTTCCGCGACGTTGTCATCCAGCTGGCGCAGCTTGGGCAGGACGGTCAGGATGACGTACGGTATGCAGAAGGAGATATGCGCCAGGGTCAGGGTTACGATGCTGCGCCGGACTTTCAGGGACAGGAAGAGCAGCATCAGGCCGATGGCCGTCACGATATCCGGGTTGAGCACGGGCAGGTTGTTGACTTCCAGGACGATGTTCCGGATGATCTTCCGTGCTTTGGACAGCCCGATGGCCGCCACGGTGCCCACCACCGTCGAGACCGCCGTGGCGATCACCGCCACTTCCAGCGTCGTCCAGATGCTCCTGAGGATGCTCCGGTTATGGAACAGCTCCTCATACCAGCGCAGGGAAAACCCCGAGAACGATACCATCGACTTCGAATCGTTGAAGGAAAACAGCACCACATAGAAGATCGGCAGGTAGATGAACAGCAGCACCAGGACCAGGTATCCGGAGGTGAAAAACCCCCACGCGCCTCTTTTCTTCTTCATGCTTTCATTCCTCCGCTTCCTGGTCGAGTTTCCGCGTCAGGTACATCGCGCCGATGATAATCAGGGCCATGATCAGGGAGATCGCGCTGCCGAAGTTCCAGTCCCCGGCGACCAGGAAGTAATTCTCGATCAGGGTGCCGATGAGCACATAGTTCCCGCCGCCCAGCAGTTTCGGGATCACAAAGCTGGAAACCGCGGGCAGGAACACCAGCGTGATGCCCGAGATGATCCCCGGGATGCTCAGGGGGAGCGTCACCTTCAGGAAGGATTTCCATTTGTTCGCCCCCAGGTCATAGCTCGCCGTCAGCAGTTCCCTGTCCAGCTTGGATATCGCCGTGTGGATCTGGATGATCATATAGGGCAGGAAGTCGTAGACCATGCCGATGAACACTTTGACTTCACTGGACAGGTCGCCGTAATTCATGAAGATCCCGCGCCAGGCGTAGGTCTTCAGCAGCATGTTGATCCACATGGGCAGGGTCACCAGCAGGATCATGAAGGTCTGCCGCCGGTCAGGCAGGCCGGCGATGAACAGCGCCGCCGGATACCCGACCAGGATGCACACGACGGTCGTGACAAAGGCGATGCGCAGGCTCGTCCACAGGACGCGCATGAAATCCGGGTCAGAGAAAAACCGGCCGAAATTGTCCAGGGTGAACTGGAAGGTCAGCGTGCTGTTCCCCCCGCGGGTCACGGCGTACAGCAGGATCATCACCATCGGCGCGACGATGAACAGCGCGATCCACAGGATGTACGGATAGCTCATGCGAAAAAAGGATTTCATGCGTCCGCCACTTCCTTATGCATAACATGGAGATCCTCGGGGTCAAAGGAGAGGCCCACCCGGTCGCCCACTTCGTGGCGGTCCGTCGTCTCCACCTTATAGACCCGGCCCTGCGTCGCAAAGGTGATCCTGTAGGACCCTTCCGTCACTGTGGCAGGATCAAAGTCGAACTTCACATCCGTGATGTCCACGGAAGTGTCGTCCTGCAGGTTCCAGGCTTCCGCGCTCGCCCAGGTCTTCAGGTCGGTCGAAATGGCCATCGATTCCCGGAGCTCATCCGGCGTGATGAAGAAATCCAGCGCGCTGATGCCGATATTGTGCCGGGGATCTTCCACGTACTCCGGATGCACCACGTAGACCTTCACGGTCACCTCCGTGCCTTTCTCCGTGCCGAAGGTGATGCTGTATACGCCGGGGGTATTCCCGATATTGTGCGTCACGCGCGTCAGGGAAATATCCCGGTTCTCTCCGTCCCATGCCTGCGCATTGGCGATGGAGATGAAATCCCGGTCCGTCATCTCCTTGGCCGTCAGGTCTTCGGAGTCGACATAGAAGTCATTCGCCGAGATCTTTTCCCCGGACTGCGGATTCTCGATATCGTGCTGGTTCACCACGTGCATCTCCACGGTCTTGCTCGTCCCTGTCTTCGTCTCCACCATGAGCTCGTAATGCACGCCCTTGAACAGCACGCTCTTCACCTCCCCGCGCATCACTCCCTCCTTCGGCTTCACGATCGCAATGTCCTCCGGCCGCAGCAGCACGTCTACGGGCTCGTTGGGGCGGAAACCGTAATCCACGCATTCGAAATCCTTGTCATCGAAACGGACTTTGTAGTCCTCCTTCATAATGCCGTCCACGATGTTGCTTTCGCCGATGAAACGGGCGACATACGCGCTGGCCGGCTCGTTGTAGATTTCCACCGGAGTGCCGATCTGCTTGATTTCGCCGGCATTCATCACAACGATCTTGTCGCTCATGGTCAGGGCTTCTTCCTGGTCATGGGTGACGAAGATGAAAGTGATGCCGACCTCCTGCTGGATACGCTTGAGTTCGCGCTGCATCTCCTTGCGGAGCTTCAGGTCCAGTGCGCCGAGGGGTTCGTCAAGCAGCAGGACATTCGGCTCATTGACCAGGGCCCGGGCAATGGCCACGCGCTGCTGCTGGCCGCCGGAGAGCTTGGTAACCTTGCGCTTTTCATAGCCTTCCAGGTTGACCAGGGACAGCATACGGGTGACCTTCTGCCGGATGATGTCCTCGCCGGTTTTCTTGATTCGCAGGCCGAAGGCAATATTCTCATACACGTTCAGGTGCGGGAAGAGCGCATAACGCTGGAAAACGGTGTTGATTTCCCGGCGGTACGGAGGAACCTTGTCGATGCACTGCCCGTCGAAGATGACCGTTCCCTCATCCTGTTCAAGGAAGCCGCCGAGAATCCGGAGCAGGGTTGTTTTCCCGCAGCCGGAAGGCCCCAGCAGGGTAACGAATTCATTTTCATAAATGTTCAGGTTTACGCCCTTGAGGACCACCTGTCCGTCGAAGGATTTTACGATATTCCGGAATTCGATCAGTTTGCGCATGGGACTTCCTCCTTAAAAAGATGGCGGATTGGTGATCCAGAGCACCTGGGCAGGCGATGCGCCGCTGTTGCGCAGGCAGTGTTCCTGCTCGCCCCGGATGTAGAAGGTTTCTCCTTTTCGCACACGATGCTTCCGCCCGCCGTTTTCAAGCACGATGCTCCCCGAGAGTACATACCCGAACTCCTCGCCTTCATGGGGCATCATGTTCCGCGTGGCCTGATGGGGCAGGATGGTGATCAGGATCGGCTCCATGGAGTTCTTCTGCGCATTGGGAACCACCCAAAGGATACGGCAGTTTTCCCGGTCGTCTTCGAAATAATCATCCTTGCCGAAGACGACCTTCTGTTCCTGTTCCTCTGAAAAGAAGGAAGACATATCGGAACCGAGCGCTTCCACCAGATCCATCAGGGCGGGAAGGGAAGGCGTCGTCAGGTTGTTTTCCAGCTGGCTCACAAAGCCTTTTGTCAGTTCGCACCGGCTGGCAAGTTCCTGCTGCGTCAGGCCGTTACGGACCCGGAGCTGACGGATTCTTTTTCCGATATCCACAATCCACACCCGCCTTTCCTGCGTTTAGAATTACTAAACAAAAAGGGAAGAATAATTAAACCGGGAATCATTATACATAAAATTCCCGCGGATGCAATAGGTGTTGTTATTTTTTTTCCTGAAAGAAAAACCCGGCAGGCTGCCTGCCGGGCGTTTTGCCGGAATGGATACGGGGTTTATTCGGACCTGGTGAACCGGCTGATGAAGCGCCACGCCTGTTCACAGGTATGTTCGCGGCATTCGTGCCCCTGGTTGTCAACGCCGCCGAAAACAGTGCGGCAGGTACCGTCTGTGCTGTCATAGTAATGAAGCGTCAGTACAGCGCTCCGGGAGGGATCGGCAACCTTTTCAATCCGGTCGCCCGGGATCCCCCAGAACTTTTCCGGCCAGGATTCACGGCGTTCAAAAGAAAGGTTCCAGGGCCTGCGGATCTGGTTGACCTCAAAGACGTACTGCGCGCGGTCTGCGCACTTTTGCGCCTGGCAGGGCATTTCGGGCAGCGGCGTCTGCTCCCCGGCAGCATAGAAAAGGGGTACGGGCACCGTACGGTTCACTGCGGGAGCTGGTTCGCCGTACTGGTTAAGCCCCACGTCAAAGGTGGCGTCCATGGGGGCAAGCGCAGCGAATACCTGCGGGTATTCCTGGAACAGGTCCCAGCTTTTGCATCCGCCCATGGAAAACCCGGATGCATAAATCCGGCGGTCATCCACAGGGTATTTCTCTTTCAGGCAGGCAATCAGTTCCTGGATTTCTGCAGCGGTGGTGTTCAGGTGGTCTTCCACGCACACAAGCAGGAAACGGTTTCGCATGGCAACACGCCACCAGCCGGAGACCCAGGCAATATGGAACGCGGAATCCCCGCCGCCGTGGAACGCCAGGACCAGCGGGAGCTTTCCGGAAACGCCGGCAGGATAATAGGCAAGGTAACCGACCGGATGGCGGGCAGATCCCGCGTAATCTCCCCGGTTGTCGGGGGAGGTTGCCACTTCTTCAATACAGGCTTCTTCAACCATACCGAGCGCAGCCGGGTCCTCGTCCTGCGAGAAAACGCCGCACCAGCGCTTAAAGCGGCCCCAGAATTCAGCGCAGTCCGCGCGGTAATCCTCCCTGTCCCGGATCAGCAGGCGGTCGCAGGCGGCGCGCAGCGCCGCGTTGGCTTCAGGGCTGTTGCCGACGGAAACGACGGCGATATCCCGCCGTTCAGCACGGGGGATGACAGACAGGTTTTTCAGCGTAACGGCAACAGGCGTGATTTCCCCGGGGCCCCACAGGTATTCTCCGTGCAGCGTTTTCAGGCAATTGGCCGCAATATAGTCCGCTGCGTCCCCTTCGCCGAAGAGGATGGTGCGGAAGACGGCCCCCCGGATGCTGCATCCGGTGAATTCCTTTGTCCTGAACTTGTAGTTAATGATATATCCGTCCTCATGGTACTGGCCGATCCGGCTTTCGGCAACAATTTCCTCAAATATGCCTTCCGGCGCATTTTTCCAGCCGCCTTCGCAGCGGGGGATCACGAAGACAACGCCCGAGGAGAAACTGCGGGCGATATCCGCCAGGCCGCTGCGCTCCGAAAACTCGATCGCGTCCGCCACGGAACGTTCCGGTTTGCCGAAAACGAGCAGATACGGCGCCTTGAAACCGAAATTGATGATATCCGCCCGGGGATCCCCGGCCGGTACATAGGCCATGACGCTGAAATGCCCGTAATCGTGCGTCCAGTACTTTCCGCCGTCCGGCATTTCGGATACGGCCGGCTTTTCCCGCATACCCATATGCAATCCCTCCACCGCAGGTCCTGTTCGTACAACTTGGCAAAGCCATGATACCATCCGGAATGCTTTTTTTCAATCCCGGCCGGATCCGGGTCAGGGAGCGCCCGGGCTGAACGAGACCACAGCGCCTTCGGCAGCATCCCATGGGCCGGGATCCATACCGGTGGAATCCTTCATCTTTTTCAGGACGCGTTCCGCATCCTTCCCATCCAGCAGCTGCGGGGAATAATTGTTATAGTGGCGGTCGCTGGTAATGGAGATCGGGAAAAAGTGCAGGTCGATCCGGTCCAGCTCCCCTACGGTAAAATGCAGGACAGCCTGTACTGCCAGGGCATCGGGATCCTTTGCAAAAGTATTCCCCCCGAAGACACAGTTGCCCAGGCTGTAGACCACCGGCACGCCGCTGATGACGGTATATCCCTGGACGACATGCGGATGGTGCCCGATGATCAGGTCCGAATACGGCACCGCGCGCTTTGTGATCTGCTTCTGGTAGCTGTCCGGAGGGGAATAACTGTATTCTTCCCCGGCGTGCATTACGGTAATCACAGCTGCGCATCCATATGCTTCCAGCCGCTGCGCCTGGGTCCGGAAGGTCTTTTCCCTGTTTCCGGACAGGCTGCCGCTGACGCCGATGAAGCCGATCCGCAGCCCGCCCTCGCTTTCCCAGATGGCGGATGAAGACGTGTCGAACCAGCAAATGCCCGCGTTTTCAAGCGCTGCTTTTGTGTCCTTATATCCGCCTGTACCGTAATCATGGGAGTGGTTATTGGCCAGCGTGACACACTCCACGGATCCCAGCGTGAGGATTTCCGTATAGGATGACGGCCCTTTGAAGTTGAATTTCTTCTCCTGCTTCTGAAGCTTCCTGTCGGTCAGTACGCCTTCCAGGTTTGCGACGGTCAGGTCGTCGGCCTCCGTCAGCTTCCGCAGTTCGCGGAAAGGGAATTCCAGGCCGTTATCGGCAATACGCCGTGCGAAATCGAGCGTGGGATACCTCGAGGGAGACTCTCCGCCAAGGGTGCAGTCCCCGAGGAAGGTGATCCGCACCTCCCCTGTATAGTCGCAGACGACCGGGGAAACATCCTCCGGGGCAGGCGCTTTTGACACGGTCCGGCAGAAGCCGCCCGCAAGCGCAGGAATGGGAAGCAACAGCACAACAAGGAACAGAATGACGGCTTTCCGCATCCGGATCCTCCTTCCGCCTTCCGGCACAGGATAGTTGTACTGCCAGTTTACCACGAAAAAATGGAGGATGGAAGCTTTGCGCATGCCAAAAGAAGTTGCTGTACCGCTTCCGGACTGTTATACTGCAACCAGGGAAAACTGGAAAAAGGATGGTAGAAAGATGGATTATTCAAACAAAACGCTGGGAGAGCTCCTGGAAGATCCGCGGATCAGCCTGATTGCCCCGGACGCGATCCGGAAATGGGACCTCCGCGAGGATGAAAAATGGCATAAAACACTGGCAGAACTTGGGAACGGATTCTTCAGGAGCGATATGGCTGCCGGGTTTGCGCGCCTGTACCGGGCAGCTGACAGCGGGGACTGGTATTATCCGCTCTATACAGCGGAGGAATGCGCGGCGGACGGGGACCGGAAAGGCGTCAATATCGTCTGGTTTCCGTCGGATGCACCGGAAGCGGACGGAAAGCCTTTCATCCTGCTGGTTCCGGGCGGCGGATTTGTCAACGTATGGAACCTGACTGAAGGATGGCCTGTTGCCGCGCAGTTCAACCGGCTGGGCTACCATGTTTTCATCCTGGATTACCAGGTGGACGGGGAGGCAAACCTGCTGGAAAAGGAAATGGGGGATTTTGCACGGGCGCTCCGGCTGATCCGGGACAAGGAGGAGCATTTCCATGTCCGGGGAGACCGGTACATCACCTGCGGTTTTTCCGCCGGCGGTTACCTGGTCTGCCTGTGGAATACGGCAGCGAAAGGATACGCTGCCCATGGGCTGCCGAAGCCGCAGGCGACGTTCCCGGTGTATCCCTTTGTTTCGCCGAAACTGGACAGGGACGGATATGAACCGGGGGAGGATATCGCCCTGTACGGATGCAGCTTTGATGAAGCAAAGGAAACCGCCTTCGAAGTACCGGAACACGCGGAAGGATTCCCGCCGTGCGCGCTTTTCCTTGCGGCGGACGACGGGCTTGTCAGCCCGGAGCATTCGCGTGTGCTCGCGCGGGCGCTCGAAAAGCTTTCGATCCCGTGCAGGCTGGAAATCGGGCCGGAGGGCGGCCACGGTTTTGCGGACGGAACCGGGATGTGCATGGACGGATGGACGGAAAGGGCGGTCCGGTGGTATGAGTCGCTGGGGCAGGGTAACGCCTGATCCGGGCGGCCGGGACTGACAGATCAAACACGGAGTGAACGGATGAACAGGATTAAGTATTCCTGGAAAGCATTTCTGAAGAAAATTGCCGTCATTGCCGTACCGGTGGCGCTGCAGAACCTGCTGAGCACAACCGGATCCATGGTGGATACGATGATGATCGCTTCCCTGGGCCAGACGGAGGTCGGCGCTGTCGGCCTCTGCGCCCAGTTTTCCTCCCTGATGTTCGCCGGCTACTGGGGGTTTGTCGGCGGAGGCATGCTTTTCTTTTCCCAGTACTGGGGCGCGAAGGACGATGAGGGCATCAACCGTTCCTATGGGCTGACGCTGACCTGCATGATGACGGTCGGGATGCTGTTCTGCCTGCTGGCAACCTGTTTTCCGGAGGTTGTGATGCAGCTTTATACGGACAAGGAACCGATCCGGCGGGTCGGCGCTGAATACCTGCGCATTGCGGGGTTTGCCTATCCCCTGACTGTTTTTTCCATGGCGATGTCGGCGCTCCTGCGATGCACGGGCAGGGTGCGGATTCCGCTGTGGGGTTCCGTCGCAGGCGTCCTGACCAATATTTTCCTGAACTGGGTACTGATCTTCGGCAACCTGGGCGCCCCGGCAATGGGCGTGCGCGGCGCTGCAGCCGCGACGCTGATTGCCCAGGCAGTCAACTGTGCCGTTGTGATTGCCGCTGCCCGCATGAGCGGACATGCCTATTTGCTGGCTGTCCGGCGCCACTTCCGCTGGGGCCGTATGTTTGTGAAAACTTACCTGCGGAAATGTTTCCCGATTATCTGCAATGAAGTGCTGATCGGCGTCGGCAATATGGTCATCAATATCGTGCTTGGCCGCCAGCCGGAGGAAGCCATTGCGGCGCTTGCCGTTTTCCGCACCATTGAGGGGCTCGTGATCGGCTTCTTTGCCGGTTTCTCAAATGCGTCTTCCGTACTTGTGGGGACGGAAGTCGGCGCCGGCAGGCCGGATGTTGCGTTCGGCAGGGCCTGGAGGCTGGTTTATCTTTGCCAGGGCTTTATCGCACTGCTTGGGGCAGCGCTGGTCTGCCTTCATACGCCGGTCCTGCGTATGATGGGTATGCATGGGGAAAGCTTCCGCCTGGCTTTCGGCATGATCCTGATTTACCTGGCCTTCGGGATTATCCGTATGGGGAACTGGACGCAGAACGACACGTTCCGGGCCGCCGGAGACGCGACATACGGTACAGTCCTGGAAATCGTGTTCATGTGGCTGATGCTTATTCCGCTGGTCTGCGTATCCGGCCTTGTGCTGAAATGGCCGACCCTGGCTGTGTTTGCGCTGTGTTACGCGGATGAACCGATCCGGTATATCCTGATGCAGGTTCACCTGTTCAACGGAAAATGGATCCGGCCCGTAACACCTGAAGGCCTGGAAGCGATTCAGGGCTGGAAGCCGGACCGGCGGCGGATCTGTGAAGATGCTGAATAGATGTGCCCGGGGAAGTTATTTGGCAATGTGGAGATAACTGCCGGGGATATGGCAGTATCCGCCTGGGTTCTTATCCAGGTATTTCTGGTGGTACTCCTCCGCAGGGAAGAAATTCCGGAGCGGTTCAAGCTCCACGGCCAGCTTTGCGCCGGCCTTTTTTTCCTGGGCGGCGAATACAGCGCGGATTTCCGGCAGCTGGGTTTCATCGGTATAGTAAATGCCGGTCCTGTACTGTATGCCTTCGTCATGCCCCTGCCGGTTCACAGACAGCGGATCGATCACCATGAAATAGTATTCCAGGAGTTCCGGCAGCCGGATGACGGCCGGATCATAGTCAATCCTGACCGTTTCGGCATGGCCGCTGTCATTGCATACATCCCGGTAGGAAGGCGCGGTATCGGGACCGTTCGCGTAACCGGTTTCCGTCCGGACCACGCCGCTGAACTGGTCAAAGAATTTCTGCATACCCCAGAAGCATCCGCCGGCAAGATAAATGGTATTCATGTATCGGATCCTTTCTGTTCATAATTTGCATTCCGGAAAAAAAGCGGGGAAGAAACGCCTTCCCCGCCATGGCTTCCGCCCGCATCAGCATGCCGCATGCAGGTTATTTAAAGAATTTCCTGTAAAGCCAGACAACCAGGCAGGCGCCTCCGATGGAGAGCAGGATGCCGGTGACCCATCCGTCGCCGACGCCGATCAGATTCCCCAGGAATCCGCCGACAACGCCGCCGATCAGGCCCAGGCCCACGTTCTTGAGCAGGCTTGACGAATCGCTCCCCATCAGCTTGTTGGCAGCAAATCCGCTTATGCCGCCGGTCACCAGTTCAACAATCAGTTTGATTAACATCATTTTCACCCCTGTTACTTATCAAAATACATCCGGCAGGGCCCGGGGTTTCACCGCGGGACCGTTCCATGCGCGGAGCCATCGCGGGCAGGCAACGGGAATGCCGGAAGCCCGCACCGGAATGACCGCCGTTCAATGGCAATGAACTTGCCGGAACTGTAAGAATATTATCACAATGCGTGAGTAAAAGAAAGCCCAAAGTTCAGCTTCCCGCCAATGCAGGCACGGGGGAAGGCGGGGAAGACGGCCAAAGGACCGGCAGGGGTGTTCCGGACAGCGGAGGATGAAAAAAACGACAAAGAACAGTTAGTGCTAAAATGAAGATAAAAAAAGAGCGGCTCCGAAATGGAGTCACTCTTGCTGAATCCCTTGAAATTCCAATTACTTGAAGTACCGCTCCAGCAGGCCCTTGAAGGCTTTGCCGGACCTTATCGTTCAGAAGTGTTTTTCCGGATTTCATCTGTGTTCTCAATCAACTGGCCGAATCCGTAAGCGAAGAAGGAGCCAAGCCAGGATGCCAGAGAACCAAAGATGATTGTAATGACGCCTGAAATAATGGACTGTTCAGTCCCGTTGATGATGCCGATGATGCCGGTGATCACCGAAATGATGATGCCCAGCCAGCAGATCACCTTTGCAAGCGCCTTGATTTTCGAGCCGATATTGTTGAACATACGGCATTGCTCTCCTTGTTATGGATCACTTCCCGAAATACCGCTTCAGCAGCCCAGCAAAGGCCTTGCCGTGACGAGCTTCGTCGCGGGCCATTTCATGTACGGTATCGTGGATGGCATCCAGGCCGAGCTCCTTGGCTTTCTTGGCCAGGTCGGTCTTGCCCTGGGTGGCGCCGTTTTCGGCTTCCACGCGGACGCGGAGGTTCTCCTTTGTGCTGGCAGAGACAACCTCGCCCAGCAGCTCAGCGAACTTCGCAGCGTGCTCCGCTTCTTCAAAAGCGGCGGTCTTCCAGTATTCCGCGATCTCCGGATATCCTTCGCGGGCGGCGGCGCGGCCCATGGCCAGGTACATGCCTACTTCCGTGCATTCCCCTTCAAAATTAGAGCGCAGACCGGCCTTGATTTCTTCCGGAACATCTTTGGCGATGCCGATCACATGCTCGGCCGCCCAGGTCATTTCGCCTTCCTGCTTGATGAATTTGGAACCGGGAACCTTGCATACCGGGCACTTTTCCGGCGGTTCAGGCCCTTCATGTACGTATCCGCATACGGGGCATACCCACTTCATGATTGTTTACCTCCATTATCTGTATTGTTTCCGGCGTTTGCCTGATGGAATTATACCATCAGCGGATACGGAAAGTAAAGACGGAACAGCCATCACGTCCGTGACTTTTTCCAGGCGTCCTTGTACAGCCGTTCCAGCGATCTTTCACTGCCCGGACGATAGTTTTTTGCAAGGTATTCGGCGATATTTCCCTGCACCTGGATAACCTCCCGGCGAAACTCCCGGGCGGATGTGCGCAGCGCTTCGTTGCCGAGGGCAATCAGCTGCTCCGGCCGGTCGGACGTGACGACCCGGACCCGTGCACGCTGCCGTGCAAGGAGCGTTGTTTTTTCGATATATGCATCTGCGGTCTGGGTTTCCCGGGTATAGACGACGAAAATGTTCTTGTATCTTTCGGCAGAGCCCGGATTGCCCTTGACCTTATAAGCGTCAAAAACGAGGATGACATCCCTGCCTGTCATGCCGGCATAATCACACAGCAGCTCGCACAGCTGGAAGCGCGCCGTGTCAAAATCCTCCTGGACGCGGTTTTTCCATTCATCCCAGGCGAACAGCACATTGTATCCGTCCACCAGCAGGATTTCGCGTTCGAAAGGCGGCGCCCGCTTTTCCGGCGGCGCTTCCGCGGGTGTTTCTTTCGGCGGGGGCGCCATCAGACGGCGTGCCTTGACAGGGCCGTAGGTTTTCTCGAAGATCACGCGGAGGGCTTCGTCTTCCTCCCGCGAACCGGCAGCCGGAGCGGCGGGGGAACCTGCAGCCCGGTATTCCGGCGGAACGCTTTTTTTCGCTTCTTCGCGGAGGGGAAGGTGCATGAACTGTTCCACCTGGTTCCAGGGAACGACGACGCCTGCCCCATGGGAGCAGAAAACGGAATTCGGGGAGTTGAAAACGTCGCGCAGCGGATCATAGCCTTTTTCCGCAACAATCCTGTCCTGTTCCGCACAGGGAAGCCAGGCACGGAAAGAGGAGGCCAGGCGGCCCTGGCCGCCTGTGCGCGTCCGGAGATCCCGGGCGTAATTCATACAGGCGGAAGCCGGCACGGCAGCCCGGACCCTGCCGGATCCGTTCCCGGCGTCTTCCGGGGCTTCCGGTTTTCCGCCCATGAGGGAAAGGTCGTTCATGATCCTTCCCATGTATTCCGCCGGCGCGGTAACTTCAAGCGAAAGCCACGGTTCAAGGAGGATACTGCGCGCCTTCATGAGGCCCTGGCGGACAGCCCGGTAGGTCGCCTGGCGGAAGTCCCCGCCTTCTGTGTGCTTCAGGTGGGCCCGGCCGTTGACGACGGTAATGCGCATATCGGTGATCGGCGCGCCGGTGAGAACGCCGCGGTGCACTTTTTCCTGCAGGTGGGTGAGGATCAGGCGCTGCCAGTTCAGCGCCAGGTCGTCTGTGGAGATATCTGTGCAGAAAAGCAGGCCGCTGCCGGCCGGGAGCGGTTCCAGGAGCAGGTGCACTTCCGCGTAATGGCGCAGGGGCTCATAATGGCCGACGCCTTCGACAGCGGCAGCGATGGTTTCGCGATACAGCACCCCTGTTTCGCCAAAGGTGATTTCCATGCCGAACCGGTCTTTCATCCTGCGCTGAAGCACCTCGAGGTAAACGTCGCCCATGGAATGCACCCGGATTTCCCTGCGTGCCTCGAGGTATTCCAATTGCATCAGGGGTTCTTCCTCCGCAAGGACAGTCAGGGCATCCAGGACCTTATGCAGGTCTTCTCCCGGGCCGGGAATGACCCGGCATGCATAGCAGGGGCGCTGGGTCGGCTCTTCCCGGCTCGCCTCCGTGCCCAGTCCGTCCCCGGGCAGGACGCGGCTCAGCCCTGTCACGCAGCACAGTTCCCCGGCGGCTGCCCGGGATACGGATACATACCTGGCACCGGAATACTGCCGGATTTCCGCGATTTTCTCCGACCAGGCGGTTTCGCCTTCCCCGCCGGTGAGCTGGTCCCGGACCCTGATCTCCCCGCCTGTAACCTTCAGGAAGGCCAGGCGGCTTCCCTGCGGATCCCGGGCGATCCGGTAGACGCGGGCGCCGAATTCGGACGGCAGGGGGAACTCCCCGGCGAATCCGGAAAGGAAATCGAGGAGGGGAGCGACCCCTTCATTGAACAGGGCGGCTCCGAAGAAGCAGGGAAAGA
>Ga0310694_10001174_pt1 | contig 30623 bp, 34 predicted proteins | sample 174DNAGHGhighgp2_FD_203884 | JGI IMG/M metagenome (GOLD analysis project Ga0310694, IMG submission 203884) | Sheep rumen microbial communities from Palmerston North, Manawatu-Wanganui, New Zealand - 1742 DNA GHGhigh gp2 (v2) (version 2) | ecosystem: Host-associated > Mammals > Digestive system...
CGACGACCAGTAGCCACCGTAGGCACCGCGATTGCTCCACGTCGTCCCGCTGCCGTAGCCGGAAGCAGGGAAGAAAATAACGTTACCGTTAATCTTGCTTCTAAGGCGAAGACCGACGATGCCGTTCATCGTGATGCGCTTATCGGCTGCCGTACCAGCCACGCTGGTAGATGCGGACACTATGTTACCGTCGGCATCTATGAAGTCACAGTTGTCGAACAGTTCTTTAAACTCTTCCTTAGACGGCATGCGCCAGGGTGCGCCGAGGTGACGGCGTGCTGCGTCAAACGACGGACCGAAGTCTGCGGTCAGGGCAGCACCTGGAGTAGAGCCGTAGGGCTGGCCCTCGTAGTAGGGCTCGTTTTCGTTCACACCACCCCAGTTATACACGCCAGCGAACGAGTTCTGTGCGTTGGGATTGTACATGTCCGTATTACCCCACGAACAGAAGGAACACTCATACTGGAACTCAGATGCGGCAAAGCCGTTCTGCTGTGTGATGTCGATGTTCCTCTTAGCCCAGAGTACGCCGCTTGGCAGACCCATGTCCACGTAGAGGTCGGTGTCTACGTAAGGCTTGTTGTATTCCAGGATGTCTTCGAGAGACTTTCCTGTCTTCAGGTCAATAATGGCCTTCGTCGTGAGGGAACACTTACCGTTAGGCGCTCCGTCCTGTCCGAAGAGCATGACCTGCTGGGTTTTCAAAACCTTTTCTTGTGTCGTCAGCGCAGCTTGCGCGTTTTTCAGCGACTGTGAAAAAAGACTTGTTTCCATACTTTTGTTATTACTTTATTTGTGAAAAAATGATGATGTCACTTAGTGATGGTGCGGAACTATCCGTTGATAACGACGGTACGATCCATGAGTTGGGCCACAGCCGTCAGCAGTTCGTTGACCGTATACGTCTTGTTGTTGTAGGTGATGGTCTTGTTCTCCAGCGCCGACACGCGGGCGTCGAGTTGCGCCTTCCAGTATTCAATGGCTGCGTCAGTCCACTGCTCCCAGTCCTGATGGATGGTGTTGCTGCTGACTGAGAAGACAATCTTGCCGTCGACGACCTGAATCACAAACGCATTGTTGTCTATGACGAGTGGCACGGGAAAGTGACTCGTGGCCTGCTTAGCGCGGTAGATGACGCCGTTGATGCCGATGATGGCATTGGCGACGAATGTGCTCGTTGGCGTGAGCGTGTTGACGTCCACGGGGTAGAGGGCCGCACTTAGCGGTGCTTTTGTTGCAAGGCCTTCTGTCACCTGCTGTTTGGTAGCGAAGACAGCCGTGATGCTGCTCCAGAACTCGCGCAACACCAGTTGCAGGTTCTGCTTGAGCCACTGCATCGGTGTTAAAACGCTATTGTTATCGTTTGCCATAATCTAATCAGAATCTGTTTTCGCTTTATGAATTGACAGTAAAGGAGCCTGCAGAGAAGACACCCCGAGGAGCGTCACTCCTCCGCAGGCACACAGAGAGCGCAATTAGTTGCCGGAGTTCGAGCTGGAAGAATCGGAGATGGCAGCGGCCACGAGAGCCTGTGCCTCGGCCACGCTCAGCAGACCGAGATCTTCTGGCTGAACAGCCGACTCAGCAGCAGCCACGGCGCTCTGCAGCTTTGTGGTAGAACCAACGGTAACGGCATTGTTAGAGGCAGAAGCCGTTACGAGGGCATCGTTGCCGGTCTCACCAGATGCAGAGACGTTCTTGCCGCTGATCTGATTAGCGAGAGCAGCCAGTTCTGCTGTTACCCAAGCCACGACGGTGGTCTCCTCAGTATCCTGTGGGAGCGTACCAACGAGGTTCTGCAGGTTGGTGATGGCCGTGTTCATGGCAGAGGCATCGTCTGGGTGGTTCTGGATCCATGCTGCAATCTCCTGCAAGGTGTCGAGGGACTCCTTGGCTGTAGAAGGAATCAGCTGTGCAGCCAGTTCCTCGTTAGCGATGGTGCGGACGCTCTTTGCAGCATCGCTGCCGATAAGAGTTGTTACTTTGCCGTTGACGGTGCTGATGTTAGCGTCGATAGCTGAACGGTTCTGCTTGACATACGCGATGATGTCATTGATGGCTGCCTCCAATGACTCGGTGGCAACCAACTTCAATAAAAGCTCGTCTTTTGTCATAAAGCGAAATACTTTTTAAAGGGGTTAATAAAAGTGAACTATATCTGAGTTTTATCCTCATTCTGTTTATGTGTTGGCGGCAATGGCGTCGGCCACCATCTGACGCGCTTCTGCGGGTGTGGTCACGATGTCCGGGTCGATGTCTTCCATTTTGATGCTGTGATCCTGAATGGATGCGCTGTTCACCGTATTCTCTGGAATGGGAACACCTGGCGTGATATCTCCGCCGCCACCGCCACCGCTGCCCGACTGGTCGGTAACAATCTCTGCCGATGCAGGCTCTGCGATGCAGTTCATACGGTACTCCTGTCCGGTGCCGCCCACAGGAACATTGACCACCATCTGCTTTTCCAGAATACGGCTGTCGGCGACATTCCAAGGAAGGCCAACGCCAAGGCGCGTCTCCAGATAAAGCACTTTGGTTCTCTCTATCGGGAAAGTCAGTTGCACTACCTTTCCTCCCGAGAAGACGTCAGATACATAGCTCTGCCCGTCATAGTTGAATGATAATTTTGCCATGTCTGTTCTTTTTTAATCAGTTCCTATGCCGAAAGATAAGGAATGAGACTTGAAAAGTCAAGGGCATTTTAACCATCTCATTATACAGGCTCTGCTGTTTTGTTTACTTTCCAGCATATTATCTCTGTACCATCATTTTCATCTTTATCCATGTAGCATTCCAATTCAGCACAGTTGCCATTATTAAGAGTGTATGTTTCTTGATTTACTCCTGTGCCATATTTTGTGTATCTGATGACAATGCTGCAAGAAATGCCAGAGCGATTGTATAAAATAATCTTCGTACCTACAAAGCCTCGAATCTGATCTTTTTGGATGAGGGTGTACCTGTCTTTTAACGCCGAACTCAGAAGTGGCAGAGAGAAATAACTCGAAGTGCCCGGGTACAGGCGTATAAACGAGCCACACTTGTCGAAATCGAGAACTGTTGCGTTTTTGATGTCATCACGTTTGTATTGGTTGATATTGCTCGTTGTGATGTTTGTTGGCGCCTTTCTTATGAATCCACTAATTACGCCTGTTGTCTGATAGGCTATGCCTCGTTTCAAATCCAAACAATAGTTTGGTGCAAAAGTGTACTTGGATAAACTGTTAATATTGCATGGCATTCCTCCGTCTGTATAAGCGCGAAGTTCATAGTTCCCGCCTTCAATGTTCACTATAAATGATTTGTCTGAATTATCATTGGCAGTGAACTTCACCTCCGTACCAGCAACCTTCGATCCTCCCTTAAAGAGTGCCGCAAACATATTCCCATAGATACAATCACCACTTACCACAAAGTGTTTTCTTCCAGAAGACAGATAGAAAGAGTCTATTTTGACAGCATTACTTGATGAGTAAGAATTGTTGTCAAAGCTTGATGCGTCAGCGTTCGTTCCGTAACCCATATATCCTTGCGGTGTAGATGGGTCGAAATATGTGTAAGCAGGATAACCGTTATAGTTTTCAGGACTCTCAATGGCACCGCCATAAAACACATCATTTATTTTACCGTGAACAGAAATCAGCCAATCTCCTGAAATGACAGCAGATCCAAATTGTACAAGTCTCTTTAATATCACATCCCCATTTGGCTTAGTATGAACATTACCGCTTGCATTCCATTCTTCACCGGTCAGTGCATTGATGCACTTGGTCGGCCTGAATTTATAACCAGTTATTGGGGCATTATCTGCAACGGGGTCGGAAGGATCAAACCATGCGTATGGTACAACAGACTTTGTGATGACGGATGATGTCATATCCTCTGACGCACTGACATCCTCTACTGTAAATGTTGCACCCCAGAAGGTAAAAATGGCATTGTCATCACCGTCTTTAGACGACCCATCTTTAGCATAGGCAATGTAAAAAAAGTGAGTTCCAGCATTAACAGTCACCTGAACACTTTTCTTTTGTGTACCACTGACATACATTTTCGTACCATTAACAGTCAGGCAGTTAGCACCATTCCGAATATCTGACTGTGAAGTACCTTGTAATTCTGTACTATCAAGGACTCCAACGGCTCCGATGTCATAATCTTCTTCGCTGCTGGCAACAGCCGAAATACCAATTACAGTAGTTGACGATACGGTGAATGAAATCTTGCGAATAATTCTACCTCCATCCCGATTGTTACCGTAAAGAATATATTGTGGTAGATTATATTTCGTTTTTACATTTGAAGCATTTATCGTAATCTCTGAACCTCCTGGTGCTATGAGCGTACCATATTGTGAGAGGAAATAATCTTTATTCACAATAAAACCTCCCAGTTGAGCATAGTTACTGAAAATGGCTTTTGCAATAAGATACTTGAACTCGGTTGTCATATCATCCCATCCGTTCGAAAGAGTGTAGCTACTGGCGCTGCTGGGATATGAGATATTACTGCCGTTACTGCCAACGTATGCGTAGCAGTGCGGTTCGTCCTCCGTGCCGATATTCACGTAAGGCGCTTGATAGTCATCGACTGTAAATGTCGTACCGCCCACCTCACTCAACAGGCCGGCATACCAGAGAAAACGTCCCATCTTACCTTGGCCTGTCGGACCTGACGCACCTGTCAAACAAATGTATGAAGTATTTTGCAATTCGCGGTCTTTATCATACGACTGTCTTCGTTCCCAGATATATGGATATGTAGATGTTGCGGACGGAGCTGTACTACCCCATCCGTCAGTTCCATAGCTGGTATCAAGATAGTTGGATCCATACGATTCACGACTCTTACTGCGTCCGTAGGTTACGACATCGTAAGGCGCATTATCTCCATCTTTTGAAGACATAAATACGCCATTGGCAACATAAGCCATCACTTCTGCGTATGGGGCATTATCCTCTGTGCCTTGCAATTGATAAAGGGCATATCCTTGTTGCAACCCTTTGTAACCAAGGAATGCAAATGGGTTTCTATAACCGTTGGCGTCATCATCTACAGTATGTTCCAATGAACCAAGACCGAACTCTTTCAGTTTTGCAATCATTGCATCGGTAATACCTATAGCATCGTAGGACGTAACGGCGAGGAAATAATCTATTGATGTGTTTGTTAAGTAAGTGATGAACTTTGCGCGAGCAGTCTTTGTGTTAGCTATTGATTCGGTTCCTTCCGACGTACCACCGTAGACATCAAACCAAGTAATCCCAGATACGGCGAGAGTACTTCTGTTGATTCTTGCTACAACAAGCCCACGGCTATTCTTATAGGTTTCAAAACGGTTGGAATTAGAAGTTATATTCAATAATCTATCGGCATTGTTGTTTAGGCCCGTACCTCGAAGATAGATGTATTTTGCATTGTCACCGTCTTCTCCCCAATATCCCACGCATTTCTTGTTCAGGTATGCGTAGTTTCCGTTTGTGTACTTCACGCGGGTAGCCGTCCAGAGATAGTAGCCCTTTGTCTTCTCGTAGGTGGTCTTCCAGTTTGTCGTATTCTCCGCAGGAGCCGTGCTGTTGCTGGTACTGACGGCATAGACCTCAGTACCAGACAAAAAGTCAGTCGTAGGACCAAGACACATCTTTGCCGTGAACTCAGAAGTGCCGTCTGAATAGGTAACTTTCGTGGCCTCCCACACATACTTACCTGCATTGAGTGTTGTCGGGAAGGCATCAAGCGTGAAGGACGAGTTTCCTGGTTTTGTGGTTCCAGAGTCCGCAAGCGCATACCATACGTTTGCAGATGTAATATCCTTTACATACCTGTTGTGCAGGGTCATAGCTCCGCTGTAAGCCTGCCATGCACGATGGCCGTTGGCATCTGCAGCTCCCTTCTCACGCTTGATTTCCCACTCGAACTTCCATGTGGAGTCAACGCCTTTCGGATCGTCGGTACATTCGTACTTCTTACTGCTGCTGCCACTGTTGCCATCTTCAATGTCGTCGAATGAACCTCCAGAGCCTGCCACCACCTTTGGCAGATGATCGTCGGAAGTGTACGTTTTGCTGTTATGGTCTGTATATGGGCTGCTGCCACCATCTCCACTGATGACCGGCGCAACATTTGTCTTCGTGCGGATATATACCCACTCGATATCTTGCGCATCAACACCGTTGGCACCTCGCGCACCTATGCAGTAGTACTTGGTGGTGGCTTCCGACTTGGTGTATGTCACCACCTCCTTCACCCAGAGATAAGGATATGTCTCGGTAACGGACGGACTTGAGGCAGCCCATCCGTTTGTACCTATTGACGTGTCTATGTTGCTTGGAGCCGTCGTGTCGTTGGTGCTTGTGCTATTCTTGCTGCGGGCATAGGTGCGGGCAACGCTCTGTATGCCGTTTCCGTCTTCTCCCCAATATCCCACGCATTTCTTGTTCAGGTATGCGTAGTTTCCGTCGGTGTATTGCACGCGGGTAGCCGTCCAGAGATACTTCCCCTTTTCCTTGGTGTACGTCGTACCAAAACTGCTGTTAGCGGGTGGGTTCGTATTGCTCGCGTCGGTGGCGTACACCTCCGTACCATCCAGAAAGTCAGTAGTAGGCCCGAGGCACATCTTACCAGTAATAGATATTTTTCCGTCCGAGTCGGTAATCTTTGTGGCTTGCCACACATAATAGCCGGCATTGAGTGGTGGAAAGTTGTCATACGTGAATGCCGTGTCTCCAGGTGTCTGCCCATTATTGTAATTGGCAGTACTTTGAAGTGCGTACAACACGTTCGCGGAGGTGATGCTTATTCCGTCTATTACTCCACTGATGATAATCGAGCCTGATGCTTCCATTGTTTATAATATTTGTTAGAGAGTGATGGTGGCCTGAGCATGTGCGATAATGCTGCGACGGCCCATAGGTGTCACAACGTCGCTATACTGTATGGGGAAGTAGTTGCTGCCGGTGGTCATACCAGTTATGGTCGAACCGTCCTTGGCATTGTCGAAGTTGAAAGCCCATGTTACATTGGCATCGGCAACGTCGCCCGACGAGTTGTATGCAACGGGGAAGAAATAACGGGTCCATCCGCGACGCAGATCAAAGCGTGGGTACTGGCCACGTTCACACTCCACCTCTACGCCTGAACCCTCAAGACTTGACTTGATAATCCATCGGATGTGGAACGGGTCGCTAAAGTCATAGGTAATATCCGTATCAGTGGCTACGGGCTGAGCGTTTGCAGGAATCGTTCCGTCCTGATTCAAATCTGCCGTCTTGTAAATTCTTGCGGCAAAACTCATGCTGCTGTTCACAGCACTTGCAGCAATGGTGATGGTGTCGCCGACGGGCTTGGTGGCAGCAGACGTAGAGATGACAATGCCGTTCTGTCCGTTGACAAGCGGAACTTCCGTACTGCCAGTGATATCAAACCACTTCACGGTATAGCTTGCACCGTCTGTCACTTCCTTTACTCCTTTGTAAAGCGTTACACGGCGCTTGGTATTACCAGCTGCAACCTGTATGTTCTGGTCGCCCTCTGGAGTCCAGATGTTTGCACTGAAGCCTTCGTCTGCAGATGTCACCTCGAAGATTTCGATAGGAATAATCAGACCTTTGAAGTTCACTGGTCCGCTTTCGGTGGTTACATATCCGTCAAGTTCCAGATGGTCGGTATGTGTGCCTGGGTCGCCAGCTGCAGGATTGCCGATGAATGTTATGCAGTCGTGGGTTATACTGTCAAAAGTCACAGTCTCTTTCTTTAGTACGCCTTGCATTACGTTGTCAGAGATGCCGTCGTCGCCGAAGTCAATGGTGAATCCGTTGTATCGTGCAGCGACGATATGCACCTGTCCGTCGAGCATCTGCTGTGTGGCGGTGTCGTTAGCTTTGATGACCACGCGCGGCAGCAATGCCTTTTCCTGTGCTGTGCCTTTATACATCGCGTCCCAGTCTGGATCTATCGTGCTCTCGTTGTAGTGCTGCACCAATGGTACACCAGCACCCGTGGCGTCTACCGACTGTACGCTATACGAAATGGTCGTGCCATCCATAATGCCGGAAATCACAATACCGGCGTTTGCCATATTACCCATAATTCTGTCTGTTTAGTTGGTTACTTACTGTCGTCTTTTGCAGTCTTGCCGGTTCTCATGCGCTCCAGCGTTGCTGCGTCCATTACTACCGTGGCACCTTCGATAGTGCCGAGCATACGTGCCTCCCTGCCGCTGACGATGGCGCGCCCGTCTGGCATCAGTTCGTAGTGGCGGTTGGCGGGAAGTTTCTTTCTGTCAATGAGGAAATACATAATCTTATGTTTTTTGAGTTGGTTTATTATTCAAAAGTAGGGCTGATAACAACCTTTCCCGTCACGTCGTCAACAACAGGCAGTCCACCGTCCGACACAGGACGGCATCCAGCGAACACTTCCACATCGGCTCCTACGGCATGACCATCAGCATAGGCCACACCATAGTCGCATGGACGGAACGACAGTTGCGGACCGGCAACGAGCGAGAACTTCTGACGGGTGGTCAGGTTCTGTCCGTGCCAGTAGTTGCGGAAGAACTCATCCTTTCCGTCGGCCAGCATGGTGTTGCCATATTTGTATTTCATGTCGTAGACGGAATCGACCGACATCTCACGGTTCTGCTGTGCGCCTGCCTCCAGGACTGGCGACGGATATACTGAAGCGTTGAGTTTCATCGCTACAGAGGTCTCATAGAATGGGTTGTCAGTCAGGGTCGGGTCAGTCCACGTGCCGCTGTCCGGCATTCTGCATCCGTAGCAGCGCAGTTTCATCTCACCAAACAGGCAGCGCAGGTCGATGGTAAGGTCGGCTACGGTATCGTCGCTGATGCCATAGGCCAGTTTTTCCAGTTCGGTCAGCTTGCGCCAACCAGAAGGAGTAGTCACGTCGCCGATGAGCCACTGGAAACAAGAATCCTCCACTGGGATAGTGCCCTCCACACCATGCAGACGAACACTTACTGTGTGGTTCCAAGGCGTATCAAATGCACTCCCTTCTGCCGGTACTGCCAGCGTGAGCGGGTCGAATACCACCTGACGGCCCCACGAGCCTCTCATATATACGCTGGCATCATCGAACGCATCGGTGGTCAGATTAATGTGGCGTACCTGACGTATCTCCCCAAGCGACCGAGGGTCAGTACTCTTGATGACGGCAAAAATCGGTTCCGATGTCCGCGACGTCACATTCTTGCGTATAATCAATGCACCTGACGGAACGTCGCTGCACCACGGACGATTACTGCCGTCGCTTATCAGGTAGTCGTAATCGCGCCATGCGGCACGGTGTGTCGTCTCGCCAGTCTCCTGGTCTATCACGTCCACGTCGTCGAGTATTGATGCTGACGGATTGGTGATGCGAAGTGTCGGCTTGTTGTCGTCGGGCACATCCTTCCACCATTCTATGCTGTCAAACCCGAACGGCGCATCAGGCACTGCGGGGTCTATGCCCACCATGTCGGCATAGAGTATGCAGGGCACCAGTGTGCGGTCGTCCTCGTAGGTCTGGGTACCTACGCTATACTTCTGCCTTACGCTGCCGCCAATGGGGATAATCTCTGCCGTCAGCAGAAGCCCGTCGTAATTCTGGTAGCTCTCAGTTGTTACACTTTTAATCATATTATTTCTGTTTTGTGTTGTTTGTTACAATATTCTCCGTGCTGCCATCATGGGCTCCGGTCCATCCTCGTCGATGATGCACACAAATTGCGCCCGGCGGTAGTCTTTCATCCATCCGCTACCCATATCGCTGCGCACCAGCACGATGCTCAGTCTGCCTTCGTTGTTGTAGGTGGGCGACCATGAGCGGTCAGCAGCCGTCTCAACAAAGGTCTTCAGTGTTTCATCCCAGCCTGTCATACGCTTCCATGTGACAGTCTTTGTGGGGTATGCCAATCGCGGACCTATTTCCCTCTGGCCGTAGGTAACACTCATCGTAAGGATAGTATCTACATTGCCACCATGAAAGGCACTGCCTGCCGACGACAATATCTCGCAGATCATCATCTGGTTGCCGCCTATCGCCTGCCACTCGGTACTGCCCCATTCCGGCTCTTGCGTTGTGCTGTCCACCAGACATTCCCACAAAATATCGTAGTTCCACGCGCGGCTGGTCTCCAGGTCGTTTTCCTCAGTCCACTCCTTCGTCATCTTCTTGTAGAGGGTGGCGTCTGAGAGACTGTTATGGGCGGCTGATAGGCGCATGCTGATCCAGCGGTTGCGGGTGATGGCCTTGAAGTGATAGGGTTCGTCAATCTCCTGACCCTCCGTAAACGAGAGTGGCGACGTGCCCGTCCATCCGAGTGCTGTAGCTATGGCACTGTCAAGCGTTCCGTCAGGTGTCCGCGTTCCCGTCACGCCAGTATAGGTAGCCTTTGGCGTAGCCGTCCATTGACCACGGTCTTCCTTTACAACCTTGGCAGGCCAGTTGATGCGGTGCATGTGACTGTAGAAGACGGTGTTGACGAATAACGACGGCATGTCTACGTTCCATACGGGATTTCCGTTCGAGTCGTAAGGCAGGCAGCTGAGCTGTGGCAGTATGCCCAGACACAGGGCGTAGTTGTCTTCATCGACGATGGGCTTGTCAACATTCCAGAAGAATGTCAGACGCTTGTCGGTGGTAGACAGTACCCATGCCTGCTGGCGGTTCTTCTGCGAAGACAGTATGCTGGCAGAGGGCAGCCCCGTTGCGGGGTCGATGCCGTCGGCCACGTTGCCGTGTCGTGTAAATGTGATGGCCTTGTCGTAGCCGTCTGGGTATAGTGCATACTCGGCTTGCAGTGCCTCGTTGTAGGAGGTGTAGAAATCGCTGCCTGCCGGTGCGCCGGCCCCGCTGATACCCATGTCCTGCGGCGTGAAGTTTACGGCACCAGGAACTATAGGTCCTTCGGCATTGCGTCCGAGGTAAGGAACGATGACCATCGTATTGTCGTTCATGTTGGTGCTCAGCACGCGAACCCACACGGTGTAGTACGAGCCGTGTTCTGTGGCGGTATGACCGTCTGGTACCTGTCCTGCTGGCAGCAGGTCGTTGATCTTGGCATACAGGATATCGCCCGGATAGAACGGCAGATAGTCGTTGTCGTGCTCCTTATGCACGGTGACGGTCATGTGGTTTCCGTTGGGGTCTATGTCGAAGTGCTCGGTGGTTGCGCCCTCGGTAAACGAGTAGTCGCTTTCCATCAGCTGCAGGCGGTTGATAATCAGCTCCATGATGCGCATCCAGCCGCGCACGTCGAGCGAGTCGGTGGCGATATGGCCAGTGGTTGCATCCATGTGGATGCCGTTGCCGCCGATGAAGCTCGGGTTGGCACCAAACGATTTCAGGATAGTGTCGAAGACAATCTGCGCAAAGGAGGCATTGCCGCTTCCAGTAATGCCGTAAAGGCTGTTGGCACCGCCAATCTTCAAGCCCTGCAGGAACATGGCGATATCCTTGAAGGTTATCTTTCCGGCAGCAATGTCATCGTAGAGTTTTGAGAGGAACAGCGTCGAGCCGTACTGGTCGATGGTGTCCTTTACCGAATCTTCGTCGGCCTCGCGGATGACGGGGATGCTGAACACATGAGGCTCGCCCCCGACGTTGAAGATGATTTGGATGGCGCTCAGGGCGACATTGCTAAGGAACGGTACGAACTCAGGATGCTGTCCTTCACCTCTGCCTATGGTGAACTGCGGATTGGTGACGTTATAGGGTGACGGCTGCGACTCTGCAGACAGTCCGTCGAAGTTGACGGTGACGATGGAAGAGGTAGCCATTACCTGCTGCTCTGGGTTGTTACCCACACGCTTCATCAGTGTGGCCACCAACGGCAGCGTACCACGGAAGGCTCCGCTGTAGGCGGCCTTCAGCTGGAACACCTCTACGCCGTTGAGCGTCCAGCGGCAGCGGTAGGTGACGGCATCCTCGGCATAGTAGCTCCAGATGCGCGGTGTGGTGAACTCGCCCCAATGACCGCCGGAATGCTCGCTGTCCGATGAGCTGCTGTCACTCGATGAAGAGTTGTCGGAAGCCTCGTTGCGTATCCAGTCGCGGTAGGCACCATACTCGTAATGGTAGGTATCGTCGGTGCCCTGCATCTCGTCCCACCAGCCCTCGGGCACCCAGCCGTCCTGCTGTTTGTTGGTGTCAAGACCGGTGGCTGTACCAGCCGGTTCAACCTCACCACCACTTATCAGGGCGGGCAGCAGGTGGCCCTCGGGGTCTTCGCCGAATGTCAGCGGACCTTCAGAGCGCAGGTAGATCCATTCTCGCTCACGGCTATCCTCACCATTGCGGACAAAGGCGATGGGCGTGCGGTAGAGTTCAACCAATGTTGAACTGCTTTCAGAGCTGCTGCTTGACGAGTTGTCGGAATCGTTGTTTGGCACCACCTTTACGATGCGCATGTTGACATTCTGATGAGCGTAGAACACGCGGATGTCAAGGACCGACTCAGCCAGTACGGTGGCGGCACCTGTAAACTCCATTGTAGTCCATGCCTCGCTGTCGGCCAGTGCATACTGCACGGCCAGGGCGGCACTCTCCATCTGTCCGTGTGTCAGCTTGAACACGTTGCCCTTCTGGTCGGTGGCACGGATGCAGACCTTGATGCCGTCGATGGGGCTATATACGTCTGTGGTCGGGTCGTATGAGGCGACACTGGTAGAAAGTTCCAGCGCATATTGCTCCACCGTCTCGGCCATGACGTTCAGGGTGGTGGCAGCAATAGGCACAAGGCCGTCGTTACTGCTGCTTGATGATGAAGATGAGGATGAAGACGACGAATCCGACGAAGAAGAACTGCCTTCGTCGGTCGTACCCATTGCAATGATGGTAAAGGTGGTTGATACCGCACCGTTGAAATCGTCGCCCGCACCACGGGCATGACTCAGGGCGATGTTGCCGTTGCGACCGAATCCTGTCGAACGGTCAAGCGCGTTCCAGCGGGCATCGTCGGTATCGTCGCCGGTATTACGGCGAATCTCCCAGTGGTCGAAGCGGGCCACATCGGTATCGGTCCAGCCTTCCACAAGACGGGCGCGCATAATCAGTTCCTGTCCCCATTCCACGTATGGGCGGTTACCTGCATCCTTGCCGTCGATGCTACAGTCGAGTTCGATGCGCAGCGGCAATTCGTCAGGGTTCAGGTTCCAGTCGTTGTTGTACTGGTCGGTGCCCAGAATACCCGTGTCGAGCGTAACGGTACGCTGGTTATTCTCAGGCAGGCTGACTTCGCCCAGCTTGATCCACCAGTTTGTGTAGTCCTTCACGCTGGCACCGCCTTTGCCGCTGACATAATGAGGCGACAGGCCGTTTTGTGTCACGTAGCAGTACCTGTCCTGCCAACCTTCATCGCGACGGTCTTTCGGTGCAAACACCAGATAGCCGTTCTTCTTATTCGATTTCGGCAGTCTGGCATAGATGGTGTAGGGCTTCGTGTTGTCGACCAAACGGCGGTTACGTCCGCGAAGCGTCCATTCCTGGAAGGTGCCGTCTTCCCAGCCCAATTCAGCAATACCCTGACTGTACACCTTGATTTTCGCACCACGGGCCACAAAGACAGCAAGGTCGTTAGCCGAACTGTTGGCGTTCGGCGTAATGCTAATGGCAGACGGTGCTATGTAGTGTACGACAGAGGTGCGGGGCATATCTTTGTTTTTCCCGCAATATACTATATAGGTGAAAGAAAGTCAAGGGCAACCTGAACCGAGCGAAGAATCACAGCTTGCTCGATGATTATTCCGAGGTGATGGTTGCTCTCGGCGAAGCCAAGGCAACCTAAACCGATGCCATTTGCCCTTGACTTTTTTGTGCGGAATGACGATATTGGAGGAAAATAAATATAAATATGGAACATCTCAGACTTGAAATCTTCGACCTCGAAGGCACAGGCAGTAAGTTTGCCTGGCTACCGGAGGACGCCAGCATCACGATTACCGATACAAGCGAAGTCTTCGCCAGCGGTGACGTGTGGAGTCATTCGTTTACGCTGAACGTCCGTGCCAATGCCCACATCTTCGGCACGGCAGGCGACATGCACGGCAGCCGTCTGCATGAGCAGATCAACAAGCGCCGGGCGCGTTTGTGGGTAGAGGAGGTGGCTCTCTACTATGGCTATCTGAAACTGGACGACGAGGTGGAAGTGGACGCAAAGGGTAATGTGGACGTGGGCTTTGAGAGCGGTCAGAAAACTTTCGACGAGATGATAGAGGGTGCCAAGGCAAACCAGGTACCGATGATGAGCGACGTGAGAATTGGCGTGGCCTTGTGGCGTAAACGCTGGGCATGTACCAATCTGAAGCTCACAGCTTCTGCTGTATTCTCAGACGGAAGCACATCGTACCCATCGGTCGTTACGCATACGGTTCATGCCGTAGAGATTGGCGATGAAGACCCAGAGTTGACGCCATTCTCGTTTGACGGTGAAGAAGACGGCAATTCTGTTCAGCAATATCCGCGAATGGTATTTCCGAAAGGAAAGTTCGACAACTGGAAGACGGGTGTCAACGACGAAGAGATAAACTGTCTGAACACCGACACACCATACGACGATGCACATCCGTACTGCAATATTGCCCTCTGCTATCAGAAGTCCGGCTACTTGAAAAAGAACCAGGACGGAAGCACCTATAACGATTACGCCAGCGAGCCGGAAGCGCAACGCGGCTATGACGTGATGCCTGCCAACCGCGTAAACTCTGCGCCTAATTTCTTCGTCATCTATTGGCTCAAATCACTGATGAAGCACCTCGGTATTCATATCGTCGAGAATCAGATGATGGACGTTGAAGACCTTCGCCGACTGTTCTTTGTCAACACTAAATGTGCCTATAAAGAGCCGAATTATTTGCGTAATCCGAACAAATACGACTGGTCGCTCGGTAAGTATCAGTTCGGAAGCGGTGGTGACTTGGTTCCTGAATATTTCGGTGAAAAGGATGGCAAGAGATTCAATGGCCCTCAGAAAATAACAAAGCCTGAAGACTGTGGTTTTACAAGTTACGGAATTACCGTCGGAAAACCTTCATACGACCATGATGACGTCGCACCAGAAGATGTTACAGCAATAGACAGGAAAATAGGAAGCCTTCAAATTGAGCGAATTATAGTCAAAGTGAAGGAGGTAGCAGGTATGAGCGATTCTGTCAGGGCATACTACGACGGATATAATGGGAATAAGCAGTTGGCCAGAAACCGCTACCTGCACGATGCCATTGCCACCAGCGAATGTTTCCCCAATGCGGACATCAGCGAGGTTATCAAGGCTATAGAGAGTGGCTTCGGCGTTCGCTTCCTGTTTAGCGACGACTATCAGCGCGTTCGCATTGTGCTACTGCGTAACATCTTCCGTAGCGATGATGTACAGAATATCGAGTGCGAGATTATTTCTGAGGGGAAGTTGGAGAATTGTATTCGCGGTTTCCGTATGACGTATGGTGACAGAGAAGACACGACATTCTATTACAAGGGCTTTGCCGATAAGCTGCCACACAAGAAAGAAATATGGGTTGACGACAGTGACAAACACGACTATTCGCATTGGAATCTGAATGCCGACTACGGCAGACTTATCCACAAGGTGTCTGCGTTCGACAAGACCTGTTATGTTGACCCGAAGACAGGCGACGCCTTTGGAATCAAGGTTGACAAAGACGCAAAGCGATACGACGAATTGCATCCGTCGCTCTTCGAGTACGCAGGATACATGGATGCAGAGGATGGCAATTGCACGGGCGAGGAGGAAACGATTGAGACCATTCAGGTTGGCTTTGCTCCAGCCATTATGAACGACGTTAACTTTGAGAAGCAGCGCGACGGAGAATCTGAGGAGCAGCGATACGCCTTGTTTGTCGATGCCTCCATGCGGCCACGCCGTCCCGACTTGGAAGATCTGCCAAAGGAAGGTCAGCCAAACATCAAGTCATACAACGATTCGGATGCAAGGTACAGTGTTGACGATTTGTATGCCAAACACGGCCCGAGTTCCGAGTCTAAGATGACGTCGGAAGACGGCATCGTAAAGCCTGGTGAATTTGCCATTGCATCGGATATGTTTGCAAGGAGAAACGGACTGAACATCAATCTTACAAGTAGAGTCTTGTTAGAAAGAGACGGTTACGACGGAGAAGGCGGTCATGACTATAAATACTATGATTCTTTTTACATCAATTGGCCCGTAAGTTTCAGTATTGACGGTCACATCAACGAGGGCTACCGCCTGTACCTGCAGGACAACTTCGAGCCTAACGACGATGGCGTGACACCCATCGAGACAAAAGACTGGGGGCTGACGCTGGGCATTATGCGCGGCAGTGGCAGCGATATGCACGTGGAATATACGGCTGACCCGGACGATGGAGAAGGAAACGATACGTGGGAAGTGATGCCTGGCAGCAATGTTTCTGCTCACCCGGACACCTGCGACAACTACGGCAACGAGTGGGATTACAACGGAACGATACATGTTGATTCTGCAGCAGAAGCGGAGTCGGAAATCCGTTCGCGCTATCCTGATACGGCCAATACCATACTTGACCCAAGATGGCCGGTAACGGTGCAGGAACTTGCCAACGCAGGATGGGAGGTCAGTGGCGACCTGACACGACAAGCCAAGTATTATTACTACAAGCTGGTCGTCAACTCTCCATCTGAAGGATACGTGAATGTCTATGCCACTCCGATAGCTGCATCTTCCACCCGTTCGTATATGGGACCGTCGGTTTACACCAGAGAAGAGCTGAAAGAATACATTCTCAACTTGTGGAACCAATACCAGTTTGACCTTGTGAACCACGATAACCTGCGACTCATCTATGCCGTCAACCCACCGAACTGGAGCGACCTCGCCTATCTGAGAGCCGTCTATTACGGCTATGCTACAGAGCGTGATCTTGACAACGGACTGGGTGTTACGGACGGACGCTTCTCGCTGAAACTGCGTGCCGAGAAACTGAATCCGTACTTTGACCCGAAGCAGCCAGAGAGCGCCACCAACCGCCGCTATCTGGAAATCAGCAATCCGAATCTGCGTGGTCGTGGACTGATAGACCAGTTCTACAAGGAGTACAGTTTCTGGATCAGAAACGCCCGCATAGCCAACCGCACGGTGCGCATGGAACTGGCACAGTTGCTGGCCATCGACAAGACCAAGAAGGTGACTATCGGCGACATCACGGGATATATCCGCAAGATGCAGTACTCCGTTAACAACAAGACAGGACTGGGGAATGTGACAATGGAGATTATGTATATTTAGTTTCAAGTTATGGCAAACATAGTAACAGTATCAGGGATGTTCGGCAACGGCAAGACGTACTTTGCCGATGCTCCCGTCATCATCAATATCAGTGGACTCCAATGGCCAGCCAGTTCACCGTTTAACATCGTCAGGGTGTACGTGAGCTATGGCGGTAAACGTGTGGGCGACTTCCATCAGGACACGGGCAGACAGTCGAGCATAGAGTTTAATATCCAGTCGGCACTTCGGGCTATATGGAGCGATTACGACTATACGGATGAAGTAGGCAAGGCGCAGGCGGCTACGACCGCTACCAGCGTAGCGGCCAAGGAACAGTCGCGTGCCATGCGTTCGTACACGCTGGAGATATTCACCGAATACCTTTCGAGCGACGACGGAGGCGTGTTTACCTCGACGCAATGCACAGACGACAATGGCAATAAGCTGATTCCTGGTGGTAAGTGCCTGTTGGGAGGAATGACGGAGATGGAGCGTTCGCTGATCGCAAACAAGGAAGATGCCGATGTGTCGCATCTGGAGCACACAAATCTGCGTAATGGCGATGCCAGCACGAAGCCTACCAGTTCGCCAGAGCTGGTAGGAGAGGACAGCATCACATCGTGGGTAGATGTACAGGAGGGTGCAACGCGCTCACTGTTCTACCCATCGAAAGCCAATACGGCTGAGGACGGGCAGTCGGCCCATGCACCCATTGTGTTGCGTGACTACCGTCCGTATGTTGACTTCCTGTTCGTGAACCGTCGCGGAGCCGTAGAGACCTGCAGCGGAATGATGGAAGAGGATATGAACATCACGGTGGATACACAGCAGTATGCCCGCGCAGGACGTCCGACGTTCAAGCCAGAACGTTCGCTTATGGCAATAGCAAGTGGAGGAAGAAGAAGCTGGGGAATGTCGTCTGGGTATCAGACGCGCGACTGGGCCGAGTGGTGGACGCTGGAGTTCCTGATGGCCAAGCAGTGGTGGATGCTCTACAAGGGCCGCTACGTGCCGGTCATTGTAGAGGCATCGAAGAAAAGCATCGACATCTACGACAAGACAAAACAGCAGATGCCGCATGTGGATTTCACGGTAACGTTGGCGTTAGAGGGTTAATTGGGTTCAAGTTGCCCTTGACGAAGATACAACAAATGAGTATATTGCAAACAAAAACATAGACGGACAATGAATCAATTAGTAATAGACATTTGGCCATATCTGATTCCGGTACTTCTTGGAGCCGTAGTATGGCAGTGGCGCGAAAACCACACGTTGAAGATTCGTGTGGCAGTGCTTGAAAACACAGTGGAGAATTTGGAAACAACGTTGGTAAACATTCAGAAGCGACAGGACTCGCAGTCGAAGAAACAAGACGACATCCTCGACCGTATCAGTGCGATGGAGTCTGGAGTACTGAAAGAAGTCGGGTCAGTCAAGGCAAGCATATCAGGCTTGGCAGCCGACTTGAACGGACTAAGCAGACTTATCCTTGCTTCTGACAAAGGAATTAAAATAGAGAGGGATCTGTAATGGGAGAACAAATAAAACGACAGGGCAGCGAGCTGAAAGGACGCTGGATGGGAAAGATGCCGCGCTTCTTCCGCCAGTTGGTGGTGCTGTGTTGCTGCGTTATGTTGACGGCATTCGGCATGAATCAGATCATGGTGATGGGCGGAGCCGTGCCGCCTGAGTGGTGGACAGGCATCTATCCGTTGTTGCTCGCCGTGCCTTTTGGCATGATTTGTGTCTGCAAGCTGACGGTAGCCGGTGGCTATAAGGAGATTGACCCAGGAAAGGTATTGCAGGGAAATATGACGCTTGACCGCGACGCACGTCAGCCTAACATGAGCGACGTGGAAACAGAGCAGCCAAGCATCGAAGATAAGGAAAACGTAAGTAATGAATAGTTGATAATAGAAGTGTTTTTCATTGGCAAGTGATGTGGCGACATTACAGAAATTGTTTTAGGTTAGTAGTAATATTTATAGTTTTAGGTTTTTAGTTATTAAAGAGAAGACCGCCGTCCGAGATGGATAGCGGTCTTTTCTTGTAGGGTAGGGCCTTCAATCGAAACCAAAGGCTTTATCAAGTTCTTCATTGATGCTGTCTGAAGAACTGGACTCTTCTTCAAGCATGTAGTCGGGAACCGGAACAGATTTCAGCACCAGACGCGGCAACCATGCTTCGTCGGGTACACCACCTGGCGTATCATGGAAGCGTAGGAGTAGGAACTCGTGACGCTCGTCGATAGCTTCGCCAATACGGTCGCGCCATCGCCCAACCAGCAGACGCAATGCCTTTCGGTATTCGCTTTCTTCCTCATAGCCATGCTCCAGATGGTCGGAGGTGCGGAGGTTGTAGTGGTCATGAATGACCTGATAAAACTGTCTACTGTCTTCCATTCTCTAATCCTTGTAAGGAAAAATCTCGATGCAGTCCAATTTTCTCAACGGGCACCACCAACGGCGACGGTGTGTCATCAGGAAAGTACATATCGGATCGTATGGTGCGTCAGGCATCATCATGTGCAGCGAGAACGGCTGACTGAGATAGCCGCTACCCTGCGTACTCTTCCACCCGGCGTAAGCGCGCAGGCGACGCAGGATGCAAGGCATGTCGCTGGCCAACTGCTGTTGCAGGAGTTCTGCATTGTCGGGCGTGACGGCTATACGTGCAGCGCGCGCCGACAGCGTATAGAGTGCAGGCTGTGTGATATATGCCTCGTGTTCGTCAGGCTTCATCAGCAGGAAGCCGTTCTCTTCGTAAGTGTGCAGCATATCGAAATAATCGAGCCACGGCTGCAGGTCTTTATGTTTCGCCATAGTCGTATGTTGTTTAGTGATACATTGCAAAGTTACTACCATTCGTCCATATCCGCAAGGGCATCTGGAACAGAATGTTCCGTTTTTGTTCCGCTTACCTCTTGACTTACACCATTATCCACCTCTTCAATCTCCCATCTATGCAGGTTCAGGTAGCCGCTGGGGTACTTCATGGCAATGCCCTTGCTACGGCAGTAGTCACGATAGGCGGCAATGCCGGCAATGGCAGCACGGCGGTCGTGGTCGTTGAGTCGCTTCCACGCACGCTCGGCGGCTATACGGTCGATTTTCTCGCCGTAAGCCTTGCCGTAAGCGTCGTGAAACTGTTTGAACTCAATCTTTGTCTTCACCATCAGACTCCTGCTTAGTGTACTCAAACACATCCATGATCTTCGTCTCGCTGATGTTCGACTTGTTGTAGTCAATCATCGTGCCGTTCATCACGTCGTTGATGTTCTTGACGGCTCCGTCGAACGAGGCGGCCTGTACCAGGTAGTAAACGGTGGAGCGTTTCTCCTTCTCGGTCTTTTCGTCGATAGTGATAAACTGGAGCTTTGCCTTAAACCACTTGTCGGCATCTGCATCATCACAGAAGAACACCTCCTTGTAGGTGGCCATCTTCACGTCCTTTACTTCAAACTCGCCGCTGATGTAGCTCGACATCTCTTCCACGATGCGGTTCTCTGCATCGCCGAACGACAATGCGTCAACGACATACTGTTCAGTCACTTTCTTCTGCAATCCGTCTTCCATGACTTTCTCATAGCGGATCTTGCACTCAAACCAAATTGCTGTTTTTGTTCTCATTGTTGTAATGTTTAAAGGGTTTATAAATAGGGTTATCTATTTTTTGTCTGTCATGTCAGTTCTTCGAGCGTATGACGCTTGCCGTGATATCGCTCAGCCTCCTGCTCGATAGCCTTGTAGTCAAAATCGGGTTGGAGCTTCAATAGTTCACGGCGCAACAGTCGTATCTCCTGACGGTCGATGAGGGCATTGTGCTGATATTCGTAGTATAAACGGCTGTATCGGTCGCTACGCTCCTTGTTGTATTCCAAGTCTCGCTCAAGGTCCTCCCATGTGCGGTCGTGGTGCTGGCGGTTCAACTCTCGCTGCAGCTTTCCCTCTGCAGTCTCAGCCCTCTTACATGCGTCGTGCAGGTTGCGAAGTGCGGTCTGCCAGTTGTAATAGAACTTCTCGCCAAGGTTTAGTTCTGCATCTTTGTACTTCGTTTTGTGTAGGCACGGAGCCTCCTTGACGATGCGGAACGACTGCGCCACATAGTGATACTCGCTGTCGATGTATATCAGCCCTGCGTATGGCGGCACCTCGTCGGGCTCTATCATACCAGTCGGCACGGCATAGTAGAAATAGTTGGGCATCCGCTTGCCTTTAGCCATTTGGTCAATATCGCCATAGTAACGTTCAAGCGCTTCGCGACTCCAGTGGTTAGGATGATTCTTTTCCTTTTCCTCAAAGAGCGACATCTGCATCTCCTTTGCACTGTCGCGGGCAATGGTCGATGCCAGCACGATGTGCTTTTCTTTCTTATGCTTGAAATCGTTCTTAAAGTCGGAGCGGCTTATCTTGATCTCAAACTCGTAGATGTATCCGCTTCGCGTCCAAATGAGCTTGTCACTTTCCCACGAGAACACATACAGCCCGTCTGCTTTGTATTTATGTGTGGCAAAGAAGTGGTTGAGTCGCTTCTGTATTGACAGTTCAGTCAACTCCTCTTTCTTCATGCCCTGCTGTCTCATGACTCCCATAGGCTATGCTTTCTCTTGGTCGTAACGCTCAAGCCACTTGTGCTCTTTTATGTCATACGTGCCAATCCACGTAGCCGTAATCGAGCAAGGCAGCTCGAAATACTTTGTAACGAACTCGGCCCATGCCTTTTCAGCCTCCTTGCGGTTGTTAATTTGCACGTCTTGGTCATCGTCAATCGGATGCTCAGAGTAGAACGTGTCCGTCATGCTGTCGGCAATCCAATCCAGCGATGGCGCAACGTCCTTCGGCTCTACCTCGCAGGCAATGCCTATGAAGATAACGTCTGTGTAGTCGTTCATATCTTCATCCCAATAATCGCCATCAGGATTCTTGTAGCAATCCTCGGCATACACCAGCAGCTCGTCAATCGTATCAAACGTGTCCGTGCCGCAACGCTCCTGGCTAAGCCCGAAGCAATACTTGATCTTCTGTTCTTCTTTCTTCATAATTCTTGTTATTCCTTGAATAATTCCAGTTGCACTGCACGTGGAAATTTCACGGGCGGCTGATTCTCGCCGCGCCGCTGCCATGTGCCACACGATTCGTCTGGGCGTACTGAGCAGTCCGCATCCTGTCCCTGATACAACCAATCTTTGTTGTAGCATTGAGGCAGTTCGTGGTAGGGCGAATTGTAGGCATTCAGGCAGTTGGCGCATGTGCAGTTCATTCGTCGGTCCTCCTATCCGCAATGTCCGACACCATGATTAACAGGCTCGTAGGTGGCGCAATGGCCGTAGCCTACTTTGCGATAAAGCATCGCACAATGGGATGCACCCATCACCTTATAATCTCCACTACCACCACCGCTGGAGCAGTGGCTCATCTTCAGCGCGTTCTGCGCCATCAGGTTTCTCAAAAACTTTGTCCACATAATCTTGTTGTTATTTGGTTTATACTATAACCACCCATTGCTGAGTGAGCCATCTTCATATACCACTGCGTAGTGCTGTGGCTTTGGTTTCACAAAACATTTGCGTATCACCTTCACACCGTCCATCAGACTGGCCTTGCATGATTCTTCGTTCAGGAAGCACGAGCGTTTCAGCAGCAGACGGCCTTGATAGTCTGCAATGAACTGCCGCATATTAAACCATGTCTGACAGCCATGAGCGTATGGTGACGGGAGCTTTACATCCATAATCTGCTCGAACGATGCGTAGCTGTCCGATGCACGCTGCAACTCCGAGAGTTTGATGACAGGGAAGCCCATATAGTCGTAGTGGCCCAGGCACTCCAGTATATCATTCTTTTCGCAGAGGTAAGGACGCACGATGTTCAAATGGATGCGTATCTTCCGCTTATACGGCAACGAGGCATAGAATGCCTGGCGGTCGTAAGTAGAGCGTGTGCCGCGTATCTGGTCGGCCACATCCTCACGGTAGTGCTGCACCGAGATATTCACACCGTCAGCTATCTCCAGTAGTTCTACGAACTTCGGGTATAGCCTATGGCAGATAGCTGGTGCCGACGTGGTGACATAGCATTTTAGCCATGTCTCCTGCTTGATCATACGGATGCAGTCGCAGAGTTCCGGCAGATGCAGGCACGGCTCGCCACCGAGGAACAGCACGTCCTCGAAGCCCTCCTGATTGTCAATAATCGTCTTGGCGATGGCATGGGCATCAGGTTTCTTGATACCCTTGCCGTCGTACTTTGCGTCGATGCAATGCTTGCAACGGTTGTCACACTCCGACGTAAAATGAACGTCAAAGGAGTTATAGATACCGTCACAGCTGTTAATATACCAGTTCATAGTCAGCCCTTCTTAACGGTTATCTTAATCTCTTTCAAGTTCTCGTCTCGCAGTTGTGGCATGGCAAGGATATCAATGTCCTTGTCTTCCACGTCGAAGAGTAGCGTCTGAGAGTCGCCGTCGCCTTTCTGAATGTGGCGCAGTCGTAGGCTGTCGGTCTTCAGATAGGCCATCGTGCGGAGCAGCATTTTCAGGTGGTTGTAGGACAGAGGGTATCCGTGAAGCGTAAACTGGTACTTGATGGCCGTATAGTCGCCAACTTCGCCTGTGCCTTCACACTCCGGGCATTCTCCCTCCATTGTATGCCTATCGTAATGGCGGTCTCGGTATTCGTACTCCACCTTACCGCTTCCGTTGCACTCAGGGCAACTGCGTTCCTTCTCCTCGGGAGCCTTCTCCAATGCCTTGCTAAGCATCAACGCCGTGACTGTCTCGCACATGTTCGGCTTTGGTATAACAGCGTTGGTATTCACCGGCTTCAGTCCGTTGGGCATGTCGGTGTACTCCTCCTCACACAGCCCCTCGGCGATGCGTATCAGCATACGTCCGTCGGTGGCGCAAATCCTGCCGTCCTGTCTGAACGGCTCCTGTATGTTCTGGCGGTATTCGCTGTCTGGATGCACATACAGGTTCAGTAGGTATCTTTCGTTCTCCATACGTTAATCCTCCTTAATTTCCATCGCCTTCAATATCTTCAGCAAACGTCCCAACTCGAAGTTGCGGTAGGCCGTCATGGCGTAGGTGTGCGGGCGGCAGTGATTGTAACCGTAACGCTCGATGTATTCCTTGCAGGCACGCTTTGTGAGGAAAGCGCCAGTATCAGTAGTGATACGGGCTTTCTCCTCCACCCAATAGACATCACTATAATCCCATTCTAACGTCTCCTTCATAAAGTAGGCTACGTCATCTGCATCATTCTTGTCAATACCATCCCATGCCGTCTGTGTTTCCTCGTCGTAGTCGCCGATGTTCTCGTTGACGGTTTCGACGGCTTCCTCCAGCGTATAGGCGCCGTCGTCATAGGTTATTCGCGGCTCGCCATTCCCTTCTACCGTCAGTTCATAGTTGTATTCCCTCACACCCCAATAAACAGGATCGGCATTGCCGTCGTTCTCCTGGGTGTTCAACTCATGCTGCAAGTCCTTCAGGAACTCGTAGTCCTCTTCTGAAATCTGTATTGTTCTCATATTGCTAATATTTTATTTCTTAAATCTTCAAACTTTTCCTGTCGCCGCTCCGCCTCCAGTCGTTCTTGTATTTCCTCATCGGTCATCCACGAATAGTATTTCTTGATGACAGCTGGATCGGTCACGTCGATGTACTCAGGGTTCTTCTCGCTGAGCCAGTTCGTGCGGTGCTTCTTCACAATCTCTCGGTCGATCCATGCAGACACTTGTTTTAATTCGTCCTCCGTCACCTTCTTACCGTCACGGCGACGAAACTTGAAGTTCTCCGCCCAGAAGTCGTTTCGCAGTTCGTAGGTATCGAGCATCTGCTTATTCTCAGGCGTGTTGTCGATGTAGCCAATCAGACATACTTTCATAGTCAGTCCTCCTTAGCCTTTAAGTTTTTGAAAGCGAATCTGCGGCCAGTTACGACGGAACAGACGCGATTCTCGGTCGCACGGCGTGTCGATATTGTCGGCCAACTGATGCGGAAGTCCTGTATCGTAGAGCAACACGCTGTGATAGACGCAGGGTATCGGGATGTCGTGCCTGACCCAACTCTTCACGTTGATGCGCTGATGGATTGTCAATTCTCGGTACGTCATAATGCCTAAGTATTATAAAGGAAAAGGCCGTGCATCACATATATGCTCTGTGTTTATGGCGTTTCAGCTTCGCCGATGCTTCTCGCGGAGTGTCACCCTTACGGGACGGCCTTTATTCCTTTCGGTGGATTACTTCTTCGGATCAACCAACACCCAGTCCTCGGATAGCATGTCAACCTGCGTTGCATTCCAGCCGTTGACAACGGAGCCGTCGGCAGCCTTCATGCAGATGTACTGGGTAAAGAATCGCTCACCAGACTCGTTGGGATGCGCCTTGACCCACTCCTTGAAGTTGAAGGGAAGCGACTTCACGGTGTCGATGATAAACTCGTCCTTCAGCGAGTCCCAAGGACGCAGGAAGAGGAACATGCCCTTGCCGTTCCAGCCCTCGCGGGCTACGAGAAAGCCGTGCTTCAGCGAGCCGATGGCCTGGCCGAACGTGCCGGTCTCGCCCTCGTGCAGCACCATTGCCTCCTGTGCGCCATAGACGCAGCATGTCTCCATGTCGCCGCGTGTAAACTTGCCGTCGAAGTCGGCGTTCTCAACTCTCTTCTGTTTCTCTACGGCCTGAATGTACTTCTCGGCCATTTCGTCTAAGTTTTGCATAAATGATACTTTTATTGTTAATACTATCGAGCAGCTTAGCTACTCTTTCTTTACATTCAAAATAGTGACAGTTGCTCGACAATCTGGCCTGTTGGTATCTTTGTACGGTTCAGACACTCCGCATCGAATCGCTCACAACCTTTGTCAAAATACTCCCTGTCAATCTCACAGCCCACGAAGTCGAAGCCGGTCTTATAGGCGGCGATACGACTTGACTGACTGCCCATCATCGGGTCGAAGATGCGCCAGCCATTCTTGGCATATTCTCTCAGCAGCCAGGCATATAGCGCAACGGGCTTCTGCGTCGGATGGATACGTTTCTCGTTCTGGGTCTTATTACCCTGCTGAACCATTGCCTTGCCCGCATCGCGGCCACAGTATATGCCCTGCATCATACCGTTCCACATGAAGTGAACGATGTCCGTGCGAGTATTGAACGATTGGTAGGCTATCTCACATCCCATCTGGTCGCTGTCACCGTTGATCTTATCCCAGACAATCATGCCGCCCTGCAGTCCGAAATAGTTGGCACCGAAGATTATCTGATGTCGGCTGATGCGGCGCAACTCGTCGAAGAACGTCTGCTGTGGTATCTTCGCATCCCAGTTCTTCTTGCCGTAGTCGTTACACCTGGCCGTCAGCACGCGACCGTTCTTCTGCTTCACCGCATCGGTTTTCTTCTTCGGCTTGCTGGCATAGAGTCCATACGGCGGGTCGCCCAACACCAGGTCGAACGCCTTGTCAGGAACACCGCGCATATACTCCATACAGTCCACATTAAACACTTCACTCGTCATCCGTCACTCCTCCTTACACAAAGAAGTCCAAATCGTAAGCATCATTGCGACCAGTTCCGATGCAAGTGGCACGGACGCAGATGCTGCTACCAATGGCCAAGAGGTCGTCAGGGTTCTCAATCTTATATTTGCGTCCATCACCGCCTACTACCTCTTCACGTTCCAACACATCTTTCACCTTGCGGTCGTAGATGTCGCTCACCTCCACATGCAGGCCGTCATCAAGTCGGACGTACACAATCGGGTAGTGGCCCGTTTCCTTCATCCATGCCTTAATCTTCTCGCACTGCTCCGTGTTGCTGCAATTCATTTCCGTGCCATGGATCACCACGTCTTCCGAATCGTAGAACTCGTCCTTGTGGCGCATGTAGTCGGGAATGGCAGGCTTTCTTTCCTCTTCCCGCTCATCGTCATCGTCACCACTGCCTACCTCGTCAGCATCAGGAATGCGGAAGAACAGGTTGATCTGCCCGCTATCCTCGCCACCGATAATAGGCTCATCACCTACGGTCTTGGCTAATACTCGCAGCGTCTCCAGCATCACATCGCCATCCAATATCACAGAGCAATAATCGCCACTGCTGCTCGGTTCAACACTCAGAACAGTCGTGCTGTTCTCTCTAATTAACACATTCTTCACGAGGGCTTCCACCTCGTTCATAGATAATTTCTTGTTTGCCATATCACTTCTATATTTGTTTTCTATAATATCGCCATAAAACACTTTCACCGATGCTTGAATAGTTACCGTTCTTAGCCAATACTTTGTTGTAGTAAAAGAACGTTTTACCAACACGATACATCTTCCTTGGCCTACGCCCACCTATCCGCACCCATACTGGAGTAAATTCTTTCGGCAACTCGTCAGTGGCTTTTATATAATCGTCCATAGTCAGTCCTCCTTGGTTTCTAATTTCAATGGACAACCGTACTTATCAACACCTTTTGCGAGATCGGCAATAATTCCCCAATGCGGACTTGAATCTGATTCTATTTCGGGATAATCGCCTTGTGTGCGTTTGACCCCGTATTTGTCGTAGCCGTCTTCATCCACATCTGCCTCTTCGTCATATTCGTGACAGCCGCACTCTTCCTCAATGGCCTGATAGATTTCTTCTGAGTCGAAGTTTTCCCAGCCGTCGTCATCAGCGTGAGAGTCCACACGGACGAGCCACCAATAAGGACGGTCGTCAAGCGTGCCGAAATATATCAGCTTCAAGCCGTCGCCGAAGATTTTCTCCAGTAAGTACGGCTTGAACTTCACGGTGCCTCCCCAAAGGGTGGCCTTCGTCTCCTCTTGCTGCTGCTCCAGGTACTGTTTGATTTCTTGTTCTGTCATCCGTAGTCCTCCTTAAAATCTTTCAGCAGGTCAATCAATAGCGCGTTCAGAACGCCGTCAACGCCTTCCATCATGTACTTCAGTCCACCGACCATCGTCAGCAGGTGCGTCAGTCGCAAGCCCTCTGGAGTGGTCTTCAATTTCTCTGTGCCGAGCTCGTTGCAACGCAGGTTGATCTGCTGACATACCTGATTAACTACACTCAGCGTCATCGGGAGTTCTCTCGCTGCCATCGACAGCGTCACTCCCCACAGTCTTTCATCTTCTGATTTTGCCATAGTCTTATTCTTTGTATAATTATCTTACTGGTTTTGGTTTGAAGCATGACGATTGCACATAGAACTCAGGATGTTTCTTGATATACTCCTTGACGCGCCGTGTGCGGTTCTTCTTGAAGAGACCGCAGGCTTCCTCGTTCTCGTCCACCTGCAGGAGATACATATCGTCTTGGTTGAACGGGTTCACGCCGTCGTTGCACTCCTTGTTCATTTCGATACTGCCACAGTCACCGTCGTGGTCGGGCTCTCCGCCCGTGGTGACATAGCGCATGAAGTAGCCGCACTGGCCGCACCGCTTGCACTCCTTGCGACGCTCCTTTCTGTGGGCTACGACCTTTTCGCAGTATCCAGCCCACATGTCTTGCTGGCTGATACTCGTCACGCCGTACCACCAACGCTGCTTATGCTTGCCGTACCACCGATAGACCACAAGCCTGTCATCCTTTCGCTCGGGATGCGGCAGCATCTTCAACACATGAGCCTTGCAGACACCATCCGTCGCTCTGTCATCGTAAAAGTAGTATGTCTTGCCTTCCTGGATATCCATCTGTCAGTCCTCCTCTCAATTATCTAACCCAGTAATATTCCACTATTCTGTCGGAGCAGTCCCATGTATCGTTGATTTCCTTGTTGTCAACGATGGTCATGTGACGCTTGACATGCACCATATAAAATTTGCCTTCCTCGGCGAACTCATCACAGAACCTGCCGACGGTCATACCACGTTTTGGAGTCTTATGGCGCTCAAAGCCACGCTCAGCGAGATAAACGTTATACTTGCTGCGGTAGTTCCAATCGACCCAGCCACGGTCTGCGCACCACTCGATGATATCAAGGAAAGCCTTGCGCCATGACACGCCAAAGAAATAAGCCAGTGCTCTTACCAGGCAGTCGTTGGTGTGTAGCTGTTTGGGGTTGAAGTTGCAATATACAAATTTTGCCATATTCAGCCCTCCACTACCAGTTTGTCATTGTCGCCACTAAATGTCTGCTTATCACTGAAGAAATGCTCGATGGCTATCACTTCGATACTCTTCACTTCACGACTGCTGGTATAGCCGTAGTTGGAATGGTCAAGACGCTCCTGCAACAATTCTGCTGCTTTGTCGAATGTGCGCGACACCACATAGAACGTGCCGAGTCCGTTGGTGATGCGATAGAGAATCTTGTCACGTCCGTCCTCTGGCGCTTTCAGTCTGTTATACATTGCGTTGACATGTAGCTGCTCGTCGTATTTGGCCATCAGCTCTTCAACGGTGCTTGTTGGGCTTACCCTGATGGTTGCGCTGTTCCAACGCACAAACACATCCTGCTCGGTCTCAATAGCCTTACTGATTAACTTTGGCAAAACCTCATCCAACCCAGGATCGCTCAGCTCGCCTTCAAATAATAGTCTCTGTTTCATCTTATTCGTGTTCTCTAAGTTTTCTTATTTTATCCTCGACAGCCTTCAGGTCATCCTCGATTTCCTCGAACGGCTTGAACCATGCGTCGCGTCCGTTCTTGTAGGGCTTACCCTGCGCTGCCTCGATGCTGGCACGGGCCACCAATGTTTTAGCATTCTTGGCCGCAGCAAGCAGCGTCGGCACCATGTCGTATAGTTCCTGGTTCATTCCTCCAAAAATTTAAGGTCCAATATGTAGTCCTCTTCCGACCAGCGGTTCTCGACAATGAGCGTGCGGACAGTGTGCTGCCACTGGGAAACGACACGCTCGGTGCATTCCCAAATCTCTTTCGTCACGTCCTTCAGTTCCTCCAACGAGTTGACGTAGCCTATCTCGAAAAAGAAGCGTCTGCACTGACAGGTACACTTATACAGCTTTCCGTGGTAGAACATAGCCAGATCTGCAACGGGGTTTACCTCTTGCGAGGCAGAGCCGATTTTGACAAACAGGCAGGCTGTGATAACCTCCTGCTTCGTGTTGCCATCAAAGCCAACCGTCGCACTCAGGTTCTTGTAGGCCACATACTTGTAATCTGCTGCTTCCAGTTTAAGGTACTTCTCAACCGCCTCATGGCTCTTGATTCCGTTAATCATCGGAGCACATTCTATCGGCGCGCTGTTCACAAGATAGAATCCGCGCTGCTTGAATTCGTCACGCAGCAGCTGGTCCAGCTTTTTCTTTCTCCAGTCCATCATAGTCAGCCCTCCTTATTAAATGCAACTATTCCCACCGAGAGGTATTTCTTTGCTCTCGATACGTAACAGCTGTTCTTCGAGCGACTTAACCCGTGCCGCAAGTTC